>OJME01002432.1_pt1 | contig 12538 bp, 9 predicted proteins | sample 1597151 | NCBI WGS metagenome assembly OJME01 (sample SAMEA2452118, study PRJEB22498) | human gut metagenome | biome: human feces; feature: human gut; material: feces | place: Australia | collected 2012
TACACCGCGAAAATGGATTGGGACGCTTATATCATCATTTTTCGGCTATAACCAGGATATTGCCAATGCTGCCGCCATTCTGGTGACTATTCCGCTGCTTATACTTATAATAAAATACTTATCCCCCTATGTTGAAAAGCTTAAATATGAAAGCACCACATCTCTTCTGCCGTTTCTGCTTCTGCCGCTTGCGTACTATATCATTGAATATGCCTTTACAGTCTACACCGACCTTCTGCACACCGGAGGAATCGTTATTATCGATTTTGTGGACAGCTTTATTGTATTGCTATATTTGATACTTTCAATTTTTTCACTTGACGCCGCCAACAAGCGAAATAAGACAGAGCACGAAAACCTCCTTCTCAGAGCCGCGGCAATTCAGGTTCAAAAGGAGATACAGCAGATATCTTACTCAGAGAAGCAGGCTGCCATATACCGTCATGACCTGCGCCATCATCTGAATTTTATAAGCCAGTGCATAAAGGAAAACAAGAATGAGGATGCCCTGAACTACATAGCGGAAATAAGCACCTCCCTCGACAACAGCAGGGTTGTGAAGTACTGCGAAAATGAAGCTCTCAATCTTATTCTGTCATATTATGCAGATGAAGCCGGCGAAAACAATATAAAAGTAAGTATATCGGTCACCGCCTATGATTTTTCAAAATTCCAGATAACCAATCTGTGCAGCCTTTTTGCCAATGCCTTTGAAAACGCAATCCATGCCTGTGTCCAGCTGCCCCAGCCGGATGACAGATATATCAGCCTTAAGCTGTACGAAAAAAACGGGAAGCTGTGCATAAACATGTCAAACAGTTATCACACAGCACCCGTTTTTAAGAATGATGTCCCTGTCACATCCGCAAACGGACATGGCATAGGAATACAGAGCATGATATCCGTAATAGAAAAATATCACGGTATCTATGGATTTTTTGCCGAAAATGGAGAGTTCCGTTTTCAGGCATCAATCTGATCGTACAATACAACTAACCCCAGTTTTTCAGCTGGTCCTTATGGGTATATCCCTTCATCTTCTCCTTAAAGGAAGAAAGCTGTCTTTTATATTCTCTGGCGGCTTTCTCCTTCAGAAGCCCCTGTAAAAGCAGTTCCTCAAGTCTTTCATCGAACCTTCTAAGCCCAGCCTGCGCATTATCCTTGTAGTTATTATTCATATTTATATTGATGTCCGCTATAATCCCGTCAAGCTCCTTCTCATACTTCGATTTGAAAAATCCCATAGCTGTCATTCACCTCCATAGTCAATAAAATTTCTTATCATCTGCATCATACTGTCAAAATCTATAGGCTTTGATATATGCCCATTCATTCCTGCCTGAAACGCCGCCTTCTTATCATCGTCAAACGCATTTGCCGTCATTGCAATTATCGGTATGCCTGCCTTTGTGGAATCCGGCATAGCCCTTATACGTTCAGCAGCCGTATACCCATTCATATTAGGCATCTGGATATCCATAAGTATCAGGCAGTAATATCCCGGCTGTGCTTTTTCCAGAGCTGAAACGCACTCCGCTCCATCCTTCACCCTGTCCACGTCAAAGCCGTGGAAGCTGAGAAGCTCCACGGTAATCTCGGCATTCATATCGTTATCCTCAGCAAGCAGGATTCGCTTTCTCCTCTCCCCACGATTATACTCAATAATTGTTTCATCAGCTCTTTCATCCTGCAGTGGCACATTAACCAAGCCCTGAGTCAAAAGTACGACAAAGGAACTTCCCTTGCCAATCTCACTTTCAACATTGATTGTTCCTCCCATAAGCTTTACAAGCTGATCCGCTATTGCCATTCCAAGCCCTGTTCCGGGCTGCTTGCTCTCAGTGGTATTTCTCTCCCTTGCAAATTCCTCAAAAATATGGGATATAAATTCCTCCGACATTCCTATTCCGGTATCTGACACCCTGATTTCATACAAGCCATATCCCTCCGTATAGCAAGGCAGCTCAGTCACTTCAAATGTAACCCTTCCGCCAATGTCCGTGTACTTGTAGGCATTACTCAGGAGATTAAAGATTATCTGTTTTACCTTCAAAATGTCACAGCTTACATAGTGGTGCCTGACATTCACCTTCAATGAAAAGTTCAATGCTTTCTGTGCCATCTGATTTTCAAAAACCGCATAAATCTCCCTGCACTGATCGTCAATGCAGACTATATCCTCTTCAAGTGTTGTTTTTCCGCTCTCAATTCTGGCAATATCAAGTATATTATTCAGGATTTCAAGAAGATATCTGCTCGAATCATCTATCTTGTCGAGATATCCGGCTGCCTTCTCTTTATTGTCAAGCTGTTCGCGTAACAGCTTGGTGAATCCGATTATGGCATTCATAGGTGTACGTATATCATGACTCATATTGGAAAGGAAGGTGCTCTTAGCTGCCGTCGCACGTTCAGCGCGCTCAAGTGCATTCTGCAGTTCAAGCTGACGTCTCTTCTCCATGTAGTAATTCTTCTTCTCTGAATTGTTGTGAACTCCCCACATAAGTGCACACATCAGAATGTACAACAGCATAAATGCCGTCTCCATGGCATAGCAGACCTTGTACACCTCAAAAACAGGGAACATGACATGTATCGTATAGCTCTTATACTTTTCCTCGGTCAAATACCAGCGTCTGCCATCATATCTGATTTTTTTCAGCTTTTCCCTAACCGTTTTTCCGTCAGAGTACATCCGGGCAAGCCGCTCACCGGTAAGACTGTAAGCACTCGTCTTATTGGCTGCAATCACATTATCACATTCCGATATGACTATAAGTCCGTCATTGGCAATCTGCATATTTTCAAATATACTGTCAAGCGTGATATCATTTACACCCTCCACCACCATGTCCTGAAGCTTGTATACAATCACCGCCCCAGGAGCGTCATTTCGATGCACAACAGCTATGTCATACCCCTGTCCCTCCGCGGCATACACTCTGGTCATATATACCTTCTTAGGGGATTCTATCACCCCTGAAACGCTTTCTGCGGATATAAGTGTGCTCCAGTCTTCTATATGCGTATCTGCCGTTGATTCAACATTTAATAAAACATCCATGTTCCCGTCAAGCACGATAATACCGCTCAGATGCTGCTCATAGGAATATATTCCGATATTTTTAACATAAAATAACTCATCCTGTTCAAGATTATGCACAATCGCAAGTGCTTTATCAAGCAGATGCACAAGACTCTTTGTCTTGTCATTCGCTCTGTAATTATCATAGGTCTCAACCTTTTCTTCAATATATTCTATCGTCTGCACTCTTATTTTTTCTATTGAAGTAAGTCCACGATACACTAATAACAAATGCAGTGCTGCAAGACACAGGAGCAGTACCAGAACGACAATTCCGGAGATTTTAAACACTCTCAGTTTTCGTTTAAAGCTGTCCACTAATCGTTCCCCCTCCCCAGAGATTTCTCCGCATCCAATCCGTATTTCCCGACAATTGCGGCTATGGTTCCATCGTTCATCATATCACCAAGAGTTTTAAACAGCTCCTCCACAAACTCTTCATCATATTGTATATCGAATGCGACACCAAGTGCTGAATACAGGAAGCTCTCATCAAGAAGCCTGTACTCATCCGGTGCCGTGTTGATGAACGATATCAGTGCACTCTCGTGGCCGCATATAGCCTCCACGTAATTTTTTCTTAGTGCGGCAAACACCTCATCCATGTTAGAAAAGCAGTACACAAGGCTTACATCCGGTATACCCTCAAAATCAGAACGCAGAAAATATTCTTCAGCCTTCGAGGTCTCCTGAACCGCTATCATTTTTCCCGTCAGATCCTTAAGCTTCTGTATTTCGCTGTCCATACGCACCGCTACCATCTGGCGGCTGTAAAGATATGGTCCTGCCCACAGGTATTTGTCCTCTCTGCCATTCATGCTGAAGCAGCCCCAGATACAGTCAACCTCGCCATCCTCAAGGAGCTTATTCTTATTCTCCCACACTATAAGCTTGAACTCCGGTTCATACCCCATCCTGTGAAGAGCCTCTGTCGCAATCTCTACATCTATTCCCATGAACTCTCCATCGACATCCTTATATAAATATGGGCTTATAATGTCACTCCCTATGACAATTTTTTTCGCCGCCGTCACTGTTTCTGTATCAGCACTGCCATCGCTGCAGCCTGAAAGCATATTTACCGCAAGCAGAATGCTTACAAATAAAATATATTTTTGTACATTTCCCTTTTTCATTTTTACCCCCATGCATACTGCAAGCAATGCTTGCAGTACTGCCATTAATAAATAGTTTGAAAATTTTATTTTCAAACTTATCCCCATGCATACTGCAGGCATTGCCCTTCGTTTCATAATTATACACAAAGACCCGTCAACAAATTAATTCTTGTGAATTACTTGTCGACAGGTCTATTATCCCTTAGCTATAACCTACTGCATGTTAACATACTGAGCCTTATTTAAGAGCTCCTTCTGATTATTGATTATGGAAATTGCCTCCTGCAGGTCCGTTGTCTTCTGCTCACCTGTATTCATGTTCTTGATGGTTACCTGATTGGTGTCAATCTCATCCGTGCCCAGTATAATACAGAACGGAATAGTAAGCCTGCTTCCATAGGTGAGCTTTTTCTTGAACTTACCGCCCTCTAGATATATCTGGGTATTGATATCAGCAGCTCTTAATCCCGTTGCAGTCCTGACAGCATAAGTCATATCATCGGTCATCGGTACAACAAGCGCATCTACCGGGCATTCAAGTTCTCTGTTCAGGAAATTATTCTCACACAGAACATAGAATAATCTTGTAAGACCGATGGAGATTCCGACTCCCGGCAGTGACTTCTTTGTGTAGTACTCTGCAAGATTATCATAACGTCCGCCGCTGCACACGCTGCCGTACTCCGGATGATTCTTTATAAATGTCTCATATACCGTTCCGGTGTAGTAGTCAAGACCTCTGGCAATTGACAGATCAATCTTATAATAATCTGACGGCACACCGAAGCCTGCGATATAATCAATCACGGTTGTAAGCTCCGAAAGACCTGCATCGAACACCTCATTGCAGCCGGCAAAGCCCTTAAGCTTCTCAACCTTATCCTCATTGCTTCCGTCCAATGTGAGAACATCAAGCAGCTGTGAAACCGTAGCCTCAGGTACCTTGAGTTCAACAAGCTCCTTTGCAACATTGTCACGTCCAATCTTGTCTATCTTATCAATGATCCTTAAGATATCCACGGCGCTTTCCTTCACTCCGAAGTTGTCAAAAAGACCGTTTAACACCTTACGGTTATTGATTCTGATGACAAAATTATCAATTCCTAAGTTGTTGAACAGGTTATATATGATACTAGGTATCTCTGCGTCATTGACTATACTTAAGCTTCCGTCTCCGACAATATCGATATCTGCCTGATAGAACTCTCTGAAACGTCCCTTCTGTGCTCTCTCTCCGCGGTATACCTTTCCAATCTGGTATCTCCTGAATGGGAATGTCAGCTCTGAATAATTCTTGGCAACATACTTTGCAAGAGGAACCGTAAGGTCAAAACGCATAGTAAGGTCAGAATCACCCTTGTTAAATCTGTAAATCTGCTTCTCGGTCTCGCCGCCCGCCTTCGCAAGAAGGATTCTGCTGTCCTCCAATACAGGTGTGTCAAGCGGATAGAAGCCATATTTACGATACACCTTCTCCATCTCTGATTTAATCTTTTCAAATATAACCTGATCCTTTGGAAGAAGCTCCATAAACCCGGATAAAGTTCTTGGTTCTACAATCTCACTCATGAAAAAATCTCCTGTTATAATATAGTATTTTATGTACAAAGAGCATTGCTTAGGAAGCCCTGATGACGCTTACCTGCATAATTGATTTAAGAATATCATAGAATATTTCAAAATGCAACCTGTCTGAATTTTATAATTTCTTCCGGTGCATAACTTGACAAATCCACACCTCGTATGCTAGCATGTATATACTCTTTGCACTGCATACAAACCTACAGTACAAACTGAGCAGACCGTGACACCCTGTCATGGAGTCGGGTCACACAAGTGACAGTGGAATCTATTCATCCACGGGACAGTAGTTGCTAATACTGAATCGTGGGTGTTTTTTTATACTTTTCTAAAAAAACATTTCGTTTTTAAAACCCACACATAAGTGTTATAGAGTGATATCAGCTTTTTAACTATTCACAAGCAGCATGGCAGAGCGAGCTGTTTCAGGGCGAAAACAGACCGCTCTAACACCACCAAAACGACTTATCGCTCAGAAACGGAGATTAAAAACTATGAAAAAAAATGAATCCACAGCACCGGCACCTAACACCAATGACAGCGATTTCGAGAACATTGCCAACAGAGTATCCTTCATCACAATCGTTGGCAATGTGCTGTTATCAATCATCAAGCTTTTAGCAGGTATTATCGCACATTCTAACGCAATGATAAGTGATGCCATACATTCTGCTTCAGATGTTTTCAGCACAATAATCGTGATTATCGGGATTAAGCTATCGGCGAGGAAGCCTGACAAGGAGCACCCTTACGGACATGAACGCATGGAATGTGTTGCCGCCATCGTGCTTTCCATAGTCCTCTTTATCACAGGTCTCGGAATAGGTTCAACCGCCGTCAAAAACATTACAAGCGGCAGCTACAACACCCTACAGATTCCCGGCATTCTCGCCCTTGCAGCAGCGATTCTCTCAATCGTATGCAAGGAGGGCATGTACTGGTACACAAGATACAATGCCAGAAGAATCGACTCCAGTGCTCTCATGGCGGACGCATGGCACCATCGCTCCGACGCATTTTCATCAATCGGAGCACTTGTCGGAATCGCAGGTGCAAGACTCGGCTTCCCGGTAATGGATTCTGTTGCCAGCCTTGTAATATTTGTCTTTATCATAAAAGCAGCATACGATATCTTTAAAGATGCCATAGATAAAATGGTAGACCACTCCTGTGATGACAAGACTGAAAAAGAAATCCGGGACTGTGTCATGGGAAACAAGGATGTACTTGGAATTGATCTGCTTCAGACACGTATATTCGGCAACAAGATATATGTGGATGTGGAGATACGCGCAAATGCTTCCTATACATTGAAGGAGGCACATGAAATAGCCGAATCCGTACATAATGATATTGAAAAGAATTTTCCTAAGGTCAAGCATATCATGGTACATGTCAATCCGGCGCTGTAGCAGCCTTTGGGACAGAGGGGTCAGGTACAGGTGTCCCCGATTTTTGGGACACCTGTACCTGACCCCTCTGTCCCAAAGCATTGGTGCCGATTGGCTTCTAAGCTATCTTCTCAGCACACTGTTAGGCACATCGTACACACCGATTACGAATTTCTGCACGGTCAGATTATGATGTGCAATTTCTCCTTCGGCTTCAAGCTTAATCACAGTGCGCATTATGTTGACGCAGGATTTTTCGACCTCACTCAGTGTTACCTTGCCCTTGCACATCACGTCCTCCGCCAGCATTCTTGCAAGTCTGGTTGAGGTATTATCAAAGATACGCGCTCTCACCCTTCCCGGAAGCTCTATCATCGCCATCACAAGGTCATCATTCGAGATGTGTCGAAGAATCGTCTGTATCTCTTTATCAGACATCTCTAACAGGGTGAGGGATGTCTGATTGACAATGGAATAATCCCTCTCATCGACCTCCCTGTTATCCTCACATAGCGACCTCACCCACTTGTCGCGCTTGTCATCCTCTTTTATATAATCGTCCTCAGACCTTTCCTCCTCCTTCTTCTGAAGAATCTCCCTGAGAAACTGCGGCATAAGCGACTGCATGTAGCTTCCAAGCCTGTCTATACTAACACCTGTCTGAATCAGACAGGCGCCCTTGTAATACATAAGCACAATCAGCCCTTCATAGGCGTGGTAATCATCGGCGGCAAGCATGTTAAGCCCTATCTCAGACACAACAACCGGCTCATCGCCGTCCACAACCTGCATCATCAGTCTGAAAAGAAATCCCTGCGTCCTGTCGCTCTTATCCAGCTTGTCACATGCATCGCAAAGCGCCAGCAGCCCCTCCTGCCTTGCAAGCTCAGAAAAATCCATTATTCGTCTGTAAGCATCCATCACCCCGGAAATACCGCCGGCATTTTCTCTGTCACCATTGATGTCAACACAGCAGCTTTTCAGCTCATTCAAGAAAAATGTATCCATATTGATTCCTCCTCACCGGTAATTGTATATCGACTACTCTATCAGCTTCAATTTCACAGGCCGCGCCCTAATTGCACCCGTTGTCCCGCTTACCCACAAAATACTCCACAAGCATCTGCTGGATGTTCTTAGGGTACATGAGATTGGCATACGAAAAGCCTCTTTCACTCACCTTGACAATCGTCTTGATTCCGCGCTCTCTTCCTGCCTCCGTCGCAACCTTGTCAAGTCTTCCGTCCTGCTCTCTCTCTGCAATCAGCCCATCAGCCATCATAATCCTACTCAAGCCTCCAGCCGGGATTTTCTTGACATCATCCCTCTCACATATACGCTCCAGCTCCTTTTTTATTTCCGAAACATACATATAATCTGCGTAATTAAAATTAGCCGCCTCCTCCTCAAGAAGGTAAAATTCCTGCTTCTCATTCTTCTTACTTGCCTTGGATAAGGTTGGTTTTTCCTTTTCTTTTGCCGCGTCCACTTTATTTATGAGCAGCTCCGGATATTCGCCGGCACATTTTTCTACAACTGAGAGGAAGCTTTCTCCGTATTTTGAGAATTTATTTTCTCCAACTCCCGAAACATTCAGCATTTCACTCTTAGAAACAGGAACCTTCGCCGCCATGTCAATCAGGGTCTTATCACTGAAAATTATGTACGGAGGCAGATTTTCCTCTCTGGCAAGCTCAAGTCTTAACTTTCTCAGCCTGTCAAACAATTCATAGCCGACCGATGTAAGCGCATCGGTTGCCTTAGTCTTTTTATTGGAGGCGGCTGTCCTCTCCGGCAGCTTATCGTCATCCGTAATCTTGACAAGCACTCTTGCATCAGTATTCTTGAGCCTGCTTATATCGCCCATTTTTAAGACCTGATAATCGCCGACTGTGAGATATCCTTCAAGCACCAGCTGCTCAACCAGACGCCTTAAAAGATTCTTGTTGGAGGAAGCCAGCACACCGTAGGACTTATATTTTGCGGCACCTATCTCCTCCAGCCGCGCTGTCTTTGCGCCGGATACAGTATCTATAATGATATTTCTTCCGTATCTGCCGTTCGCCTCGTATACGCAGTTTATGATTTTCTTTGCCTCATCCGTCATGTCCAGTGTCTCGAACTCATGCAGACAGTTGCCGCAATCGCCGCACGGCTTGTCCGGGTTCTCGCCAAAATATTTCAAAATATAGTTGCGGAGGCATTCCGTGGTGTAGCAGTATTTCTCCATTACCTGAAGCCTTCTGCTGTCCCGCTCCCTTATCGTCTGCTTATCTGTTTCATCCAAATCGGACATTTCCTTGCGCTCCAACAGAAATCTGTTGATAACAATATCCTGCGGTGAAAACAGCAGAATACACTTTGAATCCAGACCATCTCTTCCCGCTCTTCCGGCTTCCTGATAATAATTCTCCATGCTCTGCGGCATGTTGTAATGTATTACGAACCGCACATTCGATTTGTCAATTCCCATGCCGAAGGCGTTGGTGGCAACCACAATGCTTATGTAATCGAATACAAAAGCATCCTGCATGCGCTTTCGCTCCTCAGCGCTCATTCCGGCGTGATATTTCGCAGCCGAAATCCCCCTGCTCTTCAACAAATCATACAAATTGTCGACATTTTTTCTCGTCGCGCAATAAATTATTCCGCTGTCCCCCTCATGCTCCGCAATATAATCCAGAATATACTGCTCTTTTTTCTTAGGCTTCTCCACCTGAAAAAACAGATTCTCCCTGTCAAATCCAGTGACAAGGGTATACGGATTGACCAGCCCGAGCGTACATACAATATCGTCCCTGACATTCTCCGTCGCCGTCGCCGTAAATGCACTGATTATCGGCCTCCTGTCAAGCAGCCTCACGAACTCCACTATCTTCATGTAGCTTGGTCTGAAATCCTGCCCCCACTGCGATATACAGTGTGCTTCATCCACGGTAAGCATCGATATCCGTATATCCTGTGCAAGCTCCAGAAAGCTGTCCGTAACCAGACGCTCAGGCGCTACATAGATAATCTTGTACACACCCTGCCTTGCCCTGTTGACCGTCTCATAAAACATATTTTCAGAAAGTGAGCTATTGATAAACGCCGCCGGAATACCCGCCTCATTCAGTGCCTTTACCTGATCCTGCATGAGTGAGATAAGCGGCGAAATGACAATTGTTATTCCGGGAAGCAGCATTGCCGGAATCTGATAGCACACCGATTTTCCTGCTCCTGTTGGCATAACGGCAAACACATCCCTGCCCGACAGTATATTGTCAATTACCTCCTTCTGCCCCGGTCTGAACGCCGCATATCCGAACAGTGCCTTCAGCGCCTCCTCCGGTGTCCCGTAGCTCCTATTTTCCCCCGGCTCATTCTCCTGAAAAGCTACATTATCATAGACCGGCATGTCATATTCCGAAGCAGCCTGCCCTTCAAAATCGCTCTCATACTCTGCATTCTCCGCCATTTTGAACAGGCTGTCCCATGCCCCATCGTCCATGCAGCTCTCATCATAACCCGAATTGTTGTTCATTATATTCTCCCTCATTCCTTTTAATTTATCTCCGCAGCAAAACATATATTCTATTTCAATTATACCTGATTTGTCAGTCAATTTCAACTTATTGTGGAGAATTATTTAGTTATTCCTTCGGTTCACCACCACAGCATCAGTTCACCACCACAGCACCGCTTCATTAAAATATCCACACAAAAAAACCGCCTGCCCTGTTCTCCTGCAGAGCAGACGGTTTTCGTCTATGTATCGATGTGAAATTTATATTACATTCCGTACCTTATTACATAATAGATAATATACACCCGGCCGGGACAACCACCGTTTTTCAACTGTTGTGTTCTCCTTTATCTTAGTCAACGTCTCCTGTCTGTCTTAACGGACCTTCTCAGCATCCCACTCCATTACGGATCCGGTCGCTGCATCAATCGTGAATTCGTATTCCGTTCCACCGTAGATGATCTTTCCTTCATATTCCGGACGTCCGTCATCATAATCAAGCTTCCATTCGTAGAGATCCTTGTCTGTTGCACCGCTTACACGGTCAAGGGCTGTTTTCTTTGCATCTGCCTCACTGACCGTAACGTTCTTGCTGTCTGCTCCCATCGTTTTTTCTTCATATGCGGAGCTGATGATCTCTCCGGTGTCTGCCGCAATCTCATAGTCATACTTGGCACCGCCTGCATACCATTCAATGTCATATACCTGACGTCCGTCTTCATAATCAAGCTTTGACTTGGTGATCGTTGCGTCCGCTGCCTTCACTCCGGCATGCTCCAGTGCAATCTTCTGTGCTGCTGCTTCATCCACGGTTCCGGTACCTGTTGCATTCTGTGCCGGTGCAGCGGCTGAGGTCTGTGCCGTAGTAGGGACAGTGGAGTCTGCTACCTCCGTCTGCGTCCCGGAAGCCTGTGCATTCTGTTCCTGGCTGCTCATTTCCATGACAGCTCCTGTCTCGGCATTGACTGTGTAGGCATAAGCATACTCCCCAGAAGTAAACTCCACCTTATAGCATGCCACTCCCGCCGCCTCACTCAAGGTCGTGGCTGAAATGTCTGCATCTGCCGCTTCAATATCAGCTGCTTTTAATGCCGCTTCCTGCGCTTCTTCCATACGGATCATCTGTGGCTGATCCTGCGCCTGTTCCTGACTGCTTTGCTGTGGGATACTTGCTGCTGCATTATCTCCGCATCCGTTCAGAGCCATTGCAAGTGCAAATGCTGCTCCTGTAAAAATCCATTTCTGTTTCATAATCTTTCTTATCCTCCATTCAAATTATTCTTCTGCAAAAAGTTTCTTCTTCCGCTCAATCATCTCATCAATCTTTTCGATATAAAGCCCTACATCCTTGACATTATCGCATCGCTCAATCCTTCCGCCGGGGAAGACTCTCTTGGTAATGCTTCCGGCGCCCAATGCCACGATACTTTGGACTTCTTCCATTATCATACACTCTTCGTGTATTATGCTGTAATATGCTGTATTATGTGTTTCTGCATGTTCTAAACATACAGAAATAGATATATTATTCAGTACAATTCGGTATAAAAAAGTTGTCTTTTCGTTGTCTTCTTCCCTTGTTGTCCTATTTTACGAGGAGCCAAAGGACTCCTCTTATCTAAAACAAATTTAACTTCTCTGATATTTGATTCAAAGATTCTTGCTTTTTCTTCTCTGAGACTTCAGCATAAATGTTCATCGTTGTTTTAATATCAACATGCCCCATAATCGATTGAATCACCTTTATATTCGTTTCATTCTCGCATAGACGAGTACAAAATGTATGTCTCAAATTGTGACATGTAAAGTGAGGTAACATCACGAAATCACTATGCTTTTTCTCAATCAGGTCTCTAGC
>OJME01002447.1_pt1 | contig 12467 bp, 7 predicted proteins | sample 1597151 | NCBI WGS metagenome assembly OJME01 (sample SAMEA2452118, study PRJEB22498) | human gut metagenome | biome: human feces; feature: human gut; material: feces | place: Australia | collected 2012
ACAAGGATTACAATGAAAATGGTTTGAGCGAACTGCTGGCTCTGTTTGGTTCAGCATATAATGTGAATATCAAGATCTTCAACGATCTGCAACACACCATCACTGGATGGCCGGGCGGTAAACCAAATGCAGACGATACTTATCGTCCCGAACGTGCGAAACCGTATCCGAAACGTATCGTCGTATTCTCTCCGCATCCCGATGATGACGTAATCTCCATGGGTGGTACAATCCGCCGCTTGGTAGAACAAAAGCATGACGTACACGTGGCTTACGAAACTTCCGGTAACATTGCCGTAGGTGACGAAGAAGTAATCCGCTTCCTGCATTTCATCAATGGTTTCAACCAGATCTTCAATAATAGTGAAGACAAGGTAGTTGTTGATAAATATGCAGAAATCCGTAAATTCCTGAAAGAGAAGAAAGATGGTGACATCGATACACGTGACATCCTCACAATTAAGGGCTTGATACGTCGTGGTGAAGCACGCACTGCTTGTACGTACAATAATATCCCTCTGGATCATTGCCACTTCCTTGACCTGCCGTTCTACGAAACAGGTAGAATACAGAAAGGTCCGTTGACCGAAGCTGATGTGGAAATTGTGCGTAACCTGCTGCGTGAAGTGAAACCTCATCAAATATTCGTAGCCGGTGATCTCGCCGATCCACATGGAACACACCGTGTTTGCACAGATGCCGTATTTGCTGCTATCGATCTAGAAAAAGAAGAAGGTGCAAAATGGTTGAAAGATTGCCGTATTTGGATGTATCGTGGTGCGTGGGCCGAGTGGGAAATTGAAAACATTGAAATGGCAGTGCCCATCAGTCCGGAAGAACTGCGTGCAAAACGTAATTCAATCCTGAAGCACCAGTCTCAGATGGAAAGTGCACCATTCCTGGGCAACGACGAACGTTTGTTCTGGCAACGCAGTGAAGACCGTAACCGTGGTACCGCCGCATTGTATGACAATCTCGGTTTGGCATCTTACGAAGCAATGGAAGCATTCGTGGAATATATTCCGCTGTAAATGTTTGCTAAATAGAAATAAGAAGGGTGGGAAGCTAAGGTTTTCCACTCTTTTTTTACGTACTTTTGCGTAGAGATTCTATCACAGAGAGATCAATCTCACAGAAGTTTATTCGTTATAAGAATATGAAAAAAAGAATATTATTAGCCATTTGTTGCTTTGCCTTTACCTTCAACGGAAAACTGGGAGCACAAGATATCGAAGTGAACGTGCAAGATCGCCTTCAATCTTTCTTCCGGGAATATACTACCACAACCGTAAATATAGGAACTTGTAAACTGGATAGTTTCCGCATCAATCACCAAAAGAAGAAACTGCTCATCTATGCCGATGAAAAGTTTTCCTATCAGCCTTTTCGGCCGGAAACAGTGGATGCCATTTATCGATATCTGAAACAGATATTACCAGGTCCTGTGAACTACTACGATCTAACAGTAGTAACAAGCGGACAATCTATCGAAGACCTCATTCCAAACTTATACCGGAAAGGAAAGAAAGATAAATCCCGTCTGTACAGCGGGCTGGAATACAAGGGTGAACCTTGGGTGACACGACTTTCCCGTCCTTACGACGTCAGCCGGGGATTGGAAGGTAAGCATATAGCTTTATGGCAAAGCCACGGGAAGTATTTCATTAACAAAACAGGCGAATGGGGTTGGCAACGCCCCCGGTTATTCTGCACTACAGAAGACCAGTTTACACAATCCTTTATTCTGCCTTATGTTATCCCAATGCTGGAGAATGCCGGTGCCAACGTATTTACCCCCCGCGAGCGGGATACACAAAAGCAGGAGGTCATTGTCGATAATGACGGAGCACAGAATTCCCTCTACCTGGATGTGAAAAGTCGTAAAGCTAAATGGGAGCAAACAGGACTCCCCGGTTTTGCCTGGCGAAAACAGGTTTACCGGGATGGCGAAAATCCTTTCGTCAGTGGTACCGCACGTTTTGCCCCTACCGAAAAGAAAAAAGATAAAGCCTTTGCCGAGTGGATACCCGATATTCCGGAAACAGGGGATTATGCTGTATACGTCTCTTATCAAACTTTGCCTAATAGCGTAAGTGACGCCAAATATATTGTTTTCCATAATGGAGGAACCACTGAGTTCAAAGTAAATCAGCAGATAGGTGGTGGTACGTGGGTGTATCTCGGTACTTTTTCTTTTGATAAGGGAAAGAACGATTATGGCATGGTGGTACTTAGCAATGAAAGCAAACAGAAAGGTGTAGTCTGCGCTGATGCCGTACGCTTTGGCGGTGGAATGGGCAATATAGAACGCGGTGGAGAAACCAGTGGAATGCCTCGCTATCTGGAAGGTGCCCGTTATTCTGCACAATGGGCCGGCATGCCTTATCCGGTTTATGGCGGACGTGAAGGTAAAGATGACATGTCTGATGACATTAATGTACGTTCCAGAATGATTAACTATCTGTCCGGCGGTTCGATATTCAATCCCAAAGACAAAGGTTTAGGAGTACCTTTTGAACTCTCAATGGCATTGCACAGCGATGCGGGTGCCAGCAAAGAAGATAAAATCATAGGTACGCTCGGCATATATACCACCGATTTCAATAACGGAGTACTCGGAGCCGGAACAGACCGCTATGCCTCCCGAGACCTTTCCGACATTCTGCTTACCCAACTCCAGCGGGATATCCGTTCCAATTATGCCATAGATTGGACTCGTCGCAGCATGTGGAATCGTAATTACAGTGAAACGCGACTGCCCGCCGTTCCTTCCACTATTGTCGAATTACTTTCGCACCAAAACTTTGCCGATATGCGCCTCGGGCATGATCCCAACTTTAAATTCACTGTAGGACGCTCTATTTATAAAGCTATTCTGCAATACCTTTGCAATCAGCATGGCAAAGATTATGTAGTACAACCTCTTCCTGTAAGTAACTTTGCTATTCGCTTCGGTAATAAAAAGAACACACTGCAACTTTCCTGGAATGGTGAAGAAGACCTGTTGGAACCAACAGCCAAACCGCGCGAATACATCGTATATACCCGCATCGGCCGTGGAGGCTTTGACAATGGCGTACGTGTCAGCAGTCCCTCTTATACCGTAAAGATAGAACCCGGTATTGTCTATTCCTTTAAAGTAACCGCAGCCAACCGGGGTGGAGAAAGTTTTCCATCCGAGATTCTTGCAGCTTATAAAGCAAAAAGAGAAAAAGGACGTATTTTGATTGTCAATGGATTCGACCGCCTCAGTGGGCCAGCCGTCATTGATACCACCACTGAAGCCGGATTCGATTTAACGAAAGACCCGGGTGTACCTTATTTATATGACATCTCACTTTGTGGTGCTCAAACAGAATTCTCCCGCAAACAGACCGGGAAGGAACTGGGACGTAGCGGTAGCGAATGGGAAGGAATGCGAATTGCCGGAAATAGCTTCGATTATCCGTTCATACACGGAAAGGCGATACAGGCATCCGGAGATTATAGTTTCGTGTCATGCAGTGATGAAGCCGTAGAAAGCGGACGTATTCCATTGGAAGCTTACGATATCGTAGACTATATCCTCGGACTGGAAAAAGAAGACCGCCAAAGCAATCCGGCAAGCAATGCATATTACAAAACCTTTTCCTCTGCCATGCAGCGAGCACTGACCGTTTATTGCCAATCCGGTGGAAATCTGCTTGTGAGCGGTTCCTATCTTGGCAGCGATATGAACGGTTCGCAGGGAGACCGGGAGTTCACACAAAACATTCTGAAATATGCCTACGGACAATCCATCACCGATAATCGCTCAGGAAATATTAATGGTCTGGGACGTACATTCAGTATCCCCCGCCTACCCAATGAGTACGCTTATCCCGTAACAGCTCCCGAATGTATTCTACCGGCAGATACTGCTTTTCCAGTGCTCACCTATACTTCCGGAAATCAAAGTGCTGCCATTGCCTATCAGGGCAACTACCGTACCTTCGTTATGGGGTTCCCATTAGAAAGTATTGAACAGGAAACGGATCGCAACGCTGTCATGGCTTCTATCCTGCAATTCTTTCAAGCAAAAAAATAAAAAACAATGCGCCTAATTAAAAATAACGCTTATCTTTGCTCTCAGAGTATAAACCTTTAAAAATATAAAACACCATGTATACTATACAAGCAAACCCCAGCGGTACCCGCAGTTTAGAGATATCCGAAGAGAACCTGGCAACCATTGAGAAATACGGACTTTTCCGTCATCTTATCGACAGTAATGGTATTGTAGACGAATCTGTTCTGGAAAAGCTGAGACTGAATATCCGCTCCCTCATCGCATCACAAGAAGAAGACAGCAAAGACTTGCTCGACCTCTGCATCGACGTGATATACCACAACAATATGAAAGCCTTTGGATTACAGCAACTGATTAAGCTCTATCTGGAATGGTTTTCAAAGCAGGAACCCATAGAAGAGGAATAATAAAATGAAAACAATCGACACATGTGGTCAAAAACTTTACAGTCCTCTCATCCCGGCCGTCAAAGCCATGTGCGAAGCTACACTGGGTGAGAAACTGGAAATTATTATGAATGATACTGCTGCCTTCAATGATTTAAAAGAATATCTCGCAGAACAACAAATCGGCTTTCGTGAGATTTACGATGGCGAACAAATGACGGTACAATTCACCAAAAGATAAATTGTGCAGTAAATTGCAAATCATCATTCATGATCGTATCCGGAAATAAGAAATAAAAAAACGAATCCTGTTAGAAGTTTTCTTATGCTGAAACAGGATTCGTTTTATATTATTTTCTCTCATTCAATTATACGGATCCATAATCAAGGGTACTACAAACCAAAATGTAGAACCTTTATTGACCTCAGATTCCAAACCAGCCCTACCTCCCAAATTTTGGATAATAGTTTGTGAAAGTGTCAACCCCAGACCTGTTCCCGGTACTTCCCGATCCAACTTTTTAAAACTGGAAAATATCTCTTGCTGTTCTTCTTTCGGAATTCCAATTCCAGTATCAGATACATAAAAGTAAACCTCATCCGTTCCCTCCATACGGCAACTAAAGCGTATCTCACCTGATTTGGTAAACTTGATCGCATTATGAATCAGGTTTGCCATCACCTGAATGATGCGTTGGCGTTCAGAATACATGATAATAGATTGCACTGAGTCTTCACAAATCAAATCAACTGAAGGATTATTGAATAGTTTCACCTTAAACATACCTTCCAACTCTCTTAACAAGTCATTGGCATCAAATTCAGAATACTCAAAATTCAAAGTTCCGGCTTCTATCTGCGAAAGATCAAAGATATCATTTATCAAACGTAACAAACGCTCATTGTTCTCTGAAATAATATCCATATACAATTTCTTTTCCTCTTCATCAGAAGCGGTAGCTATTAATCCCGAAAAGCCGACAATCGCATTCAATGGTGTGCGGACTTCATGACTTATATTCGCAATAAAAGTGGATTTTAATCTCTCTGCAGATATCGAGTTCTTTCTCTCAATATTCAGCAACCTTTGAACATTCTGTAGTTCCGTCACATCATAAACCGTCAATACCATATGATCTTCCCCGTTAATAACAACATAAGCACCCGATACTGAAACATCACAAGGAATCACTTTGTCTTCTTTGTCATTCAGAAGATTCATAGAAGCATTTACTTTTGGGAAACTCTCTTTCTTATGAAAAGCTCTTCCAATAGCCGCGCGGATACCACAAAGTTTACACTGCTGATGCATACCACATTCGCCGGCTTCAGCAGCATTCCGGCAATGCAACAAGTCACCGACCTTTTGTGTCATACCAACCTCAGGAGCTGGAAGCTTATTCAAGGAATAGTAATTGGTATCGCAGACTATAAAATCTTTATCTATCAGTAAAAAATAAGCATTGATATTCTGCAAAATCATAGTTGTCTGATCGAGTTTGCGTTGTATCACATCTTTTGATTCTTCATACGGAGGTATTTCCATAATATATAGATTGATTTATATTTTGCTTGTGCCATCTGCGTACAAAAGTATAAAATATAAGGATATAACAGACGATTCTTTGATATTTTTGTTAGCCTCTATCTCACGAGATGGATTTCATCGTCTCACGAAGCTGTTTTGCCCCGGACTTGGGGAAGAGCCGCAAGCATCATCAACAGCAATTTAACTACGCATTTTCTGGCTGAACCTCATTTTATGCGTATCTTTGCGGCATGAAAGAATATCGACTGACTGATTGGTTGCCCACAACGAAAAAAGAAGTGGAGTTGCGCGGATGGGACGAACTGGACGTTATCCTGTTCAGTGGTGACGCCTATGTAGACCACCCTTCTTTCGGGGCTGCTGTTATCGGACGTATCCTCGAAGCAGAAGGTTTGCGCGTGGCGATTATACCTCAACCCAATTGGCGGGATGACTTACGCGACTTTAAAAAGTTAGGACGTCCCCGCCTGTTCTTTGGCATCAGTCCCGGATGTATGGACTCTATGGTAAACAAATACACTGCCAACAAGCGCTTACGTAGTGACGATGCCTACACACCGGATGCACGTCCGGATATGCGTCCGGATTACCCTTCAATTGTTTACACCCAAATTCTGAAGAAATTATATCCCGATGTTCCCGTCGTATTGGGAGGTATCGAAGCAAGCATGCGTCGCGTGACGCATTACGATTATTGGCAGGATAAGCTTATGAAAAGCATTCTCGTAGAAAGTGGCGCTGACTTGTTGATTTACGGAATGGGAGAAAAACCGGTGGTGGAACTGATAAGAAGATTCAATGATAAGCGGCTATCACTAAATACCATTCCGCAAATTGCTTACCTATGCAAGACAACGGATTTCATCAGCGAAGAAGGAGATATCCGTCTCTTTTCTCATGCTGAATGTCTGAAAGACAAGAAGAAGCAGGCTGCCAATTTCCGCCACATTGAAGAAGAGAGTAATAAATATACTGCTTCCCGTATTACACAGGAAGTGGATGGCATGACTGTTGTTGTCAATCCTCCTTACCCACCCCTGACGGAAGCTGAACTCGATCATTCGTACGATTTGCCCTACACCCGTCTGCCTCATCCCAAATACAAAGGCAAGCGAATTCCGGCATACGATATGATTAAGTTTTCGGTAAATATCCATCGTGGGTGTTTCGGTGGTTGTGCATTTTGCACGATCTCGGCACATCAAGGAAAGTTTATTGTAAGCCGCAGTAAAGAAAGCATTCTTAAAGAAGTAAAGGCACTAATGGAACTCCCCGATTTTAAAGGGTATCTGAGTGACCTTGGCGGTCCATCTGCCAATATGTACCGGATGAAAGGGAGGGATGAGAACATTTGCAAGAAATGCAAACGCCCCTCATGTATCCATCCCAAAGTTTGTCCGAACCTGAATACCGACCATCGGCCTTTACTGGATATTTATCATGCGGTAGATACTTTACCCGGCATCAAAAAGAGTTTCATCGGTAGTGGTGTACGCTACGACTTACTCTTGCATCAAAGCAAAGATCCGGCAACTAATAAAAGCACGGCTGAATATACCCGCGAGTTAATAGCCCGCCACGTCAGCGGTCGTCTTAAAGTAGCTCCGGAACATACCAGTGACCGGGTATTGAGTATCATGCGCAAACCCTCGTTCGGCCAGTTCCAAGAATTCAAGAAAATATTCGATCGTATCAACCGCGAAGAAGGATTGCGACAACAGCTGATTCCTTATTTCATTTCCAGTCATCCCGGCTGTAAGGAAGAGGACATGGCAGAACTGGCTGTTATCACCAAACGCCTTGATTTTCATCTGGAACAGGTGCAAGACTTTACCCCTACCCCCATGACCGTAGCCACTGAAGCTTGGTATACCGGCTACCATCCATACACATTGGAGCCTGTATTCAGTGCTAAAACACCACGTGAAAAGTTAGCGCAACGCCAATTCTTTTTCTGGTATAAACCGGAAGAACGAAAGAACATCATCAACGAACTACGCCGTATCGGACGGATTGATTTGATAGACAAACTATATGGAAAACGATAAATATTAATCTAACAATGATGAAACGACTCTTTATTCTCTTCACTATCTTTTTGAGTTATGCAAGCACGACCTTGCAAGCACAAGATAACCTACCGCAAAACTTCAGTATCTCACTGGGTGGCGGAGTAACATTGCCGCGTGTAGAAGGAAACCGTAATGACTTTTTCAGTAAAAATGGCGACCGTGCGGGATACAACCTGATGACAGAAGGGCGCTACTACTTCATGCCCAACTTTGCCCTAGGGCTTCAGTATGATTACTTACGGGTAGCTCGTCTACCGGATAAAATGCACCTCCATTATATACACCCCAATATTACTTACCGCTACTTGTGGAGTGAGGGAAATCAAGGAGCATTTCTTTCATTCGGCATAGGCTACATGAACTATCAGGAACGTACTTACCAACGAGGTGAACGGAACGGAATATCTTTTCAGAGAGGCTATTGCGGACTGTCATTCGGCATGGGTTACGAGTTCTACATTACCAAGAAATTATCAGGAGTGTTTCGTGCAGATATACTCACAGCCGACTGGTTTGCAAACCCCGACGCACGGCTTTCCAATCCATACGATTATGATGACGGAATAGACCACAGTTGGTTTAAAAACAATGTTACATTCTTTAATCTGGGATTTGCGATACAATTTGGACGATAGCTATCAGAAAACTATCCCTCTTCCACCTGCATCGCCACAATCTCCTGCAAAACACCAACTGCCGTTTCCACATTCTTCACATCCTTCACCAGCATACTACGACGAGTATTCTGTTCGCGCAAATCGCAGCGACGAGTATACTTCATCATGTATGCAATAACTTTACCGAATGCCTGACTCTGATAATAGGGACTTTCCGGATTGGAAATAAAGAATAGCGACATACGCCCACCTTTAAGAAAAACCTTTTCCGCACCAAGGCGGGCAGCAAGACGACGCAACGGCACAATACGCAGTAACTCTTCCGTTTCTGACGGAACAGGACCAAAACGGTCGATAAGCCGGTTACGGAAAGCCTCTACATCTTTATCCAATGTCAGACTATCCAACTCGCGGTAAAGTAACATACGCTCACTACTACCCGTGACGTATGTAGCGGGAAGCAACAGTTCCAGATCACTTTCTACCTGACATTCATCAACAAATTGTTCGCCACTAATGACACCACCTTCGGCTTTCAACTCTTCAGCATAGAGATCGGCAAACTCATCAGTCTTCAACTCGTGAACAGCTTCCGTTAATATCTTCTGATAAGTTTCATAACCAAGATCGGCAATGAAACCACTTTGTTCTGCCCCCAACATATTGCCTGCACCACGAATATCGAGGTCCTGCATGGCAATATGAATTCCACTACCCAAATCGCTGAAGTTCTCAATAGCCTGCAAACGACGTCTCGCCTCAGGAGTCAAAGAAGAAAGAGGAGGTGCCAGCAAATAACAGAAAGCTTTCTTATTGCTTCTTCCCACGCGGCCGCGCATCTGGTGAAGATCACTTAAACCAAAGTTCTGTGCCTGATTGATAATAATGGTATTAGCATTTGGAATATCAATACCACTTTCTATAATGGTAGTAGCTATCAATACATCATAGTCATAATTGACAAAGCCAAAGATTATCTTTTCCAGTTCTGTCGGTTCCATCTGCCCATGTCCGATAGCTATTCTGCAATCCGGAATGTGCCGCTCAATCATTGCTTTCAATTCGGGCAAATTGGAAATACGGTTATTTACAAGGAACACCTGTCCGTTACGACTCATTTCAAAGTTGATGGCATCAGCAATCACTTCCTCGTTAAAGGTATGCACTTCAGTCTGAATAGGATAACGGTTGGGCGGAGGTGTCTGTATCACACTCAGGTCACGTGCCCCTATCAATGAGAATTGCAATGTGCGGGGAATAGGTGTAGCCGTCATAGTCAAGGTATCTACATTCACTTTCAACTGGCGCAGTTTCTCTTTTACAGATACCCCGAATTTCTGCTCTTCATCAATAATCAGTAATCCTAAGTCCTTGAATTGTATATCTTTACCTAAAATACGATGTGTACCGATCAGTATATTCACATCTCCGGCAGCCAAACCTTTTATAACAGCTTTTGCCTGCGCTGCCGTGCGAGCACGGCTTAAATATTCCACCTTGCAAGGCAAATCTTTCAAACGATCCTTGAACGTCTGAAAATGCTGGTAAGCCAGCACTGTCGTAGGTACCAGAACAGCCACCTGCTTATTATCCGCCACTGCCTTAAAAGCTGCACGGACTGCCACTTCCGTTTTACCGAAACCAACGTCTCCACAAACCAAACGGTCCATCGGGCGATTACTTTCCATATCTGCTTTTACATCCGCCGTAGCCTTACTCTGATCAGGCGTATCTTCATAGATAAACGATGCTTCCAACTCCCGCTGCAGGAAACTGTCCACACTAAACTGGAATCCTTTTTCCTCCCGACGCTGAGAATATAACCTGATAAGATCGCGTGCAATATCCTTAATCTTAGTTTTGGTGCGCTCTTTCAGTTTTTCCCAGGCACCGGTACCTAACTTATTCAGGCGGGGAGCTTCACCATCCTTACCTTTATACTTAGATACTTTATGCAATGAATGAATGGAAACAAACACCACGTCTTCATTCTGATAGACCAGTTTCATCACTTCTTGTGTCGTATCTCCGTTAGGAATACGCACCAGCCCTGAAAAACGCCCTACTCCATGATCGGTATGTACGACATAATCTCCCGGAGTAAACTGGTTCAGCTCTTTCAAGCTTAGAGCCACCTTACCGCTACGTGCTTTATCACTCTTCAGATTATATTTATGAAAACGGTCGAATAATTGATGATCCGTAAAGATACAAAGCCGCAAGGCATTATCGGCAAACCCTTCATGCAACGTACGTTCCACGGCCGTAAATGCAATCTGATCCCCCCTGTCTTCAAAGATGGCACGGATACGGTCAGTTTGTTTCATGCTGTCACTACAGATGTACAACGCATATCCCTTCTCCATATATTCTTTGAAACTCTCAGCCACCATATCAAAGTTCTTGCGGAAAATAGGCTGTGCAGACGTATCAAAAGTAATCGTAGCATCCGGTGTACCTGTCGGTTTATTACCAAATTCCATACGACGGAAATCCAATGCACGGAGTGTAAACTCGCTTCCGTCAATCAGCTTGCCATCTAAGGTTATACAGCCACTTTCTTCTGCTTCGCGGGCAGCAATTGCCTGTGGAGTAAGTGTTTCATCATGCACTGTTTGAATGCGCTCACGCAACCAAAGTAAATCACGCATTGCCAGTACGGTATCCGCCGACAGAAAATCCAGAAACGAAACCATGCCACTCGCACCACCCTGCTCCAGACTGCGGCTTAAATCAGGGACAATTACAATGCTATCTTTCTTTTCCTTGGAGAGCTGTGTCTCCACCTCAAACGTGCGGATACTTTCCACTTCATCCCCGAAGAAGTCAATACGGTACGGAAACTCGGAGGAAAAAGAAAACACATCGATAATGCTACCACGTACGGCATATTGTCCCGGTTCATACACATAATCTACATACTCGAAGCCATAGCTACGCAATACTTCCATGATGAAGTTCGTATCCACATTCTCCCCCGAATGCAGTTTCAGGGTTTTATCCCCCAATTCTTTCCGGGAAACGACCTTTTCGGCTAATGCATCAGGATATGTCACCACACAAAGTCCTTCTTCACCTTTCTGCAAGCGACTCAACACTTCTGTACGAAGTATTTCATTCGCAGCATCTTTCTGTCCGTATTTTATTGCCCTGCGAAATGAAGAAGGGAAAAACAAGACTTTATCTGTCCCCAGCACCTGCGTAAGGTCATGGTAGAAATATCCCGCCTCTTCCAGATCGCCCAGAATAAAAACAAAAGGAAATTCTCCACGCTGCACCAGCACGGACGAAAACAGTGAAGCAGCAGAAGCACATAGTCCACCACAGAAAAGAGTGCGGACAGACGGATTCTTCAGTAAACCACTCATAGCTTCCACATTGGGATGGGCGGCATATCGTTGTTGTAGCTCGGTAATAGTCATCATAACGGGCGCAAAATTACTAAATAATCCTTAGTTTTATTCGTATGTGATAGAAAACACTTAACTTTGTTCCCAATTTAGAACCTCCTTTTATGAATATGCAGACATCGGACAGCATCGTTATCATTCCTACATACAACGAACGGGAAAACATCGAGAACATCATCCGTGCCGTTTTCGCCCTGGAAAAAGTATTCCATATCCTGATTATAGAAGATGGCTCGCCTGATGGCACTGCCAACATAGTCAAGACCCTTCAGCAAGAGTTTCCCGAACGTTTGTTCATGATAGAACGCAAAGGCAAACTGGGACTGGGTACTGCCTATATCGCAGGCTTCAAATGGTCGCTGGAACATAATTATGAATACATCTT
>OJME01002481.1_pt1 | contig 12351 bp, 10 predicted proteins | sample 1597151 | NCBI WGS metagenome assembly OJME01 (sample SAMEA2452118, study PRJEB22498) | human gut metagenome | biome: human feces; feature: human gut; material: feces | place: Australia | collected 2012
TGTTCCGTAAGCTTCTTGATGAGGCTCAGGCTGGTGATAACATCGGTGCTCTTCTTCGTGGTATCAAGAGAGAGGATGTTGAGCGTGGACAGGTATTAACAGCTCCAGGAACTGTTACTTGCCATACAAAATTCACAGCTCAGGTTTATGTTCTTACTAAGGACGAGGGTGGACGTCATACTCCATTCTTCAACAACTATCGTCCACAGTTCTACTTCAGAACAACAGACGTAACTGGTGTATGTAACCTTCCAGAGGGAACAGAGATGTGCATGCCTGGTGATAACGTAGAGATGACAATCGAGTTGATTCATCCAATCGCTATGGAGCAGGGTCTTAACTTCGCTATCCGTGAGGGTGGACGTACAGTAGGATCAGGTGCTGTTGCAACAATCATCGAGTAATCTTTTGACGTTAAGTCGATCGAACAATAAACAATAACAAAATGTCTGGTGCAAGCTTGCTTGCATCCAGACATTTTTTTTACTTTATAGGAAAATGCTTTTGTCTTTAAGTATAAGGCGACGAAGAAATGGAGGTCAAATAACTTTAGTGAAATGTGCGTATACATTGCAAAAATCCTAGAGAAAATTTGTGGAAAAATATAAAATTGTTATTCTAAAATATAACAATAGTAACAAAATCAAAAAACAGAAACTTAATTTATTGACAATTATGCATAAAAGAGTATAATAAAAAACATAGAAAATTCACAAACAAAGTTGAGGAGGATATTACAATGAGAATTTCTAAAGTAGCAAAGAAATCCATGGCAGTAGCTATGGCAATGGCAGTAGCAGTTGGTTCTGTAGCAGTAGCACCTACAAAGGATGCTAGCGCAGCAAAGGCAAAATCCAAGAAAGTAAATGCTAGAGTTTACTTCGCAGGTAATGCAAAAGGTACTGATTGTCTTTGGATTGCTGGTGACGGCAAGACCGCTAAGGCTGTATCTAAGAATGTAACTCTTAAGAAGGGTAAGAAGACAAAAGTTACTCTTACAATTAAGAAACCTGCTAAATACAAAGTAGGCAGCAAGAGCAAGAAGTTAAAGAAAGTTACAGGAGCTACTGTATGTACAGTAGATTTAGTAAATGTTCTTGGCTCTTTCAAGAAAGTAAAATGCTCTGGTATCACAGTTAAGGCTGATGGTAAGAAAGTAAAAGTTAAGAAAGTATATCAGGGATCTTTCGAGAAGAACAAACCTGCTAGCAAGAACAACTGGAGATTATCTTTCTACAACAAGTGGGGTAATCAGGGTGACAACTCTAAGACAAACAATGCTAAAGCATTTGCATTCAAGAAGAATCTTACGATCTCTTTCACAGTTGTTGCTAAATAATTAAAGTAACATCATTGTCTTATGGGGTCTGTTGCATTTATTAATGTGGCAGACCTTTTTTTGTATTATAGGATTAAGGTGTCAAAAGGTCTAAATTTCCCGGCAGGCTGCTAAGTTACAGAGCAGCATGAAGATATTGATTTGGGATAAGTTAAGGAGGATAAGTATGGTAAAGCATATTATTTTGTGGCAGTTAAAAGAGATGGATGAGGAAGAAAAGCAGACGGTGAAGAAGGGGATCAAGGCTGGATTGGAAAGCCTTCAGGGAAAAATTCCGGGACTTTTGTCGATTCATGTGCAGACGGAAGGTCTGCCATCGTCAAATGCAGATATCATGTTAGACAGTTCGTTTGAAAATGCAGATGCATTGAAGGGCTATGCAACGCATCCTGAGCATGTTAAGATCGCAGATGGTAATGTAAGACCATACACGCAGAATCGTGTCTGCATGGATTACGAGGTGTAGGCTATTGCACCCATTCGCGGATTCTGTTATAGTTATATGGTGGTTTTTACATAAGCGAACTTGCAGGAAGGAATGGAGGATATTATGAAGGAATTAAAGCCAATCAAAGAGGGCAAAGTAAGAGAAATTTATGACAATGGAGACAGCTTGATCATGGTTGCAACAGACCGCATTAGCTGCTTTGATGTCATTCTTAACAATGAGGTGACAAAGAAAGGTACTGTTTTGACACAGATGTCAAAATTCTGGTTCGATTTGACAGAAGATATTTTGCCAAATCATATGATTTCAGTTGATGTAAAAGATATGCCGGAGTTTTTTCAACAGGATAAATTTGACGGAAACAGCATGTTATGTCGTAAGTTAGAAATGTTGCCGATCGAATGCATTGTTCGTGGTTATATTACCGGAAGTGGATGGGCAAGCTATCAGGAGAACGGAACCGTATGTGGCATCAAATTGCCGGAAGGATTGAAAGAATCCGACAAACTGCCGGAACCGATCTATACGCCATCTACTAAGGCGGAAATTGGCGATCATGATGAAAATATTTCTTATGAGCAGAGCGTTACGCATTTGGAGAAATATTTCCCTGGTAAAGGAGAAGAGTATGCTGCAAAGCTTCGTGATTATACGATCGCATTGTACAAAAAATGCGCAGAGTATGCCCTGAGCAAAGGTATTATTATTGCAGATACAAAGTTTGAATTTGGTTTAGATGAAGATGGTAACATTGTACTTGGTGATGAGATGCTGACACCGGATAGTTCCCGTTTCTGGCCGGCAGAAGGATATGAGCCGGGTCATGGTCAGCCATCGTTTGATAAGCAGTTTGCCAGAGATTGGCTTAAAGCAAATGATGGACATGATTGGACTTTGCCAAAGGATATTGTCGATAAAACAATTGACAAATATTTACAGGCATATGAGCTTCTCACCGGAGAGAAACTATAATATAAAAGTACTTGCCAAATTGCTGTGTGTCGTATAAAATACGACTAAGCAGATATAACTGCAGGATTAGAGAATAGAATAGATCTAGAAACTCTTGCAAAAGGGGAGTAGTTGCATATCGTTTTGGATATGTTGCAGGACTTCGTCAATACGGTCGTGAGACCCGGAGCCTGTGGAACGTGAAACGTTGAACGAGACTTTTTGTGTGCTATTTTGGTACACAAGAAGTCTCGTTTTTTCGTTAATCGCAAATTGTTTAATCGTAAATTGTCTGTTGGCAATTGCTATTGCGCAGCGAGAGATCATCAAGAATTGCTGCGGTAATTCTTGATGAGTAAAGCACTCCGCGGGCATATGGTTAGTGGCTGTCGGCGGGAAAGGAATGGGTGATCATGATGAAGGCATATTATCAAATGAAAAAAGAAGATGTACTGCGCAATCTGGGGGCATCAGAATGTGGATGGACATCTGCAGAGGCGGAGCAAAGGCTGGTTCAAACCGGACCAAATGCATTAGCAGAGGGAGAACAAAAGAGTGTATTTAAAATTTTTGTGGAGCAGTTTGCAGACCTGTTAGTCTGGATATTAATGATCGCAGCAGGTATATCATTATTTTCGGGCGATGTTGAGAGCGCAATTGTTATTTTTGCGGTGCTGATATTAAATGCGGTGCTTGGTACCGTTCAAAGCGTCAAAGCCGAAAAGTCTCTGAAAGCACTAAAATCGCTCTCTTCACCGCATGCACATGTTTTGCGGGATGGCAAGAAATGTGCAATCCTTTCTACACAGGTAGTTCCCGGGGATGTTTTGCTGCTGGAGGCAGGAGATATGGTCGCCGCGGACGCACGAATACTGTGCAATCACTCGTTGCAGGTTAATGAGAGTGCATTGACCGGAGAATCAACGAATGTTGATAAACAGGATATAGAAATAACCGAGGAAACCCCTCTTGCTGACCGTGTGAATATGGTATATTCAGGTACACTTGTTACGTATGGCAGAGCCGAGGCCTTGGTAACTGCGACGGCAATGGATACAGAGATGGGCAAGATTGCCGGATTGATGAATCAAACTAAGAGTGTCAAAACACCACTACAACGCAGCATGGATGATTTTAGCAGAAAGCTGGCGGTGCTCATTATGGTAATCTGCTTGTTGGTATTTGGAATGCAGTGGTATCAAGGCAATGGACTGCTGCCAGCGCTGTTATTTGCAGTGGCACTTGCAGTGGCCGCAATTCCGGAGGCGTTAAGCTCTATTGTGACGATCGTTCAGGCAATGGGAACGCAGAAAATGGCGGTGCAGGGTGCGATCATTAAAAAATTATCAGCCGTTGAGAGTCTTGGTTGTGTCTCAGTAATATGTTCTGATAAGACAGGAACTTTGACACAAAATAAGATGACAGTGACGAAATTGTATCTCGATAAACATTGCGTGGATCCGCAGGAGCTGACGGGTGACTCCTTAGTGCAGAAGGCATTTTTATACAATGCGGTCTTAAATAATGATGCTGTATTGACAGAAGGAAAACAGCTTGGTGACCCTACAGAGTCCTGTTTGCTTGTGTTGGCACAGAATTTGACAGATACGAAACAGCTTCGCAATACTATGCAGCGTTTGGAGGAAATTCCCTTTGACTCAGACCGCAAATTGATGAGTACCAAATATCTCGGAATAGAAGAAGAGCAATCTGATGTTGTGTATACGAAAGGCGCAGTAGATGTATTATTAGATCGTACGACCCACATTCTGACATCAAAGGGAATGCAGCCGATCACGGAGGAAGATAAGCGAATGATCCTGCGGCAAAATCAGCAGTTTTCGGAACAGGGGCTCAGAGTGTTAGCTTTTGGCCAGCGATCTGTTGCAAAAGACCAGCACCTGACACTGGATCAGGAAAGGGATCTTACCTTTATAGGACTTGCGGCAATGATCGATCCACCGCGTGAGGAATCTGCGAAGGCGGTAGAGGATGCTAAGCGTGCAGGAATCCGTACAGTTATGATCACCGGAGACCATAAGGTGACGGCGACGGCCATTGCAAAACAGTTGGGGATTTTTAGCGAGGGGGATATTGCGGTTACGGGACAGGAACTGGATGCGATGTCTGAGGAAGAACATTTGCAGCAATTGGAGAAGATTGCGGTCTATGCAAGAGTATCACCGGAAAATAAAATTCGCATCGTTGACGCATGGCAGCAAAAGGGAAGGATCACGGCGATGACGGGAGATGGTGTTAATGATGCGCCCGCGCTTAAAAAAGCGGATATCGGCGTGGCAATGGGGATTACAGGGACAGAGGTGTCCAAAGATGCAGCAGCGATGATCTTGACAGATGATAACTTTGCCACAATTATCAAGGCCGTATGCAATGGAAGAAATGTATATCGTAATATCAAAAATGCAATTCAGTTTTTGCTGTCAGGTAACATGGCAGGAATCTTAGCTGTATTGTATTGTTGTGTGGCAGGGCTGCCGGCACCTTTTGCAGCTGTACATCTATTGTTTATCAATCTGTTGACAGATTCCCTTCCTGCCTTAGCTATCGGCATGGAATCGGTTGATGAACGGTTGTTGCAGGATGCGCCGCGGGATCCATCGGATAAATTATTGAATAGCTCCTTTATTCGCAATATGTTGATCTATGGAAGTATGATCGCAGCGGTTACTATTACGGCTTTCTACTTAGGCGATCCGGTGCATAATGTTCAGACAGCAATGACGATGGCGTTTGCAACATTAACGTTAGCACGATTGTTTCATGGGTTCAATCTGCGCAGTAAATACTCGCTGGTACGGATCGGATTGTGCAGCAACCGATGGAGCCTTGCAGCATTTGGTGTTGGAGTCCTGCTATTGGCATTGGTACTGTGTATACCGGCCGCAAGAAGTGCATTCGCAGCATCGTCTCTGACAGGGGCGCAGACAGCAAGTGTGGCTGTATTAGCAGGACTTCCAACAATTATTATACAGGGATTCCGTATTTTACGGGAGCAGCTGTCCGGTACCGACCGGTGATTATAAATAGCTGCGAAGATCTTCGCGGAGAGTATCTTCGATAGACATGAGGCGTCGACACAGATCTTTGGCTGCGTGACTGGCATCCGGATAGTCATTTAGACAGCGCTGTAATGCGTTGATGCCCATGTCACAGCCATCTGTGATCAAATTTGCTACCGTTGCATCACTTTGTTCTAATGTCAGTTTCATATTGGTTTTCGCCCATGCCATTCCTTTTGCGACTGGACTTGGCTCCTTGGTATTGCCGTGATAGTGCGCTAATTCGGAGTGAATGTCATTTCCGAGTTTGGCGTGGTGCTGTTTGGTGTCTAACAACAGATTTTTTAAGGCGCTGTCCTGTGTGCGGTCCAGCACTTCGTCAATGGCGGATACTGCCATTTTGCTTCCGGCATCACATTCCTGTAAAAGTCGTATTGTATCAAACTCTTTGCTGTTTGTTTCCATGGATATCGTCCTCCTTTTGGTGTTACGTTTACATTACTGCAAAGTTAGCTGTTTCCAAATTTTTTCCCGGCAAAAATTTCTATGTTAGTATTTCCCAATGATTGTAAAATATGTTATACTATCATTATATATTTCAATGTGCTGTAAATTCTGGAAAACTATTGCAGTATGGCAAAACACTGTGCAATGAATCAAGGGATTCAGATTATATTTTTGGGGGAGAAGCATATGAAGGAAGAGGAGAAGGAAGCATTTGACAATGCTTACCATCGTGCAAGGCGATTTGTGTACAAAAACGCCCGACCACTGGAGCTGGCTAAGTGGCAGTACCACTTTGAGGATGGCAGTCGTGAGGCGGTTTTGGATACACTTGCCTGTTACCAAAATACGGATGGTGGGTTTGGCTACGGATTGGAGCCGGACTATTGGAATCCGCATTCATCACCGTCACAGACCTATGAGGCAACAGAGATCATCTGGGAAATCGGAATGGAGCGCGAAGATGCAGATCATCCGGTCATTCAGGGGATTTTGGAATATTTGAGCAGTGGCAAAGAGTTTGAAGATAATAGTTGGGCGCATACGATCGATACGAACAACAATTACCCACATGCGGACTGGTGGCACTATCCATATGCTTCATGGTGGGAGGACACTCCGGCTAATCGTTTTTCGACGGATTACAATCCAACGGCAGGCCTGGCAGGATTTATTCTGTATTTTGAGGATCCGGATACGGATTTTTATGATCTGGCTAAGGAAGTGGCGACGGAGGCGATCAATCAGTTTTTAATGATCAAAGATTGTAAAGAGATGCATGTGGTCGCTTGTTTTTGCAGACTTTATGATTATATTGCAGAGGCAGGATTAGAAGCGGAGTTTCCAATGGAAGCGTTTGAAAAGCGCTTAAAGGAAGTTGTATTTCAAACGATCACGCAGGATGTCAATTTATACATTACAATGTGGGATGTCAATATTTGCCGTCCATCGACTTTTTTGCGTGCCAAAGACAGTATGTATTATGAAATGAACAAAAATATTGCAGAGTTTGAATTGGAATTTATCGCCAAAACACAGCTGGGAGACGGTTCGTGGGAAGTGACTTGGGAGTGGGGGAAAAGTTATCCTGCCGCTTGGGGAGTTGCCAAGAACTGGTGGAAGAGCAAGATCGCCATACAGAATCTTCTGTATTGGAGCGGTATGATGGACAGCGAGGAATAAAATAACAGACTGAAGGAGAATGAAACATTATGGCAAAGATAATTTTAACCGGAGATCGCCCGACAGGACGTTTACATGTAGGACATTATGTTGGCTCATTGCGCCGGCGCGTGGAGTTACAAAATTCCGGTGAATACGATAAAATATTTATTATGATCGCAGATGCACAGGCACTTACGGATAACTTTGAGAATCCGGAGAAGGTGCGCCAGAATATTATAGAAGTGGCATTGGATTATTTGTCTTGCGGGCTTGATCCAACGAAATCGACATTGTTTATCCAGTCGCAGATTTCAGAATTATGTGAGCTTACTTTTTATTACATGGATCTGGTTACGGTGTCTCGATTGCAGCGCAATCCTACAGTAAAATCAGAGATTAAGATGCGTGACTTTGAGACGAGCATTCCGGTGGGATTCTTCACGTATCCAATTAGTCAGGCAGCTGATATTACCGCTTTTAAGGCAACGACAGTGCCGGTTGGAGAGGACCAGCTCCCAATGATAGAACAGACAAGGGAAATCGTTCGTAAGTTCAATGGTATTTATGATGAAGTTTTGGTAGAACCTGAGGTGCTGTTGCCGGACAATGCGGCTTGTATGCGTCTGCCGGGCATAGATGGCAAGCAAAAGATGAGTAAATCATTAGGTAACTGTATTTATTTGTCGGATACGGAAGAAGATGTACGTGCTAAGATTATGGAAATGTACACGGATCCACTTCATATTAAGGTGTCTGATCCGGGACATATAGAGGGTAATACGGTGTTTACGTATCTGGATGCGTTTAGCAGACCGGAGCATTTTGAAGAATACATGCCGGATTATGCAAATCTGGATGAATTAAAAGAACATTACCGGAAAGGCGGACTTGGCGATGTCAAGATCAAACGTTTCTTAAATAACGTTATGCAGGAGGAGTTGTCTCCGATCCGTGCACGAAGAGCTGAGTTTGAGAAAGATATTCCGGAAGTTTACAACATCCTTAAGAAGGGAAGTGATGTTGCAAGAGAAACGGCAGCTCAGACATTATCTGAGGTCAAAAGAGCGAGGAAGATCGATTATTTTGAGGATCAGGATCTGATCCGCACACAGAGCGAACGTTATGCACAAAAATAGCGGTTGCTTTGGATTTACAATTTTACAGATATATGCTACAATATACACTATAATATATGTTACAGTATAGAGTACGGGAGGCGTATGACAATGAGGATTCAAGATTTTTGCGATATGGTTAAATTCGAAGAAATTATGAACAATTGGGCGAAGAGTACAGGTTTGGCGACAGTAGCAGTTGGCGCCGATGGAAAGTATATTAGCGAATGTTATAATTTCACGGAATTTTGTATTGATCTGACAAGAGGCAGCGAAGAAGGACGTCGTCGTTGTGAGAAGTGTGACCGTGAAGGTGAGGGTGTCTATGAGTGCCATGCCGGTCTGATGGATTTCGGCATCCCTATCACGTTGAATGACGGCACCGTTCTTGGAAATGTGGTCGGAGGTCAGATATTACCGGAGAATCCGGATGATGACAAGTTCCGCAGTGTTGCCAGAGAGCTTGGTATTAATGAAGATGCTTATATTGAGGCTTTGCATAAAGTTGGTGTTAAGTCTAAAGAGCAGATCAAAGCGTCTGCACAGTTGCTGGGGGACGTGATCAACATGTATGTACGTGCCTGCTATCAAGAGTATCAGAATAATCAGATGCTGGAACGCTTGAAAGTTGGCATTGCGAAGGCGGCTGAAGAGATCAGTGAGGCGAATGAGAGTACATCAAAGATTGTTGGATTCAGCAAGAAGCAGAATATGCTCGCACTGAATGCATCCATTGAATCAGCTCGTGCCGGTGAGAGCGGACGTGGTTTCGCTGTGGTAGCTTCTGAGGTTCAGAAGCTGGCAGAGGGAATGGCAAGCGTGAGCAAGGAGATTACGTTCAAGCTTGCGCAGTTGACAGAGACTGTCAATGAGTTAAATGATTAATTTTTTGCATAAAATTCCGGTTTTTGCGGAATTTTCATAATATGGCTATGACGAAGAGAAGTAGCAGGAGAATCGCTTGCAGAGAGTGGGGGATGGTGTGAACCCCATAGAAGGAATCCTAGTGAATAACACTTTATCAGCCGCAATCTGAACGTGAGACATTCATTAGTAGGTGCGCCGCAGCTGTGCGACAAACAGAAAGGTTATTATGACCGTAGAGAGACTGTAGAACAGTAATTCGGGTGGTACCGCGGACAATACGTTCGTCCTGAACAAGTGTGTTTGGGGCGGACTTTTTTTGCTTTATAGGAAACTTCTCGTTTCCTATAAAGTAAAAAACGCTCCGCGAGGATGCGCATCTCGCGGAGAAGAAGTTAGCTGTAAACAGCACCGCTCGAGCGCGAAAGAGTCGCAAGCGACTCTTTGTTCTTTTACGAATAAGAACCCCTCAGTTCTTATTTAAAAGTACATTTCATCTTGAAGGAGGATATTATGAGGACTAATACGAACAATATTTACCGCGACAAAATAATGAGCGACATAACGGAACAGGATGTTGGAAGCAATCTGAAAATTGCAGGTTGGGTAGAAAACATTCGTGATCACGGTGGTGTATCTTTTATTGATCTGCGTGATATGTATGGTGTAATGCAGGTTGTTATGCGCGATACTTCTTTGTTGGACGGTATCAACAAAGAGGATTGCATCAGTGTAGAGGGCGAGATTGAACATCGTGACGAGGAGACGTACAACCCGAAGATCCCAACCGGAACGATTGAATTAGAGGCACATCATGTAGACATTCTTGGCAAGGTGTATCGTCAGCTTCCGTTTGAAATCGCAACTTCGAAAGAGACGAGAGAGGATGTTCGTTTGAAATATCGTTATTTGGATCTTAGAAATATCAAAGTGCGCGATAATATGATCTTCCGTTCCAAAGTCATCAGTTATCTCCGCGAGAAGATGACGGAAATGGGATTTTTGGAGATCCAGACACCAATCTTGTGTGCATCTTCTCCAGAAGGCGCACGTGATTATATCGTGCCTTCTCGTAAGTTTAAGGGTAAATTCTATGCGTTGCCGCAGGCACCGCAGCAGTATAAGCAGTTGTTAATGGTATCGGGATTTGATAAATATTTCCAGATTGCACCATGTTTCCGTGATGAGGACGCAAGAGCAGACCGTTCACCGGGAGAGTTCTATCAGCTTGATTTCGAGATGAGCTTTGCTACACAGGAGGATGTATTCAGGGTTGGTGAGGAAGTCTTATCAGCAGCATTTGAGAAATTTGCACCGGAAGGATATGCCGTAACACAGGCTCCATATCCTATCATCAGCTATAAGCAGGCTATGCTGGAGTTTGGCTGTGATAAGCCGGATCTTCGTAACCCGCTTCGTATTATAGATGTGACAGATTTCTTCCAGAAATGTACTTTTAAGCCCTTTGTTGGAAGAACAGTCAGAGCAATCAAGGTACATGCAGAGATGTCCAAGGGCTTCCATGAGAAGCTCCTGAAATTTGCCACCGATATGGGAATGGGCGGCTTAGGTTATCTGGAAGTTGCCGAGGATATGACTTATAAGGGACCTATTGACAAATTCATTCCTGATGAATTAAAGGGGCAGCTTGCCCGGATTGCATCTCTGGCAGCAGGAGACACCATCTTCTTTATTGCAGATAAGGAAGAAAGAGCCAATTATTATGCAGGCCAGCTGCGTAACGAATTAGGTGATAAACTGGACCTGTGCGAGAAGAATGCGTACCGTTTCTGCTATGTAAATGATTTCCCGATGTATGAAATCGACCCTGAGACAAAGCAGCTTGGCTTTACCCACAATCCATTCTCCATGCCGCAGGGCGGTCTGGAAGCATTGGAGACTAAGAATCCGCTGGATGTTCTGGCTTACCAGTACGATATTGTATGCAACGGTGTGGAGCTTTCTTCCGGTGCAGTCAGAAACCACGATATGCAGATCATGGTAAAGGCTTTTGAAATTGCAGGATATGATGAAGAGACATTAAAGAGCAAGTTTGGAGCACTCTATCAGGCATTCCAGTTCGGAGCACCACCACACGCAGGTATGGCACCTGGTATTGACCGAATGATCATGCTTCTTCGCAATGAAGAGAATATCCGTGAAGTTATCGCATTTCCAATGAGCGGTTCAGCGCAGGATCTGATGTGTGGAGCACCTAATGATGTAACAGAGCAGCAGCTCCGTGAGGTTCACATCAAGGTAAGGGATTAGAAAGGCAGGAATCAGGTATGGCAAATATAATCAGTGATGAGACAATAGAATATGTCGGTATCTTATCCAAGCTGGAGCTTTCTGAGGAAGAGAAGGAACAGGCAAAGAAGGATATGGGCAGTATGCTTGACTATATTGATAAGTTAAATGAGCTGGATACGACAGGGATTGAACCAATGTCACATGTATTCCCCGTACAGAATGTATTTCGTGAAGATGTGGTGACAAACGGTGATGAAAGTGAGAAGACTTTAAAGAATGCGCCGGGTGAGAAGGATAACATGTTCATGGTACCGAGAACATTTGACTAGGATGGAGGTTAAGCAATGGATATTTTAGCATATAGTGCAGTGGAGCTGGCACAGGCAATCAAGGCTGGTGAAACCACTGCTGTAGAAGCCATGAAGGCAGTATTGGACAGGATTGATGCATCCGAGGAATCCATTCATGCCTATGTGACCATAGACAGGGAAGCTGCGCTTGCAAAAGCAGAAGCTGTACAGAAGCAGATTGAAGCAGGAGAATTGACAGGACCTTTAGCCGGTGTTCCTGTGGCAATCAAGGACAATATGTGTACAGAAGGCGTTCTGACAACCTGTTCTTCCAGGATATTGGGCAATTTTATCCCGACTTTTACCGCAGAAGCTGTGAAGAATCTGGAAAAGGCAGGTGCAG
>OJME01002496.1_pt1 | contig 12304 bp, 17 predicted proteins | sample 1597151 | NCBI WGS metagenome assembly OJME01 (sample SAMEA2452118, study PRJEB22498) | human gut metagenome | biome: human feces; feature: human gut; material: feces | place: Australia | collected 2012
CATTTTGTGTATGAATTAGTTGGCTAATTTTATACTATTTACTGAATATCCCTAACTATTCTTCAAAACCCTATACGAACCGACCAGGCCTGTCTTCAATGAAGCTGTGCTGAAACTCGATCCGAAATTTTATCCCGGCAAGAAGTTTATGGTAAAGGCCCTGAACAATTCCCCCCGAAAATGTCTATATCCAAAAGATCTGGCTGAATGGCAAACCGCTCGACCGATTGTGGATTTCCCATGACGAAATCATCTCCGGTGGCGAATTGGTATTTGAATTGGGTGATACCCCCAATAAGTCCTTAGGTCTATAAAATAAGAAGAGCTGTTCTGAGTCGGAGCAGCTCTTTCTTTTAAGAAAAGACTACAGATTGGATTATATATTTGGTTATAGCAAATAAAACCAAAGTTTGTGACGATCCGGTGACGAAACCGTGAAAAAATAGTTACATCTTTTCTGATCCCCCCCTCTATCCTTGTAAATAAATCTCCCTAAACCGTTGTTTTTTCAATTTCAATGATTACCTTTGCATCCGAATTCAAAACGGGGCGTAGCGCAGTCCGGTAGCGCATCTGCTTTGGGAGCAGAGGGTCGCAGGTTCGAATCCTGTCACCCCGACAGAAAATGAGACAGTTACGAAAGTAGCTGTTTTTTTTTATTGTCGTGATTTTTGGGTGAAATGGGTGGTTTTCGTCAACCAGAACGTCAACCAGAATTTAGTATGAATGCTTCTGTATCAGTGGTTTGTTACAAATCTAAGGTGCTTTCCAATGGAAAATCTCCTTTAATGTTGCGTATCTATAAAGATAATAAACGAAAAATGATAGGTCTAGGTGTATCTATTCTGCCCAAATATTGGGATTTTGAAAAGAATAAACCAACCCCTAGATGTCCTAATAAGGAATTAATAGAGAAGATTATTTTGGATAAACAAGTTGAGTATCAGCGTCAGATACTGGAATTTGTAGCAGAGCAAAAGGAGTACACAGCAGCTTTGCTAGTGGAAAGTAAGAAAGTAAAGCTAGTAAATAAGACGGTGGGAGAGTTCTATAAAGAGTTGTTGGTTAATTTTAGGGATTCTGGAAATGAGGGGAATAGATTGGTTTGAAATAGAAGTTTCAATACAATCATACATATAGGGTTTGTTTGGAGAGAGGCAAGCCCTTTTTATTTACAGAACGCTCTTCGAGCTTGACATCTCAAAATACATTTTTTAAATTTTTACGAATAGTCCTAAGAGCTATATTTTGGTCTTGAGATATAGACAATCCTATCCCACTACTTTTCAAAACAGCAATGCTTTGACCTGTATCATAGTCATAAAAAGTAATTGTTATGTATGTATGTCCTCCATTCCATTTTTCAGTTGAAACGTGGATGTTTGGAGTAAGTACGGATTCTCCAAGAGCCACTTTGGCAAACCCTTCTTGAGCGGATACAACTGTCAATTTGGTAGCTGCAATTTCATTTTGAACAGCCATTATAATATCATCTAATTCCCTATCTCCTGAAGATTCCGTCCCAAATACCACGTATGAATATTTTGATAAATCAACACCATGTGATATTACACTCCTGCTTGTTGAGCAAGCCTGTAATGTTATCATTATAGCAATAAATACTAATAATTTTAATGTTCCCATTTCTAAATATTCTGTTTAATTAAACTAATACAATTTATGAATTACATAAATATGTAGTTTTGAATCATTGAGCAAAGTTATTTAAAAATCAGCAATGGTTTATCATCGTTTAATTACATTTTCACGAAATGTTTACTTTCTTTATTTGTAAATGTTTCTCTCATTATCATGTAAACGTTTCTCTCATTATCAATTACTTACAATTTAAGATTATTCTTTGGCTCTATAAAATATTCACTTACATATTTAATTTAATAAAGATGGGCATGTATTCATTTTAAGAAGTGAAAAATTATCATGGATTCTGTTACATATATCTATTCTGAGGAAAAGTCACCAACTCAAATATTTAACCATTAGTCGCTCATAACATCATGGTTTTCTTGTCAACATTCATTATTTTTGCAAAAAGAAAATAACTATATAAATTTATTTGATAGAATTAATATTGATAGGATAACTATTTTTGATGCATATTTTATAATTAAAGCCATAGGATCATATCAAATATGTGAGTGAGAAAATAATGTTTCGATTAAATATGTTATAATTCAAAAATTGCAACCCAATAATGAAAAAAATAAAGATAATATTAATGCTAATATTTATAGCCTTTAACTTATGTGTTAAAGCGCAGACTATTGGCTACACGTATAAGGCACTTGCTGCAGAAGGTTGTAGTATAAAATATAGTGTCACTAAGCAAGATTCAGTATATTACATAATAGTAACTGTAAGATCAGACAGGTTAAACTTCTTAAAAGAATCTACTTTTTGGCTTAAAACTTTTGATGGTGATATAATAAAGTTAAGAGGTGAAGTTATTAGTAATGGCTCGGAAACTGGAGGAATTATTTCAGGTAACATTGTAATCCCAGTGTCAGCAATCTATTCTACTGCACAATTTAAGATTACCCCAGAGCAGTTTGAGTTACTAAATAAAGGAATTTCAAAAGTTCGTTTGTCTACAATTCCCATTGAACACGAACGCACATTCAAAAAGGACAAAATAGGCAAAAAACTCTATCACTTCTATTTGAAAAAGAAGAGTCAAGATAATGAGTTTTAACGATAAATAAAGTTCTTATATCTCATTTAAAAAGAAAAGCATCCAGAAGTTGAATGGAAAGTTATAATTGGAATGCGCCATGTTCTAGTACATGGTTATTATCAAATCAGTGATGAAATGGTATGGGCTACAATTCAAACAGAATTATATCCATTAAAAGAAAAGGTTGAGTTATACAAACGGGAACTAGAATAAAATATCATCATAGATAAAATATACTGGCAATGGATTCACTTCTATTGCTTTTTTTATTTGGTGGAAAATTGTAGCAAATTTAGTTATATATACCCAATAGAAATATTATTCACCAACTACAATATCATAAGCTAAGTAATAAATGAAATGAAGTTGAAATTTAATGTATAACCAATTAATAACAGGAAGTATGTGTATAAAAATCATATTCCAACCATCATAATTTAGTGGTAAGTTGCTTGTATATAAGTTATTTGTTGCTTATATTTGAGTATAAAATAAGAGAGAGTTCATTAATAGTATTAACTAGCCTTTGTTTAAACTGATGCTTAAACCAAAGAAAAATAGGCAGAGTAAGATATAAGAAGATTTGCTTATATGTAGCTGTTAATCAGTTTCTAATGCTACCTTGAAGATGCACATGAAAAAATGTAGCGCATCTGCTTTGGGAGCAGAGGGTCGCAGGTTCGAATCCTGTCACCCCGACAGAAAATGAGACAGTTACGAAAGTAGCTGTTTTTTTTTATTGTCGTGATTTTTGGGTGAAATGGGTGGTTTTCGTCAACCAGAACGTCAACCAGAATTTAGTATGAATGCTTCTGTATCAGTGGTTTGTTACAAATCTAAGGTGCTTTCTAATGGAAAATCCCCTTTAATGCTTCGGGTTACAAAAGATAGAAAACCAAAGTATGTAAGTTTGGGTATATTTGCTAGCATTTTGAAGAATACAGGTGTTAATATAGCTCTAATCTCCCAAGCATTAGGACACCAAGATATAAAGACAACAGAAATATATCTTAGTAAGTTTGATGATAAGCAAATGGATGAAATTATGAGTAATTTACTTTAGTTGCATCTAAAGTTGATAAATTTAGTAAGGTGAATTTTAGCCAGAATGGTATATAACAATGTATCTTCTGGCTATAGGTTTCCTAACTACTAGATCTGTGTAAAAAATCTCAATAAACAAACTTGTATGATTTAGAATCTATTTTATGTCAATATTAGTTATTAGAATACTATTTATATAAAGAAAAGGGGAAAAATATCGCAGTTATAAATATTTATTACCTTTATATTTCTAACGATATGTATGTAATAATAAAGATTCATCTATGGCATAATAGAGATTAGTATGCATTTTGTTTAAAAAAAATAAAAGGAATAGATATACTTGAAGTTGCTCAAAGGTTAGGTTTACCTGTAACTTCATATAAAAAATCCATTGTCTAGTTGGAATGTATAAATGGCAGAACTTTACTTACATGAACACCAGATCGGTCACGTTGGGATTCTTTAACGACAAACTCGACCCTGTGAACTCGATACGATTCGATAAGTATGAACTAACGGAAATAAATTTCAATGGTGACACGTTTAACCCTTACCAGCAAAATAGCCCCTGTTATCATGTAAAGGATACTCGTGCGGAACAATCTTTATCAATAGAGCATATACCACTTGCCAACTTTCAACAGGTTTTAAATACAATCTGGGAAGCTGAAAGTAAGAAATAGTAATATAAAAAAGAAAAGCCAGTATTTTATATTATTTATAAAGTTGCTGGCTTGAATTTCATATTTTTACTTCTATTTACTATCAAACACTTGACAATATATCAAAAATAACCAACACTTAATAATCTGTTATTTCTAGCGTTTTTGTTTTGTCTTCAACAATCACTATATTTGCAAAAAGAGAATGACTACATGAATCTGATTGAATTAAATATGGATAAAATCATTGCCTTGTGCAAGAAGTACAAGGTTAGTAAATTATTCGTATTTGGTTCTATCCTCACGAATCGTTTTAATAAAGAAAGCGATGTTGATTTCATAGTTAATTTCGACAAAGCACAAGTAACAGATTATTTTAGTAATTTCTTTGACTTGAAATACGCTTTAGAAGATATATTGGGAAGAGAAGTTGATTTACTGGAAGAACACGCTATTCGTAATCATTATTTGAAAGAAACTATCGAGCAAACCAAAGCATTAATATATGGATAACTTTACCAAGAAACACTTGCAAGATATACTTAATGCGATTGATGACATTGAAACATTTTTCGAGGGACAACCAAAATTGTTTGAAGAATTTTGTCGAGATATACGTTTACAAAGAGCGATTGAGAGGTGCATTGAAATTATCGGTGAGGCGATGAACAGGATATTAAAAGAGAACAAGGATATAGCCATCACTAACGCTCGTAAAATCGTGGACGCTCGTAATTATATCGTACATGGTTATGATAGTCTTTCGGTTGATATTCTTTGGAGTATTGTTGTCAATCACCTCCCCCGTTTGAAAAATGAAGTGGAAAAATTACTACAAGAATAATATTAAGCGGTAAATCCATTTAGTGGAAAAATACAAAATTCTACTCTCTATATACAATTATAAATGGCACTATAAAATATTTGTTTGTCCTTTATTTTTATTATTAAAAGGCAAACAGGCTGTAATTCCCGCTGGAACATCTATTTCTGCAACCGTGGCAACAGATACTTATATTAAATTGTAATGCAAAAGGGGTGATTATTATTTAAAAATGTCTGTTTATAATCATATTTTGTTAATATGATTTTACATTGACTCATCGTGCGTATGTCAACTTGGGTGCGAGGGGATGATAGACTTCGGTTTGGGATTTCTAAAAATATCAGGATATAACATTTGTAATCTCTCCATGTTTACATACCTGAATAAATCCATTTCATGGAAAATTCGATAATGTTCTACACCAAACCATTCTGAATTGGAGGTTTTTCCTTTCTCATGTAATTTCATAGGAACAAATTTTTCTAACAAACAAAAGAGTATCTAATTCAGGAAAGAACATCAGACCAATCATTTACATGTACAAAGGTACTTGTAGAATAGGATACGACAAAGTAAATATGCCAGAATATCAAATATTTATGTATGTAATGATGTATTGATTCATTTTTATGTAGACAGCTTTGAAGATAAAGAATATTGCATTTTAGATATTCCTCATAACAGAATTGTAGTTAGTGAGCGATTTCCTTCATTTTAGGTATTATATGCCAACTCTGAGGAAAAGTCACTGACTTAAATATTTAACCATTAGTTGCTCGTAACATCATGGTTTTCTCATCAACATTCACTATTTTTGCAAAAAGAGCAAATATGAAACAAGCTATTATCAATAAACTAAGAGAGTTCTTCACGCTACAACCAGTTGAGAAAGCATGGGTGTTTGGTTCTTATTCTCGTGGAGAAGAATCAAGGGAGAGTGATATTGATATACTTGTACGCTTTGACAAGAATGCTAATGTTACTCTTTTCAAGTATATCGGTATTGTGAACGCCTTACAATCTCTTCTGCACAAGAAAATTGATTTGGTGGAAGAAGGACAGTTGAAAGATTTCGCTAAAGAATCGGCTGAACAGGATAAAATATTGATCTATGAGAGAGAAGCCTAAAGATATCAACCGCTTGTCCCATATAATAGAGGCAATTGATAACTTGTTCGAAGTTACTAAAGGTATCAGTTTTGACGGGTACAAGGGAAATAAGACACTCCGTTTGCCGTTATCAAAAATTTACAGATAATTGGAGAAGCGGCATATTTACTGACAAATGAATTTAAAGAAAAGCATCCAGAAGTTGAATGGAAAGTTATAATTGGAATGCGCCATGTTTTGGTACATGATTATTATCAAATCAGTGATGAAATGGTGTGGGCTACAATTCAAACAGAACTACTGCCATTAAAAGAGAAGGTTGAGTTATACAAACGTAAATTAGAATAAAATATCATCACAGATAAAATATACTGGCAATAGATTCACTTCTATTGCTTTTTTTATTTGGTGGAAAATTGTAGCAAATTTAATTATATATACCCAATAGAAATATTATTCACCAATTTACGTATTTCAATTAGAGATATGAATTAAATTGAAATTTAATGTATAACCAATTAATAACAAAAAGTATGTGTATAAAAATCATATTCCAACCACCATAATTTAGTGGTAAATTGCTTATATATAAGCTATATATTACTTATATTTAACAAGGTGTAAGAAAGGGGGAGAGAGGGAGGATAGAATCGCTTGCCGATCGTTGGTACGTGGCTGTGAATCTATTATCTTTATGCCGTAATAAAATATGATGATGATGCAGGATATAATAAACGGACGCTGCGGTTGGTGTAAAACAGACGAACTGTATGTGAAATACCATGATGAGGAGTGGGGAAAATTGGTAACCGACGATAGGAGGCTGTTTGAGTTTCTGGTGTTGGAGAGTGCACAGGCGGGGTTGAGGTGGATAACGATCCTTAGAAAACGTGAGGGATATCGTAAAGCTTTTTACAATTTCGATGCCGGATTGGTTGCACAAATGACCGATGAAGATGTCGAACGGTTAATGCAGTTTGACGGTATTGTGAAAAATCGTTTGAAAATTAAGTCGACAATCACCAATGCAAGGCTATTCCTTGCCATACAAAAGGAGTTCGGTAGTTTCTATGATTATACACTGTCGTTTTTTCCTGACCGGAAGCCGATTATCAATGCTTTTCGGTCATTGAGTGAAATTCCGGTGTCTTCACCCGAATCCGATGCTATGAGTAAAGATATGAAAAAGCGTGGATTTAAATTCTTCGGAACTGCGATTTGTTATGCCCATTTGCAGGCTTCAGGGTTTATCGACGATCACCTGACGGATTGTTTGTGTCGGAAAGTTGTCCGACAGGATGGATAGGGAATACGTTATATATGAGTACATGGTTATCATCGGATTAAAGATGAGATGGCTTGGAACACAATACAAAAAAAGAGTTCTTCGGTTTATGCTCTAAGTCGTGGCATTCTGTCGGTCATAGCCTGGAGGATGAATTTGCATTTTTTAGCCAGGCTGCAGGTTTTCGGATACCTGGCTAAAAAATGATCAGATCGGATTGAAGGGAAATAGCGGTCTATAAGATCATATTGAATATAAATCCCGATAGGATAATAAAAGCGGCCACTGTGCCGAAGAATATCCCGATCAGCCGCCAGGTCATCACTTTCTTTAAAAGTGTCGCTTCGGGTAATGAAAGCCCTACTACGGCCATCATGAACGCAATGGCTGTTCCTACCGGGATTCCTTTGGCTACAAAAACCTGAATGACAGGAATAATCCCTGCAGCGTTGGCATACATGGGAACTGCCAGAATGACCGACAACGATACTGCATACCAGTGTTCTTTCGACATATAAGTTTCGAAAAATCCTTCGGGGACGAATCCATGCATGGCTGCTCCGATGCCAATACCGATGATCACATATAGCAATACACCTCTTACAATACCCCAGGCATCACGCAGAATGACCGGTAACCGTTTCATAAAAGGCGTTCCGGTATTTTCCCAGGATTCACTTTCTGTTTCCGAATTTTGCTGAATGCTTTTCACCCAATCGCTTAGGTAACGTTCTAACCTGAAACGGTTCAAAACGATTCCGCCGATAATTCCCAATAAAATACCGCTTACCACATATACAACTGTGATTTTCACTCCGAATGTACCCAGGAACATGGCTACCGCTACCTCATTTACCAGCGGAGAGGTAATCAGGAAGCTTAACGTAACTCCCAGGGGAATCCCGCCTTTGACGAAGCCGATGAATAACGGAATGGATGAGCATGAGCAAAATGGCGTTATCGCTCCGAACAAAGCGGCAAATACATACTCCAGCCCATATAACCGGCGGGTAGTTAGATAGTGACGTAACCGCCCGATCGGGAAATAAGCATTTACTACTCCCATCACTACGCTGATTAAAAATAATAATAGGATGATTTTCACCGTATCGTAAAAAAAGAAATTCACGGCTTCTCCCAGATGACTTTTTGCCTCTAGGCCGAAAATCCCGTAGACCAACCAATCTGCAAATTTCTGTATCATAATCGAATTGTTTACTTCTCTCTTGTCATTATAAAATTATTTGAATACCGTTCCCAGATCTTCTGCTGAAATAAGGCCTGTGTGCCGGAATATTTCATGTCCGTTATTATCTAATATGATTTGTGTAGGAATGGCGGCGATTCCGAAATATTTCGTCCATTCCTGTGTTTCTTGCTTCGACACATTCATAAACCGAACTTTAACCCTTTTGCCGTATGTTGTTCGGATATCTTCCATGACACGTTCCATTTTCCGGCAGCTTATACAACCCATCGCTCCGAATTCCAGAAAAGTATATTGCAGTCCTGTATCGCGTCGGTCTTTGTAGTTGTACAAGATTTGTATGCTATCTGCTATGCTTGCTGCCGTCGTTTCGTTTTGCATCCGGCTCATTCGGGTGGAACCTAGCCGGATGAAAGTATCCTGTAATGCAAAGAGAACTATAAGGATAACTATAGGTAAAGTAACCGTTATTCCTGTTTTTATCAGTTGCCTTTTCATTCCTTCCTCCGATTTTTATAATAACCTGATCAGATAATAGAGGCCGGTGCCGGTGAATAACCAGCCGACAATCCTTCGCATCCATCGTTCGAACACCTGTAGGCGATTGTAGAAACGTCCGATTCCTGCAATACTGTAGGCCAGCAGCCAGGCCACTACCGCTACCGGTAAAGCTGTGGCTACAGCAAAAACAACAGAAAACCACATCCCGCCTGTTGAGATCGCTGCCATCGGTATCAGCAGACCGAAGTAGAAAATCCCGCTTGTCGGACAGAAAGCCAAGGCAAATAATATACCCAATGTCAGACTACCTACACCACCTTTCAGGTTTTGCAGTTTTTCATTGTCTCCCGAAAAACCGAATTTCGGAAGATTCAACCGTTGCCCCCATAGCATAAATCCACCGGTAAGCAATAGTAAAGGTGAAATAATCCATTCCCCCCACTGACTGATTCCTTTTTGTATGGCGAACATACTTGCTCCTTCCCGTAAAATGGGGATAACCAGCAGGCCCAGGAGTGTATAGGTAATAATCCGCCCCAAGGTATAAAGTAACCCGTTTCGAAAAATTCGTTTCCGGTTACCGATATCCCGGCTGATAAAACCGATAGCCGTTATATTTGTTGCTAAAGGGCAGGGGCTTATTGCGGTCAGTAAACCCAGTACGAAAGCTGTCACGACAGGTAGACCGCTATTCATCAAAATGTCCGGAGATTCCATTATTTCATCAATATTTCAATTTTTTCTTTCAATCCTGCTTTAAATCCTTCGGGATCGCTTGTTGCCTTCGAAAAAGCAAATTCTGTCATATTGTTTCGCTGTTCCTGCCCATCTTTCCAGCGATTTACAAACAGAGATGACCAGGTGACTTCATACCGATCCGCTATTTTTTCTCCTTCTTTATCCGAAATATCTACTGTCCGGTATACGATCTGTCCGGTTTTCACTGCTTCTGCGAGACTTCCTGTCAGCAATTCTTTTGTCTGTGCCTCAATGCTTTTACAAGTCATACAACGTTGTTTCCCATGAAAATAAATTACCTCCACCCGGTCGCCGGTTACGGTTTGTTCCTGTAGCTGCAAGTTTCTGCTTTGCTTTTCTCTGCAGGCGGAGAATAGAGTCAATGTAATCAATAAAGTTGTGAGTCGCATGGTCGTTTATTTTACAAGTAACTTTTTAACCTCACTAACGGTCGGCTTTCGGCCGCTCGATACCACTTTACCGTCGATTACCAAGGCCGGCATGCTCATTACGTTATACTTCATAATCTCGGTCAGTTCCTCTACTTTTACGACCTTCGCTTCAATACCGGTTTCCGATACAGCTTGTATTACTGCTGTATAAAGTGCTTTACAACTTGCACAGCCTGTTCCTAATACTTTAATTTCCATCGTTTCAAAATATTAAATAGTGAATAATTCTCATCATACAAGATTCTTGTTATTATTGTTTGTAATTCGTAGAATTACGAACAATATTCGCATAAAAAAGCCTGCTGTTTTCAGCAACAAGATTTTTTGTCTTTACAATGACAGAAAAAAACTGAAAATAATCGTTTGGCTTCCTCCCAATTGGTCCGGTTGATACAATATTTCACTTTCGGTGCCTCTATTTCTCCCTGTATCAATCCGGCTTCCTTTAATTCCTTCAAGTGTTGTGAAACCGTTGCTTTGGCTATCGGTAATTCTTCATGGATATCTCCGAAAAAGCAGGTTTCCCGTCCTGCCAGAAATTGCAGGATAGCCATTCGGGCCGGATGTCCCATTGCTTTAGCGTAGCGGGCTATTCGTTCTTGTTCGTCTGTATAATCTTTAGTCTTCCCCATAAATCAGTTTTATTGTTCGCAAAGTTACGAACAATGTTTCAAACGACAAAATTCTGGCAGGAAATACTATAGAAATCTCTGCCGGACATTTGAAACAGAAACTCTGATCAGGAAATCGTTCATATGCTTATTATTACCCCGAAATGCCGGTCTCATCCAGTCGTCCCGGTACTGTTTGGGAGTGATATCAAGGTATTAATTTCCCATTGTGAGTTGAAGTAAGCAATGGCTGTTACATTGTCGGCATTACGGTACCTTCCTGGTCCTGATATCGGGCCTGAATTGCTAAGATCTGCCCGGTTTTACGACATTGTAATCAGAGGGGGGTGATGGGATCGATCGGAGTGTCTTCAAAAGATGTTGTGGTGGACTGAAGGGAAAGGGACATATGGCCGGTCCCATAAAACCAAAGTTGTATACCGGATAACATTATTATTTTTTAAGGAATCGTATCTATTATTAGTTGATTATCAGTACTATACGCTCTAAACGGTAGAAAGGTGACCGTATGGATTCTGATTAGATACAAAAAGGTGAATATTTAACGTATTTAACTTTCGATCACATCAAGAATCACGGAATAAGGTTTGGGAGGGGGCGCTTTTAACTGACCACATAATGTGGTGAATGGAAGTTATATGACGAAATTCATAAAGGGGTACGGTTGAAACGACTCCCTTGAACGTAGGGTGTGATTACATGTTAGCCCCTTTGTTCTAAAAAGCATTTTTATGTAGTTTACGATGCTACGTTTTAGTGTTTTTTTACTTGATAACGCAGTTTTTTCATTGATTGTGCTGGCTTTTGGGATAAAACTATTATCTTTGCGGTGTAAAATGTGATACCAGTATCAAAAACAATACTCTAATATGATATTTGAACGTAAGAAATACTTGGATGAACTTATTGCAGGACGTGGAAACGGTCTTGTGAAGATTATAACAGGTGTCAGACGATGTGGAAAGTCTTTCCTGTTGTTTGATATCTGGCATAACTGGTTGTTGGAACATGGGGTGACTAATAGTCACATCATAGAAATACAACTTGATGATTTCCGAAACAGACGGTTGAGAAAGCCTGATTCCTTGCTCGATTATATAGATTCAAAGGTTGTGGATGATGGCAATCCTTATTATATAGTCTTGGACG
>OJME01002512.1_pt1 | contig 12228 bp, 8 predicted proteins | sample 1597151 | NCBI WGS metagenome assembly OJME01 (sample SAMEA2452118, study PRJEB22498) | human gut metagenome | biome: human feces; feature: human gut; material: feces | place: Australia | collected 2012
CAAAATCAACGATACTTATGCTTGAATTTGCAAGCGCCGAAATCAAATCGTCTTTAATTTTTGAAACAGCGGTTTTTCCGCCGACAACAACAGCCTTACTTCCGGAGCCTGAACAAATCTTTTCAACAAGTGACAAGCAATTGTCGCCGATTGAATAGCTCGGAAGTACAACCGAATAATTATTCACAATATTCACCTTAATTCGTAATTTTATGAATTATACCACATTATCAAATAAATTTCAACCGAGTAAAGCGTTAAATCAGTTTTATTATGCACTTATTTGGTAAATCTGACGACATTCCAAGATAAAGGTTTAACTTCAATTTCGGCAACGGAGCCGTCAATGCTCGGCAACTCGTTTTTATGCGGTGCGACATTTTCGCCGTCAAAACCGTTGACTGCGTTTTTTTCGCAACCGTCCATTGATATAAACTCGACAGGCTTATAACCGTCAAAATCGAGTAAATTCAAATTAATTACTGCACTTTCATCAAGTGATTTATTAACACAAAAGAATACAAGTTGCTCATTTTCTTCGTCAAATGTTGCGATTGATTCAAGGTAAGGAACATCGGTGAATTCCTTTGAATCATATTTTGGACAGTCGATAATCGGATTAAGAGCAACACCTCTGCCGAAATTCGACAAATGTGCAAACGGATAAAATATCGTCTGCTTAAAAGCACCGCCGCCTGTTTTCGTGAAAATAGGCGCAATTACATTGACAAGTTGTGCAAGGCAGGCAATTTTTATTCTATCGCAATGACGAAGGAGCGTGATAAGCATTGAGCCTACAAGAAGTGCATCTTCGAAATTATAAATATCCTCAAGACGCGGCGGAGCATAACTCCAACGCTCATACGGAGCATTGTTGCTGTGATACCAAACATTCCATTCATCAAATGAAAGATTGATTGTTTTCTTTGAACGTTTTTTTGCCTTGACATAATCGCAGGTGCAGATTACTGAATAAATAAACTCCTCAAGTTCAAGCGTTTTTGCAAGAAAGGACGGAGTATCGTCAGCCTGATTGCCATAGTATTGATGGAGCGAAACATAATCAACGCTGTCATACGCAATATCAAGAGCCGTTGCCTCCCAGTCACCGAAAGTCGGCGAATTTCTGCTTGACGAGCCGCAAAGAACTGTTTCAATGGAATTATCTGTCCATTTCATCATTTTTGAGGCCTCGTTGGCAATTTTTCCGTAATCGGCAGCGCTTTTTGCTCCCATTTGCCATCTACCGTCCATCTCGTTGCCGAGGCACCAAAGCTTAACGCCCCATGGTTTCTTGTAACCGTGCTTAATTCTCAAATCAGCCCAAGCTGAATTTGACGGATGATTCATATATTCAACAAGATTGCGTGCCTCTTCAGGTCCGCGTGTGCCGAGGTTGACAGCCATCATACACTCTGCGCCGGCTTTTGAGCACCATTTCATAAACTCGTTTGTGCCGAAACTATTAGGCTCGGTAGTCCCCCACGCCAAATCAAGGCGATTGGGTCTGTTCTCAACAGGTCCGACACCGTCCTCCCAATTATAGCCGGATACAAAGTTTCCGCCGGGATAGCGGACTATCGGCACATTGAGCTCATTTACAAGTTTGATGACATCCGTTCTGAATCCGTTTTCATCCGAAAGAGGGTTACCCGGGTCATAAATTCCGCCATAAACAGCTCTGCCGAGATGTTCGATAAACGAGCCGTAAATTCTTTTGTCGATTTTGCCGACTTTAAATTCCTTTGCAAGAGTGATTTTTGCTTTCATACATTTTCCTTTCAATTATTTACATGTTTGAAAACGACATAATCGGTACCGTCCGAAATTTTTTCATAATCGCTGTCATGGTTGACAGAAATATACAGCGGCACCTCAACGCCTTTTTCTATAATCAAATATGTAAATTTATATTTATTTAAAAAGTCTTTGTAATATGACTTGCCACGCAATATATTATAATACTCCGTCATATAATCAAAGTCATGATTTGCTTCAACAACAAACGAATCGGCTCTTGCGTCGATATATGTTTTGTAGCCCTTAAATTCAAGATAGCCACCTGAATTAAAGCCGTTGAACAAAACTATATCGGTGCCGGATTTTTTTGAGTCATTTTCTATCGCCTCAACGGCAGTGTCAAGCTCCTCGGTTTCTTCATTTGCACCGTTTGTCTGAACATAATCGACAAATTTAGCGGTATTGTCGACAATGGCATAACCGTAAATTGCAATTAAAAGGCCTACCAACACGCACAAAAAGATTTTGCTTGATTTTTTCGATTCGGATTTCTCATTCTTTTTCGACAAAGTAAGCTTTTTAAAATCGGCATTATCCAAATAGCAAAGCATTGTCGGATAAGCGGCGATAATAAAATACGGAATAAGTTTCATATACATCATTGCCATTGCGCCTGTTCCGAGTGTTAGGAGTGCAAAGCGCAAATTCGTTTTGCCCTTTTTATGGAAAACATACACAGCGGCAACGGCAAGTACAATGCAAAATGTGCCGAAACCGTTAAAGGACATAGAAAGTTTAAGCGGCTGAAGTTCAATGATAAAATCATTTACCTTGTTTCCGACCGAAGCGGTGAAAATAAAGGTCAAACCCTTATAGCCGTACGGAGTAATCAAACCGCAAACGCCCATAGCAACAGCAGTTATTATGAGCGGCAAAATTTTTGCGCACGAAATGCTTTTGCCTTTAATTTTAATCGGCAGTGCATTTGCAAAATAAGGAAGCATCATTATAAACAGCATTGTCCACATTGACGCATGAAGATTAACCGTCAGCACCGACAGAAACGGCAGCACAATCAAATATTTGAAATTGCCAGAACGGACATAGCTTTCAAGCATAATGAGTTCAATAAGGATTATGCAATAAGTGAAAATCTGCGGTCTCGGCACCATGCAAAGCGCAATCATATATGCATTTGCAATGAGTGTGACAAGTGTGGTGACGAGCCTGCGATTTGTCATCATTGTGCAGAATTTATATAACAGGAGCGAAAACGCAATATACATCACAATGACTATAAGTGACAATCCGATAACGCCGAGTGCCGAATACAACTTATAGAAAATTATATCCGACAGCCATTGCTGAACAACAAGGTCCATGTTTGAATGCATTGTTAAGAAATCCTTTGTCGGGATTCCGCTATTGCAAATATATTCGCCGGTTTTAATTATCCAATATGTATCGGAATCAACGCTGAAATTAACAAAAAGCAGCGGCACAATAATCGGCATTAAAAAGTAGAGTGTGTTTCTGATTTTTTTTGATTTTATTTTATCCATGGTTTCTCCGTTATTTTCCAAAATAATTTACAAGCCTGCTGTATTCCTCATCACTTATTTGAAGAACTGACGCATGGCGCGGTGTAAATACAAGTGAATAATCCTTTTCATTAATCGGCAGATACGTTTTGAAATCCTCGGTCTGCTGCATAAAGTATCGATTGTCACAATACATATCCATAACCATAACGAAGGCATCCGTGCCGTTGATGCGATACATACAATTACCCTCGACATGATGATCGGTGCAGGCAACCGTGTTATTCTCACATTCGCGATACGGGCCGGTCAGTTTGTCGGCAACAACCTGACAAATTGTTTTTTCACATTCGTCCTTATAGCACATATAATATTTGCCGTTAAACTCCACAATGTCGGCATCTATGGCATCCTTGCCGCTTTTCGGAGCAAAAAGCTCCGCAGGCTCGGTAAATGATTTAAAATCATCGGTATATGAATACCAAATTGAAAGTGCCTTGTCGCTGCCGTTATTATGCACCGAATAATAGACAAAATATTTACCCTCTTCTTTATCGTAAATAGCCTCGGGTGCCCAAATTTTGTCGGCATTTTTTGTTGAGTCAAAGATATGAAAATCAACCGCCGTTTCATCGTACCAATTAATTAAATCATCAGACCTCCAAGTTACGATGCCATGGTTGGAATCCCATCCGAGAGAAGATTTCATATCGGTTGCGATAATATAATATCCGCCGTTTTCGTTGCGAAGAATGAACGGATCGCGCATACATTTTGTGCCTTTTTTCTGAATAATAACGGGATTGCCGCCGTTAATCGGGGTAAAATTATATCCGTCGTCGGAAAGAGCAAAGCAAATGCGCTCTCTTTCAGGCTCATTACCTGTAAAATAGCAAAAAAGATATTTGCCGAATTTTGATTTTTTGGGTTTTGCGTAATTTTGCATTGTATTCTCCATAGATTTTCAAATTAACGCGCAGTGCAAAAAGCACCGCTTTAAATTAATTTTACCATTAAAAATAATTAATTACAACATAATTGGGAAATTAATTACAAAAAATCCGCAGACGATACAAAATATCAACTGCGGATTGAATTTAACAATAACCAAGCATTCAAGCATATAAACAGTTTATTCGACCGTTACAACCTTTGCAAGATTGCGCGGCTTATCAACATCAAGCCCTTTGTCGGACGAAACATAATAAGCCAAAAGTTGTAACGCAACAACCGACGGAACTGGCATAAAATCGTCGTCCAAATCAGGCAGTTTGAACGAACAACCTGTATCCTTTGTTTTTAAGGATGAACGGACAAAAGATATTACCTTTGCTCCGCGGCTTTGAACCTCTTTGATATTAGAAGCCTGCTTTGACATAAGATTTTCCTGCGTGAGCAGAGATATAACGGGCGTTTTGTCGGTTATAAGCGCAATAGTTCCGTGTTTAAGCTCACCCGATGCAAACGCCTCGGAATGGATATAGGAAATCTCTTTCAGCTTAAGTGACGCCTCAAGCAGAGAAATATAATCAACTCCCCTGCCTATCATAAATGTATGCTCTGCCTCAATAAGAGCAGAGGCAATTTTATGAATTTTTGCCTTATTTGAAATTACATTTTCTACGGCATCGGGGATTTTTTCAAGTTCTGCCAAAAACTTTGACTCACCCTCACTGTTTAAACTCTCACGCAACACTGCTATTTTAGCGGTAATGAGATAAAGCACGGTGACCTGTGCGGTATATGCCTTTGTAGAGGCAACAGCAATCTCGGGTCCTGCGTTTGTATAAATCACATTATCGCTTTCGCGTGCGATTGACGACTCTCTGACATTGACTATTGAAAGCGACATTGCGCCCCTTCGCCTTGCAAATTTAAGCGCCTCGAGCGTGTCAATAGTTTCACCGCTTTGCGAAACGCAAATTACAAGCGTTTTATCTCCGATAATCGGGTCGCTATACATAAATTCGCTTGCCATGCAAACAGTAACGGGTATGCCGCAAGTTTTTTCAATCAAATATTTGCCGATTAAACCTGCATGCATAGCGGTGCCGCAGGCAATAACGGTTATGCTGTCGCAGTCGGTAAATATTCTTTCATCAATATTGTCATCGCTGAAATCGACCTCGCCGTTTTGGATATGTGATGAAATAATGTTTTTAATGACAGTGCTTTGCTCGCAAATTTCCTTTTCCATATAAAACGGATAGCCGCATTTACCTCCGTTTTTAATATTCCAATCAAGTTTTGACATAACAGGCTCAATTGGATTTGAATTAAAATCGGTTATTTCAATGCCGTTTGATGATATTTCGGCAACCGAAAATTCGGGCAAAACAAAATAATCATCGCTGTATTCGCCGATTGCGATAATATCCGACGCAATATAAGCACCGTTTTTGTTTTGACAGCAAACAATTGGGCTGACATTGCGAACGGCAAAAATTTTGCCCGGTATATCGTCAAACATAACGGCAAGCGCATATGTTCCGCAAAGCTCCTTAACGGCCTTTACAATTGCAGATTTTGCATCATCTAAATAATATTTGTCAATGAGCGCGGCAACAACCTCGGAATCGGTTTGAGATTTCAGTCTTGAATTAATACCGAGCTGATTTGCGATTGCTGCATAATTCTCAATAATGCCGTTGTGCACCAATGTTACCCTGCCGAATTTATGCGGGTGTGAATTTGTATCGCTGACCTCGCCGTGGGTTGCCCATCGCGTATGACCTATACCACAGTTTCCGACAACGCTGTCACACTTTGATTGCAGATTTTCGACTCTGCCCTTTGTCTTTGTGACGGTGACAGAGTTGCTCTTATCATTAAAAACGGCAATTCCTGCACTGTCATATCCTCTGTATTCAAGCGATTTCAAGCCTTTTAAAAGCACATCTCTTGCCTGAGAGTATCCTGTATATCCGATAATTCCACACATAGTTTTTTCCTCACTTTATATAGACTGCCATATTATTTATTATGGCGATAATTTTAAAAAAATACCTTTGTGAAAAAGAATTTGTGCCGCAAGTTACCCTACGGTTTTGCCTTTTTCGGCGCATCAAAGGCAATACGACGAAGCATCCGCCGAAATTTCGATAGCCTCGCTCCTCGTCAACCCGACAACCGGGTCCGGGCGCTAACCGATTTGAAAGAACAAATCGGCTTTATTAAAAACAAAAAACTATGCTTGGTTATATGTTAAATTTTCAAGGTACAATGAGCCATAGCTCATGCCATAATTAATATCACAATTAAGTTAATTTGTCAACAAAAAAATATTAACATTTAAAATATTGTAATGAATTTTAAAATCTGTTAAAATTAAAACACAAACTCAAAAAGGAATCTGAATATGGATATTGCAAGACAAATCGAAAACGAATTTTCGCTCAAGCCGTGGCAAGTAAAAAACACGCTTGAGCTTATAGACGCAGGAAATACAATCCCCTTTATTGCGCGATACAGAAAAGAAGCGACAGGCTCGCTTGACGATCAGCTTTTGCGTGAGCTTAGCGACAGATTGACATATCTGCGCAATTTGGAGGAACAAAAGGATAAAATAATCAACTCAATAACCGAGCAGGAATTGATGACCGATGAAATACTCAAAGCGATTGACAGCGCATCAACAATGACGGAACTTGAGGACATTTACCGTCCGTACAGACCGAAAAGGAAAACACGCGCATCTGTCGCAAAAGGAAAAGGACTCGGAGCACTTGCCGAATTTATATACGCACAGGAAAAATCGACCGCCGCACCGGAAATTCTCGCAAAGGAATTTTTGAGTGAAGAGGTTGAAACCGTTGAGGATGCATTGCAGGGTGCAAGAGATATTATTGCCGAAATGATTTCAGACGATGCAAACGGCAGAAAAATACTGCGCCATTCAATTAAAGCAAACGGCTTGATAACAGCAAAGGGCGCAAAAGAAGACCTTGGCGTATATGAAATGTATAAGGAATACAGCGAGCCGATTTCAAAGGTTGCACGCCACAGAGTTCTTGCAATGAACAGAGGCGAAAAAGAGGGATATTTGAAGGTAGCCGTTGACTATGACAAAATAACCGGTCTCGGTATTCTTTACGATTTGCACTGCAAGAGCAATACAGCAGCGACAGACGAGGTAAGAGCCGCTGCAGAAGATTCATACACAAGGATGATTTTCCCATCGCTTGAAAGAGAAATCAGAAATGAGCTGACCGAAAACGCTTGTGACGATTCAATCAAGGTTTTCAGCGAAAACACAAGACAGCTCTTAATGCAACCGCCTGTTAAAAACAGAACAACAATCGGGCTCGACCCCGGATACAGAACGGGATGCAAAGTTGCCGTTGTTGATGGCACCGGCAAGGTGCTTGACACCGGCGTCATCTACCCTGCTCCGCCGCACAAAAAGATTGACGAGGCTAAAAAAATCATTAAGGGCTTTGTTAAAAAATATGATGTAAAAATGTTTGCCATCGGAAACGGCACAGCATCGCACGAAACGGAAGTTTTTGCCGCCGAAGTCATCAAGGAACTTAATTGCGGCATAACGTATATGGTTGTAAGCGAGGCAGGTGCGTCGGTTTACAGCGCGTCAAAGCTTGCGGCAGAGGAATTTCCGCAATTTGATGTAAGTCTAAGGAGCGCTGTTTCAATTGCGCGCAGACTTCAAGATCCGCTTGCTGAGCTTGTAAAAATCGACCCAAAGGCAATCGGCGTAGGTCAATACCAGCACGATATGCCGCAAAAGGAGCTTAACGCCGCACTTGACGGCGTTGTTGAAGACTGTGTTAACTCCGTAGGCGTAGATTTGAACACTGCGTCGCCGTCGCTATTGAACAGAGTTTCCGGAATATCGAGCACTCTTGCGAAAAATATCGTTGCATATCGTGAAGAAAACGGAATGTTTAAATCACGAAATGAGCTTAAAAAAGTTTCAAAATTAGGGCCCAAGGCATTTGAGCAATGCGCCGGTTTTTTGAGAGTGAGCGAAAGCAAAAATGTACTTGACAATACTGCTGTTCACCCCGAAAGCTACGAGGCAACACAAAAACTGTTAAAGGTCTGCTCCGTCAGCGACAACGATATAAGAAACGGCAACATTGCTTCTCTGAAGCAAGAGGTTGAAACAGTCGGCACATCTGCAATTGCAAGACAGCTTGACATAGGCGAGCCGACGCTTATTGACATTATCAACGAGCTTTCAAAACCAGGCAGAGATCCGAGAGATGAACTCCCACAGCCGCTTTTACGCGAGGATGTCATGAGCATTGATGATTTAAAACCCGGAATGGAGCTTAAAGGCACTGTGCGCAATGTAATAGATTTCGGCGCATTTGTTGACATCGGCGTTCATCAAGACGGACTTGTCCACATAAGCCAAATAACAAACAAATATATCAAACATCCGTCCGATGTATTAAAGGTCGGCGACACCGTAACCGTTTGGGTAATTTCTGTCGACACGGCGAAAAACAGAATTTCGCTGACGATGAAAAAGCCAAATGAGCAAAAATAATAACAATGACAAAACCGTTTTCACATTCACTGAAAACGGTTTTTGTTTATTAGTCGTCAAATGCAGGATTTGTCATATAATAATTTTTGCTGTTTAGTTTGTCGGTAATAATTCTCAATCCCTCGCCGAATCGCTGATAATGCACAATTTCGCGCTCACGCAGGAATTTAATCGGGTCGATTACATCGGGATCGTCGACAAGGCGAAGAATATTATCGTATGTTACACGTGCCTTTTGCTCGGCTGCCAAATTTTCGTTTATATCGGTAATCGGGTCACCCGTCACCTCAATACTTGCAGCACTCCATGGCGAGCCGCTTGCGGCTGTCGGGTAGACACCTGTGGTATGGTCAACAAAATACGGAGCAAAGCCGGAATTCTCGATTTGACTTTCGGTTAAATTTTTAGTGAGTTGATGAACAATAGTGCCTATCATTTCGAGATGTCCAAGCTCTTCAACTCCGATGTCGGTCAACAAACCTTTAAGTTCGGCATAAGGCATTGAGTAGCGCTGTGACAAATAGCGCAAACTTGCTCCCAGTTCGCCGTTGGGACCACCGTATTGGCTGATTATAATAGCGGCGGCTTTGGGGTCGGGATGCTTAATATTAATAGGATATTGCAGTCTTTTTACATAGTTAAACAAAAAAATCACTCCTTAATTTTTCTTGTTTATACTATGCAATATCTTCTGTAATGACACAATGTCACACTGTTTTAGACTGACGATAAAAAGACTAAAACATAGAAATTTATTTAAATTTTGATTTCGGGACAAAATCCGCTGTCGACTTCATCCTGACCCTGATTGACAATTTGGTCGTAAGTGCCTGTCTACGGTGTCTTTGTTTCAATCTCAAAAATATCGGCACTTATTTTATCTTTAATCATATTGGCTATGCGCCTTGTATTTCCGCCGAGTGAATAATAAATAATTGCAAAATTCATAATAAAGCCTCCTTTTTCTTAATTGTATCACTTAAAGTTGGCTTTAAGGTAAAGTGCTAAATTTCAAATAATTTAAGCCGTAATTTGTTGACAGCATAATTAATATATGTTACCATAAATATTTAGAACAATATATAATTTAGGATAGGTAAAAATATGAAAAAAGTTATATTAACCGGCGACAGACCGACCGGCAGATTGCATGTAGGTCACTATGTAGGCTCGCTCAAGGAGCGTGTAGCATTGCAAAACTCCGGCAAATTTGATGAAATTTACATTATGATTGCAGATGCACAGGCTTTGACAGACAATGCAGAGCATCCCGAAAAGGTACGCCAAAATATTGTTCAGGTTGCGCTCGATTATCTCGCATGCGGACTTGACCCTGAAAAATCAACAATATTTATTCAATCAATGGTGCCGGAGCTTACAGAGCTGACATTCTATTATATGAATCTTGTCACTGTTTCACGCGTTCAGAGAAACCCCACTGTTAAGGCTGAAATTCAAATGAGAAATTTTGAAGCAAGCATTCCTGTAGGATTTTTCTGCTACCCGATCAGTCAGGCTGCCGATATTACGGCATTCCATGCAACTGCAGTGCCTGTCTGCGAGGATCAGCTCCCGATGCTTGAGCAGTGCAAGGAAATTGTGCACAAATTCAATTCAGTTTACGGCGAAACACTCACTGAGCCGGAAATCATACTCCCCAGCAACAAAGCTTGCTTGAGACTCCCGGGTATTGACGGCAAGGCAAAGATGAGCAAATCGCTCGGCAACTGCATTTATCTTTCTGACGAGTCGGACGAAATCAGTACAAAGGTTATGTCAATGTTCACCGACCCGAATCATTTGAGAATCGAAGACCCCGGTGAGGTTGAAAACAATCCTGTATTCATTTATCTTGACGCATTTTGCAAGGATGAGTATTTCGCAGAGTTTTTGCCGGATTACGCAAATCTTGAAGAGCTTAAAGCTCATTATAAAAGAGGCGGTCTTGGCGATGTTAAGGTTAAGAAATTTCTCAACAATGTTATCCAAGAAGAATTAAGACCAATCAGAGAAAGAAGAAAAGAATGGGAAAAGCGTCTTCCCGATGTTTATGATATTCTTAAGACAGGCAGTGAAGTTGCAGAGAAAAAAGCAGCGCAAACTTTAAGCGAAGTTAAGCATTCAATGCAAATTGATTATTTTGACAACGGAATACTTCAGGCATAACACCACCCTCGTATTTGAACAAGTTCGTAAAAAATGGACAATAGAAAAAAGAGCCCTCTTGATGCAGAATATACATCAGGAGGGAATTTTTATGCCAAAAAGTTATCAACACATAAGCAATTACTAAAAAGAAATATTAGAAATGAAAGCACAAGGATTGACCCTGAAATGGAAAACGAGTTAATGCGGGATTTTCTCTCGCACACCGAAAGTAAGTAAAACCGTCGGTTAAATATCAAGTAATTTTTAAGCATAAGGACAAAGTAAAGTATTATCGGCAAAAAATTAAAGGCACTAAAATGTTCCCCAATCGCATCCCCAAAATGCAACATAAAAGCGCCTTTATTTAATAAATATTAACTTTAATATAAATATACCACGCATTTTATAAAAAATCTGTCGAACAGTGTCGATAGAATAAAAAAATTTAAAACATTTAAATTATATAATAAAATTAACAGAAAAGCATTAATGAATATCGAATCAACACACAAAGAAGTGAAAAAGAAAAAACGCATCAAAAGAGATGCGTTTTTCATTGATGTCGGCGTCGACCTATCTTCCCGGGAAGCTGCCCTCCAAGTATTTTCAGCACGCGTGAGCTTAACTACCGTGTTCGGGATGGGAACGGGTGGACCCTCAGCGTAATAAACACCGACTGAACTGTAACTTAAATCACAGTTATTAACTTTTTCCTGTGGTTTCCCTCAGGTCTTTGGTGACCCGTAGGAGAATCGAACTCCTGTTTTCGCCGTGAGAGGGCGATGTCTTAACCGCTTGACCAACGGGCCACTGATGGTACACCATCAGGGACTCGAACCCTGGACACCCTGATTAAGAGTCAGGTGCTCTACCAACTGAGCTAATGGTGCATAGCTCTTAGGGATATATACCCTGAAAACTAAATACAGATTTTGCTTTATGGATTTCTAATTAACTCAACCTCAGACACTTCTGAAGGTCAAGCCCTCGACCTATTAGTATTGCCTAGCTAAATACATCACTGTACTTACACACGCAACCTATCAACCTCGTAGTCTTCAAGGGGTCTTAACTTAAAAGTGGGATATCTTATCTTGGAGGGGGCTTCACGCTTAGATGCTTTCAGCGTTTATCTCTTCCGCACATAGCTGCTCGGCCGTGCCATTGGCATGACAACCGATACACCAGCGGTGCGTCCATTCCGGTCCTCTCGTACTAGGAACAGCGCTCCTCAAATATCCTACGCCCACGACAGATAGGGACCGAACTGTCTCACGACGTTCTGAA
>OJME01002515.1_pt1 | contig 12210 bp, 9 predicted proteins | sample 1597151 | NCBI WGS metagenome assembly OJME01 (sample SAMEA2452118, study PRJEB22498) | human gut metagenome | biome: human feces; feature: human gut; material: feces | place: Australia | collected 2012
TGCTAAGTTTGGCGGCGTATTGGTTTTCTGCCATATTATGTTATTAATTATCTTGAAGCCTTCCTGCTCCAATGCCATACCAACCGAATATATATTATGCAACGTTCCAGATATCCATATTGTACCATCCGGCTTTAATACCTTTTTACATAGTTTAATCCATTTTCTGTTAAACTTATGTTTTTCTTCGACACTACTTCCATTTTCTGAAAGCTTATCCCACGAACCTTTATTTACTGAAACCATCTTTCCGCCATTGCAGGTAATCCCATCATTACTTAAAAAATATGGTGGATCAGCAAATATCATATCTACCGACTCTGGTTTCATTCTAGTCAGAACCTTGAAAGAATCACCTACGATTAGCTGTGAGTCATCCGTGTCATAATATAATGGCACTTTCTTTATAAATAAATTATCCTTCATATATCTCCTTATTTTCCGGAAAAAATGTTAATTTCTGTTAACAGCGGATATTAACTCCATCTAATAATTGCATATTATTACTTCTTTCCCAACCCTGTTAGATGCATCAGAATTAATCATACGCTTAACACTTACAACATCTATTTTATAACCTTTATTTCCATATAACTCATTTATCAGCTCTGTATTATGATTAGTGAGCATACAATAGCAGCCTCTGGCCGTTAATTCATCATAAAGCTTTGCAACTCTTTTATGACTTTCTATATCAAAACCTTCTTTCGTGTATGACTCAAAAGATGTTGGATTAAGAGGTGCATATGGACTGTCAATAAATACAAAATCACCCTTCTTTGCATCCTTGCAGGCTTCTTCGAAATCACCATTAATAATTTTTACATCTTTAAGATACTTTGAAACTTCTCTTATAACATTTTCATCGGCTGAAGTTCTACGGCTGTTATTATATGGTACATTAAATAAACCTTTTCCATTTACACGATATAAGCCATTAAAACAGTGTTTATTAATAAATACAAACAATGCTGCCAATTCAACATCATATTCTGACTTCATAAGCTTATCATTATAATGCTCCCTGACCGAATAATAATATTTCTTTCCATCTTCCCACATTTCTTCATCCAGCCTGTTTACGGCTTCTAAAAATGCATCCGCTTCATTACATATGATATTGTAAGTATTTATCAGCGCTTTATTTATATCATTAATCAGTGCATTTGCCGGCTGCAATTCAAATAATACTGCTCCTCCGCCAACAAACGGCTCATAATAATTGTTATATTTTTCAGGCATTCTTTCTCTTATCTGTGGAATTAACTGGCGCTTTCCACCAGCCCACTTCACAAATGGAGCAACACTTGAATTAGTCATCTAAAATCCTCTTCTCTATGTCAAACAGACAATATTCTATTTGCTTATTATACTTTGAAACCAATAAAATAACAACAGTAGCTTTCACCCTTAGTGAATGGAAAATTTCATTTTTGAAACACTAATATATATTCACGTGCCCACAGCAAAAATAATTATTATAATTATACCAATATTCTATTAAACGACAATTGTAACAGGACACCTCAAAATCAAAACTTTCTTTTATAAATGAATACTTGTACAGAACATTATGAGATTTTTTTTTTGATATCTGGCAGTCATCATGCATACATTTCCGTGAAAATTGGGTAGTATTTCATTAGGTCAATAGAATTATTGCACATAAAAACACCTCGGAACCGAAATTCCGAGGTGTAATAAATCGTATTGAAAAGTGTTCCAAGATACAATATAATCCTATCTCTTTGAGAACTGAAATTAACGTTTGCGTAACTGGGAACGCTTGATTTTACTGGGTTCTTGGAATGTGATGTTGCAAACGCGTTACAAATGCAGGGCTTCTTGTTACTCCTCATCACACCTCAAATCATACTAAAAATTCTTCTAAATCCGGATAATCCTTAATATGTTTTCTTACATAGTTTCTTTTAAATGCTGAAAATATGCTGCTTCTACTCAATGTTGCCTTTAGGGTTCTCTTACAACGTTGCATTTCTGGATCTTTTTTATGCTTTTCCAACGTTTTATATAAGAAATTCATCTCCTCTGCCAAACGAGCAATTCTGTGTTGACATGCCGCTTCTCGAATCCCAGTATTTCGTTTTTCAAAACATTCTTGTATGAGGTCAGCAGTCATAATCGCCCGTTCTTCATTCACAATATTATGTACATTTACATGTCCCTCTTCATAACACTGCTCTAACATTTTTTCTGGATCTTCTTCGCAACAATCTATAATTTTATCATCATATTTTGACTCTTTCTTTATATTGTTACAATGAGGACATACATAAAATAAATTATTCCAATCAAAAACTCTCTCTGGTATTGTACGCCCATGATGGGGTTTTAAATGTTCCACTTCTGGATCAGATAAACCTCCCAATTCACAAATATAGCACTTATCATGCGAATCTTCTTTTAATCTCAGTATTACATCTGACTTATTATAAACCCCTGTCGCTTTTTGTTTTTCAACAGCCAATGATGGCGGTGGAACAGGATTTCTCTCTATCTTAACCACTGTTCTACCCCCTATTTGAGAATTCCAATTTCAATCTACTATATTCTGATGTTAATTCTTTTGCAAGATAATCCGGAATTTCATCCAAATAGAATTCCAGTTTATCTATTTCTTCATATTCTTTGTCAGACAACTCTTCCTTAAAAACCAACTCCTTATATCTTTCAAATTTTTCTCGTAGTTCTTCTGATAATGTATCAACTTTAAAATATCCCTCCACAATCCCCTCATATGGCAAATTCCTTAATCCATTTTCTACCAATGTCTTATTTTCAAGATCATAAATAACTGCATTATCCAAAGAACTTAAAATAAACGGCGAATGCGTTGTAATTATAAACTGTATATTCGGAAAAATTTTTGTTAAAATAGGTAATATCTCTTTCTGCAATTCAAGATGTAAATGTGTTTCAATCTCATCTACTAAAACTATACCCTCCATATCAAATTCCGTTCGTAATCCAGACTGTGCTTCCATTCTTATAATTAAATCATTAATAATATCAAATACCGCCGCATAGCCACTGGACATTGTATTAAAATCAAATGGTTCTCTATCTGTCTCACAAATAGAAAACTGAAATGTTTCATCATCAAATTTTAATTGGAGATTTTTATCTTCAAAAATTTTCTTTAAAATATCCTCGAATCCCTGAAACCATTTATCTATCTTTTCGGATTTTTCCCTATCCTTTGTAAAAGCCTGAGTAGCTTTCAAATCCACGAGGTATTTTGTAAATTTTATACCTGGATTTTCAGCAATACTATACTTATCCTGAAATTTTATTTTTTCAATATTTTTGTATTCTTCCACTTGAAATTCTCTGTCAGCTTTATAATATGCAAAAATAAAATTCCCATTTTGATATTTTTCTTTCAACATAGTATTAGAAGTATTCTTTAAAACCACTCCTGAATCTAAACTTTTTAACTTCCTTTCCCATAAATCAAGTGTATTCTTAGCATCAAAAAGCTTTTTTCTATTTTTTTCTGAATCTTCTAACAAATTAATTTTGTTAATCTCATTTAATGAATGCTCATACATCATTTTTACATGATCTAATGGTGTACCATGTTCCCCCAAAAAGCTTTGAATATATTTTACTACAGCTTCCAATACACTTGTTTTTCCACTTCCATTTTTACCCGTTAAAATCAAATGTTTTCTTTCATTTTTATCTAAAGGAATTGAAATATTCTCCAAATGACGAACTTTTCTTATTTCTATATCCGTCAAAAAAGTTTGTTCCATGATTCACCCTCCAATATTTTGTAATACAGTTATTTTATCACATTTTCCTTTAAAAATATACATAAAAACTCCCCAGAACCAAAGTCCTGAGGAGTTGAAAATTCTTTTTGAAATTGTACGTTCCAAAAACGTATGATTATCGTTTGCGTAACTTGAAAGGCTTAATTTTACTGGATTCTTGGAATATGGTGTTGCAAACACGTTACAAACGCAGGACTTCTCATTGCTCCTCACCACACCTCTGAGTTATCAAAGTGGGGGATGAATCAAGCAAATGTGTGTCTCCCTCTTTTTCTCGCAACATCATTCAAACTCAACAATCACTAATCAATTTTGTTTAGAGATTATTTGTTGCCATGTTCGTTTTTCTTTCAATTACTTGATTTATCCATATTATCCTGCCTATACGAGCTAATGTTATCAGTTTGTTATCGGTATTGATAACACTACTCCGTAACTGTGAATAATAGCAATATGTTTTGATTCAAATTATAAGCGAGCTTGTTTAGGAAATCAACATCTTCATTGAATATAATAGAGAAAAATTTTTATATGTAATTTCGACAAACAAAACATTACACAAAGTTGACTCTACACTTTATATTTTCTTTTTTCATTTATAATATTATAAATCAAATTGTGTATTTTCTTTTATCATATCTGATATATCCAGTGGTATTTGATAAATAGAAAAAATTATATCATCTAAAGACGTTTGTATAGTTTTAATATGTACAGAAATTTCTGAAATTTGTTTTTTCCGTTCGTCAAATAATGGCAATAACTCCATTTGCTGAGAAGCTGTTAATTTTACTTTTTGCTTTTTTAATTCAACGCAAAAATCCTTAAATGAATTATCATAAAAATGATCCAACTGTTCAGATATTTTTCGAGGTTCATAAGCATTTATAATAAATGTTATAAATTCTTGTTTTGTCAAATATCGCCTTGAACATAACTCCATTAACTCTTTTACATAAACTTCCACACTCTCCATAATCACAATATCCGCAGTCGCAACAGGTAATTTGCGAATATATATCCCCTTAACTTCTGCCATTTGTTTTCCAACTTCGAGATAATTAACGATTTTATAGTACCAATTCAAAAGTTTTGAGTTTATAACTCCTAACAAATAATATAAGCTAACTGATTCATTTGTATCTAACGGATATATTGAATGTAACGTATTATTGCTGACATTTCCCTTGTCGTAAGTAGCTATTAAACTATCTCCGGTTTGACGAATAAATAACTTTTCTCCCATAAAAACTTCTTCCGAGCGAGGTTCAGCTAACCATTCCCCATATTTTATATACTCTCCATAGCTATTCCATGAGTTGAAATATCGCTCAACAACCCTTCCTCTCATATATGGCTTCCATGTATCATCGATTTTTTCAAATCCCGTAAAAGGTTTTGCTTTCACAATTTCTTTAGTCTGCGGAGGTATCCCTTTTCCTACTTGGTATGGTTTTGCTCCTGTCATAACATTAAATAAAGTATCAAGTCTTGGGAAGCGCTTCATTTCTTCGCAAACCGCTTGCTCACTTTTTGAATTTCGATAATTAAAAATATACTGCTCATCTTTCTTCAAATCTGATTGTTCAAAAACAGCTTCTATTCCATCATTCAAAAACGTAGATGTTAATTTAGTTTTTCTTGGAACACATATAGAAGTAAATTCTTCATCTAATGGTTTTTTCTTTTTAAATACAGTTATAACAGGTTCTACGACTGCTGTTGGAAATACATTATAGACTTCTACAATTTGTAATAGGGTATTGTTATCAAACAAGAATTTTCTTAGCTTATTTGCCCCTAATTCCATTGTAAAAAATGTATTCGGCGTAATATATCCCAAATACCCGTTTTCGTGTAATAAAGTAAATCCCAATTCAAAAAACGTCTTATATGTATCAAAATTATATTCTGTAGTTATATAGTTATTTGTTAAGTACTCTTTTGTTGATCGTTCTAACGTCGCTCCATAAGGTGGATTTCCAACAATAATATCAAATCCACCATTTGCAAATACTTGTGGAAATTCTTCTTTCCAGTTAAATGCATATTCTCCTGCAACATTAGAATCTGCAACAATAGAATTACCACATTTGATATTATCATCAAGTGAAGCGAGTGTTTGATTTTTCTTTGCTGTTTTTAACCAAAGTGAAAGTTTTGTGATTTCTACACTTTCTGGATTAATATCTACGCCAAATAAATTATTCTGTAAAATTTGTTTATCTATATCAAAAAGATTTAACTGACCTTCAGCATATAAGTGTTTCATTTCCAAAACAAAATTCATTTCTTCATGAAGATAATCAAAACATTGGTTTAGAAAGGCACCGCTTCCGCAAGCTGGATCACAAATTTTAATTTCTTTCAAAACATTTTCATATTTTTTCCAGTATTCCAAATGTAACTGTATAACAGCAACCCGAAACATTTCTTCATCTTCTGTCAAATTGAGTTTTTTTTCTGGAATTTCCGTCCATGATCGTATCTCTATCAAATTATTCCTATTTGTACTGGCTTTCCGTACAGTAGCCTTGAACGCACCTTGTTTAAAAAGTGAGTGTTTCAATTCTTCCTTTTTCTGACTAAGAAATGCACCCACTGTCTGTTCAACAATATAGCGAGTAACATAGTATGGTGTATAGAAAATCCCATCATCTTTTCGTTTCCCTTTTGCCTCACTAACAATACCATTAATCTCGTTTTTAATCTGTTCTACATCAGAAATACTTTGTTCAAAAATCTGTCCCAAAATATTTACATTAAGATCACTACCAAAATCATATTCCGATAATTTTGTAAACTCCTCCAACACATCATCATAAATAAGCAAACTGTCAAGATCTGGATCAGCTTTGAAAAGTCCACCATTATAACGATTAATTTTCATTGGCGGATTTCCTTTATCAATCGCATTAAAAAGTCCCTTCAATTCGTCCCATAATTTTGTTGGAGAGAAACTAAAACTATTATGCGTTGATTCAACCAATCGCTGAAAAATATGCTGTGGCAATAATCCACAATCTTCGCAAAAACATATAAAGGTAAATCTATCCATAATCTTCTGCGACTTTGTAAATAGCAAAAGTTCATCGCATTTTGGATTATTTTCTTTTAAACTGGTATATAAATCATTTCTGATTTCTTTATAAACTTTATAAAAATCATTAGAAATGGCAAGTCCCATTTCTTCATTTTCTTCATATAATTGATCTATCAATGATTTTCCATTTTCTACAATCAAATGCTCCTTGCACAAGAAAAAATAAAACCGTAAAAACTCCGCTTCACTGTCCATTTTGCGGATGTCAAAAACCTCATATTCCAAAGAACTATTACTTTTGTATAATCTCGTTTCAATAAAATTTGATACAATAACCCACCCACATTTACTTCCATTTTTATTCGCATAAGAAAATCCTTGCTCTACCGGTGTTAAATGTGTACTACGGTTTTGTTTTTTATCCAAATCTTTTTTTGCATCCTTTAATTCAATTACAACACGAACATCATTTACTTTTAACTGCTCTGAAAAGAAACCTAAACCACCATCTGCTTCACTGGCATCCAAGATACTATTAAATTCTTGTTTCTGATAAAAAAATTCGTCATCTGTACTTGTAACTGTAGAATATCCTAAAATTTCATCAAAAATTTGAACTAAAAAAGCACCCTGTATTTGAGTTTCTTTTGTATGTTCTAAATCTCCTTGGATACAAGATTTCCTCCAATTTTGTATTCGTTTCCATTTTCTTTCAAAATCATTTATATTATCTTTTGAAAATTTCGATAGATATTTATTTATTAATCGGTCTTTGAACATTTTCGCTGTTGTATTCATCTAAAGTTCTCCTATCCATAGATTACTCTTTTTATTATAGCATGAGGTTAGATAAAAGACTATTGCGTAAATGCCATTACTAATAAATTGAAATATCCATATTACTGCCAAGTGAAAAGCAAGCCTTTTTTCGACTTGCCCTCCACTATCTCATTGCCTACTGATAAATCATCTCTTTATCCACAATCTCCCTCGCACATGTTTGTACATTATTCATTCTTCCTACCCATTCCATCTGATTATCTACCTTTAACTGTTCTGTGATTCCCTGTGTCTGTTTCATCTGCTCTATAATTCTTTCAAAGCGATCCTGTGCCTGTTCCTCTATATCTGCCAGATAACTGTTCAGTCTGCCACTCATCAGCAGATCCAGATATACAGTCCTGCAGTATTCTTTCAAGTACTGCAAGTGTCTTTGTTCCCATACTCCAACAATTCCGATCCTTCTTCCTCCGGCAAGGTAAGGTTGGGGATAAAGTAATCCCCACATCTTACATAAGTACCGCCCATTTCTTCAAAAATTGTTTTCTTCATTTTCTGTTCCACCTTTCTCATCGTTCTCTGTCCATAGATTTCTTCTTTGTTGACTGTTTTGGCTGTTGTCTGCTTTCCTGCTGATAGCGGTGCAATTTCTCCCGTATGCTTGCCTTTTTTGGCGGTTCTGATGGCTTCTCTTTCTTCGGTTCTGTCTGATTTTCCCATGCTCGTAGTTCCTCATTATATTCCACGACCAGTTTTTCCGATTTCTGATAAGTCTTTGCGAAAGACTGCACATCTGGATATCCTGCCTGCTTTACCGTCTGCTCCATATCTGTGTGGAAACGTTTTTCCTGTTTCTCTGCCTGTTCAATTTTTCCCTCTAAGGATTTCCGTGCTTTTCCTTTGAAAAATCCCGTTGTCCTGGAAAGCTGTTTCTTCAATGAGGAAATCTCCTGCTGTGCGGACTTCATCGCCTGTGACTGCTTCTGAAGTTTTTCCATCAGCTTCCGCATATCATTCCATTCCTGTAAATCAATCTTCGGTACTGGCTTCGGCGGCAGCTTAAATTTGAAAATCATTTCCTGTAAATACTATCAGATCATCCTCATGCTGCTCTATAATGGCACACGTATCTCCGAATTTCTTGATTTGAAGAAAGAAAATGTGCATTTGGAAGAACAGTATTTTGATGTAATTGACAGTAAAACAGAAAACGGAATCCGAAAAGTTCCGATTGCTGATAAGCTCCTGCCTTACTATAAAGACTGGTATAATTCTTGTCCTGATTGCGAATATCTTCTTCATACAGAGGATGGCGAAAGATTTCTTTATCGCAATTACTATGACAGCTATTGGACTCCTCTTGTAGAACAGATTGGAATTGACCGTACACCACATTGTACTCGACATACCTGTATTTCCATGTTATCGGAAGCTGGTGTTCAGGATACAACAATCAAGAAAATTGTGGGGCACTCCGGTGCTATGACTTTGACAGAAAAAGTTTATACTCACTTAGATATGCAGGTTCTTGTAGACGCAATCAACAAAACCTTAGAAAATGAGGACAGCGTAACTGCCGATACAAAATCTGCATAGCAAAAAGGACACTCTCCAGTGCCTATCACCGAAAAGTGTCCTATATTTTTTAGATATTTTTGTTGCAAACGTGTTGCAAATGCGTTGCGAACTGAGTAAATTCCACCGCTTTTCACCACATCTGACAACTCCACAAACCCTTGTAAAACAAGGATTTGAACGTAAATCCGAGTTCCGAAGATTATCTCTTTGAGAACTGAGGAGCACGACGAGCTGCCTTTAAGCCGTACTGAAATTCTTTGATTGCCGTTTTTCCTTGATATTCCGGGCTTTTTTGCCCTTTCGGTTCTCGGTTGTCCTATTCCTTAACCACAAAAATAGGTGCTTTTTTAATCAGAAACCCTCTGATGTAGCGCATCATTTACCACCTCAAAAAGCTCCTCTGGTTTATTGTACTTCACTTTTGCATAGATGTCCATAGTTGTTTTGCTGTTTTCATGTCCTGCAAGGTACTGAACCGTCTTAGGGTCCACCCCTGCATAGAGAAGATTGGTAATGTAAGTGTGCCGCAGCTGATGTGGTGTCACATCAAAATCTATCGTATATCTGATTTTGGGTTGATTCTTCTGTGTCATGCCCAGCGTTGGAGTAACTGTATATTTGATACTCTCACCATTTACATACTTATAGTAGTTCCGGGGCTTAGTGGAACGGACAACTACATACTGCCATACCCTCTGAAACTGTGAATATGCAAGCGGCTCTCCCTTGCTGTCAGCGATCACATAATCTGATATGGAATTTTCTTTCGCTTCCCGCAGACAATCTACCAAACACTTCGGTATCGGAATATCCCTTTTTGCTGCCGGAGTCTTTAGCACCGTAGAAACCACGGGTCTGTTATGCTCTGACCTCCATGCTCTCCGCACGGATATATACGGAGTAGGTGCGTCCAGGAATACACAATCCCATTGCAGTCCAAGTGCCTCCTCTCGACGAAGCCCGGAATACAAGCAAATCATAATGAACAAATAGGGAGGCAGCCCCTTGACTGTATCCAGCAACACCTCAACCTGCTGGTCGGTTAATGCGTCTTTCTTCTTCGTTGGCTTTCCGCCCTTTGCAGATATTCCAACACAAGGATTATAGGTAATCAGCTCACTGCGCTCTGCCGAGTAAAAAATACATTTGATGAGCATATTTACCGTATTGTATAACCCCTCCGATTTTTGGGTCAGCGGGACAAGTGCCAGACGAATATCATCTGCGGTCACTTCCTCCATATACATATCCCCCAAAGGCTTAATGATATAATTCCTCATGTCAGAGGTATATCCTTTCATCGTAGCTGAAGATACCTTTGCTGATTGCATCAGCAGCCATTTCTCACAATATTCAGCAACCGTCGGATGCTTCCGGCGGAAAAGGATCTCCTCGACCTGCTTCTTTGCTGCCAGCTGTTTTTCATACAGTTCTTCACAAGTGGTTGCATACAAGCTGACCTGCTTGCCATCCGCATCCTGAATCCGTGTTCTGTAATATAGGATTCCTTTTCTCGTAACAGTTCCGTACTGCGGAACACTTTTATTTTTCTTTGCCATATAGATTTTCCTTTCTTGATAATGAGCGTTTACAACTTACACCCTCGTTTTATCAGAAAGCATGAATTTAATCAAAGATACGGATTGGGGAAAACAAAGAGCGAGACATCCTTGCCTCGCTCTTACTGCTTATGATATTTCATTACTTCTGTGCTTTAGGATCGAACACCATCCCACTGAGCAAATGCGCCGCCCATACTTTTGACCAGCTCGTCCGGTCGATTGTATTTGACCTTTGCATAGATGTCCATTGTAATCTTGCTGCTCTCATGGCCTGCCAGATATTGAACCGTCTTGGGGTCTACCGACGAATGGATCAGGTTCGTGATATATGTATGCCGCAGCTGATGTGGTGTTACCTCAAAGTCCAGGCTGTAAACCACTTTCCCATTATGAGCGGCCTTTTCCCCCAGAACAGGAGTAACCGTATGCTGCACACGCTTTCCATCTTCATATCGGTAATATACCCGCTCCTTTGTTGTTCTGGTAACGATATACTGCCAGAGCCGCTTAAACTGCGTGTAAGACAGCGGATCGCCATCACGATTTGGAACAACATACTCCGAAGTGGAATTTGCCTTTGCTTCTCTCAGGCAGTCTGCCAAGCAGATGGGGAGGGGAATGTTTCTCTCCGCCGCCTTTGTTTTCAATTCATCAAGAATGACCGGTCGGTTGCTTTCTGTGTGCCATGCCCTTCGTACTGTCAGGTATGGTGTATCCGTATCCAAATATACAGAATCCCATTGCAGGGCGAGGATTTCTTCTCTCCGCAATCCTGCATACAGACCAAGCATCACAAATACATACGGCGGAAGCCCTTGAATGGCATCCAATAAGCGGGCTGCCTGCTCATCTGTCAGAGCTTCTTTTTCTTTCTGCGGAACGCCTCCACCTTTTGAGGTCAGATAGACCGTTGGGTTATTTTCGATGATCCGGCTTTCCTTTGCTGCCCGGAAAATAGATTTGTAAAGGACAACCACCGACTTATAAACCGAAGCCGATTTTTTGGAAACAGGAACGAGGGCAAGCTGGATGTCATCCAAAGTCACATCCGCCATCCGCATATCTCCCAATTCTTTGATAATGTGCCTTCTGACTTTAGATGTATAGTCGGTCATTGTAGTAGCTCGTACATGAACCGACTGCATCAGCAGCCATTTCTCACAGTATTCTGCAACGGTGGGAGACTTTCGACAAAATGTATCATTGTCAATCTGCTCCAACGCATTCAGTTCCTTATCATATAATTCTTCAGGTGTCCTTGCATAAAGAGCCACCAATTTTCCATCTGCATCCTGAACTCTTGTCCTGTAATAGTCAAGACCGTTCAGCGTAACTGTACCGTATTGTGGAATCGCTCGTTTTCTATTTGCCAATTCCTCCACCTCCTAAAAAAGATCTCCAGCGCTGTACCTTTGTTTTATAAAACAAAGGTACAGCGCTGGAGATC
>OJME01002516.1_pt1 | contig 12207 bp, 10 predicted proteins | sample 1597151 | NCBI WGS metagenome assembly OJME01 (sample SAMEA2452118, study PRJEB22498) | human gut metagenome | biome: human feces; feature: human gut; material: feces | place: Australia | collected 2012
ACACAGGTGGACAGGCTTCTAAGGCTTCTAACATCGGTGAGGTTTGCCAGTTCGCTGCAGCAGGTAAGGAAATCGGAAAGAAGAGCCTTTCTGAAATCGCTATGCAGTATGGTTATGTATATGTAGCCCAGATTGCTCTTGGTGCTAACATGGCTCAGGCTCTTAAGGTAATCAAGGAAGCTGAGGCTTACAACGGACCATCACTTATCATTGGTTACGCACCTTGCGAACTTCACGGTATCGCTAAGGGTGGTATGAACCACTGCCAGGATGAGATGAAGAAGGCTGTTAAGGCTGGTTACTGGAACCTCTTCTCATTCAACCCAGCACTCAAGGCTGAAGGAAAGAATCCATTCACACTTACATCTAAGGAAGGTGATGGATCATATCAGGAATTCCTTAATAACGAGGCTCGTTATACAAGACTTGTTAAGCCATTCCCAGAAAGAGCTGAGAGACTCTTCGCTAAGTCTGAGGAAGTTGCTAAGGAAAGATATGAGCATCTCCAGAAGTTAGTAGAACTTTACAAGTAATTAATATACAACTTAATAGATTGTATGTTTCTCAAATGCTCCCGCAGGGCTTGTCCCTGCGGGAGTTTTTTGTGGTGTGGAGTTGGGGATATTGCATTACTTATTATAAAGATGGGGTGGCAAATACGATTGTACTTGCTGGAAAAGTTACATGGAATGGGGCAGATTATAAGGTGGATAAAGAATCGTATGATAAACTGAAAGAATATATTGATACTTTGTATAAATAACTTGATAATCAAACTATTATGTATTATAATTTGAAAATCAAAATAATTGGAGGCTCAAATTGAATACAAATGTTTTAAATAAGAAAAAATTGATTGCAAGTATTATATTTAAGGTAATATCACTGATTGCTTCAGTGTATGGTCTTGTGTTTACGATTGACAGTATTAAGTCATTTACATTTTTTACAACGCTGTCTAATGTGGCACTTGATATTGTGCTTGCGGTGTTTATTGTGATTGATGTTATATTGCTTACTAAGGGAAAGGATTATAAGAGCAACGGGCTTTATATTCTTAAATTCCTTATGACACTTTCGATTACACTGACATGTCTGGTGTATATGATTATTCTTGGACCGACTTCAGAGAATGGACTGATTGTTGCATATCTTAATAAATATGCGGGAAGTCTTGGAGTACATTTAATTGGTCCGGTATTTGCAATTGCTGATTTCCTTATGTTTGATAAGGGATTTTCGGCAAAGAAAATATATGCAATATATGCAGTTATTCCACCACTTTGCTATGTTGCATTCGTATACATACTGGCTGCACTTGGAGTAAGATGGTATGATACAATGACAGCACCTTATAACTTCCTTAATTATGCTGCACCGACAGGCTGGTTTGGCTGGGATTTAAGCCAGATGGGGTCTGAATCTCTAGGAATTGGAGTTGTGTATATGATTGTGGTTCTGTTGCTTATATTTATTGGAATAGGGCTTTTATATCTTGCAATTAACGGAGCAGGCAGAGGAGCTAAGGCACAGAAAGCAGAGCTTGTGAGCGAGTAGAATGTTAAAAATGTCCGGCATGTGATTTAAAATGAATTGCATGCCGGACATTTTATATACTTTTTCATTGTCTTACTTTATGCTATAATATCGGGCAGGAATTGAAGAAGATTAAATATAGAAAACAGGAGAAGATTATGAAAGAGAATCTTAAGAAGCTGGCTAAATACTACAAGCCGTATTTAGGCACATTTATACTTGATATGATACTGGCAATGATGTCAGCAGCGGTGGCACTTGTGATACCACTTGTTGTAAGGTTCATTACATCAAAGGTCGCATATATGAGTGCCAATGAAGCACTTTCAAGAATTATGATTATTGTTGGAGTACTTTTTGTGCTTGTACTGATACAGTGGGGCTGCAACTACTATATATCTAATTATGGACATGTAATGGGCGCAAAGATTGAGTACGATATGAGGGCAGAGATATTCAATCATTATCAGAAGCTCTCATATTCATTCTATGATGACCAGAAGGTTGGACAGTTATTGTCAAGAATAACATCGGATTTATTCGATATTACAGAACTTTTGCATCATGGACCTGAGAATATAACTATTTCACTAATTAAGATAATTGGTGCATTATGCATATTAAGTTCGATTGACTTAAGACTTACGATTGCCGCATTTGTGCTGATTCCTTTTATGCTTGTGTTCGCGTATGTGCTTAACAAGCGCATGAAGAGAGCATTTAAGAGAAACAGGGTAAGAATCGGTGAGATAAATGCACAGATAGAGGACAATCTGTCTGGAATAAGGGTTGTCAAGTCATTTGCAAATGAAGATATTGAATGTGAAAAATTTAAGAAAGGCAATGACTTATTCCTTGAATCTAAGAGAGACAGCTATCATTATATGGGAATGTACAATGCGGGACTTACTGCATTTACAACAATGATAAATGTAATTGTAATTGCAGCAGGCGGTATTGGAATTGCAAAGGGCTGGGTAAATATTACGGATTTCGTTACATTTTTACTGTATATAAATATTTTTACGGAGCCAGTTAAGGTGCTTATTGATTTCACAGAGCAGTTCCAGAATGGCTATTCGGGTTACGAAAGATTTTTAGAGATTCTTTCAGTAGAGCCGGAAATAGCTGATAAGCCTGACGCAAAGGAGCTTACTGATGTGAAGGGTGCAATAACATTTGAAAATGTGTCCTTCAGATATAAGGACGGTGTGGACGAAGTGCTTTCCGGGGTTAATCTGTCAGTAAGACCGGGAGAATATGTTGCACTTGCAGGTCCTTCGGGCGTAGGAAAGACAACACTCTGCTCGCTTATTCCAAGATTTTATGAAGTGACGGGCGGTTCGATTAAGATTGATGGAACAGATATCAAAGATGTTACACTTAAAAGCCTGCGTGACCATATCGGAGTTGTACAGCAGGATGTGTATCTGTTTATGGGTACAATTAAAGAGAATATAAGATATGGAAAGCCTGATGCTACGGATGAAGAAGTAATTCAGGCGGCAAAGCTTGCAAATGCGCATGATTTTATCATGAGCTTTGAGAATGGATATGACACAGATATCGGACAGCGCGGAGTCAAATTGTCAGGCGGTCAGAAGCAGAGACTGTCAATTGCAAGAGTATTCTTAAAGAATCCGCCAATTCTTATATTTGATGAGGCGACATCAGCACTTGATAATGAGAGTGAGCAGATTGTACAGGAATCACTTGAGAAGCTGGCTAAGAACAGAACCACATTTGTAATAGCACACAGACTTACAACTATTGAAAATGCGGAGGAAATCCTGATGCTTACTGACGAGGGCATCAAGGAGAGAGGAACTCACGAGGAGCTTATGAAGCTTGATGGTGAGTATGCAAGAATGGTTAAGATACATAGCAGAACATAACATACCAGTTTACAATGTTTATATGCAATGCTATTATATAGGAAACGTTGGAAGGAAGATGATAATCATGGACAGAACAAGAAGATTAAGAATGAATGCGACATTAAGAGATATGGTAAGAGAGAATCATGTAAGGGCGGATGAGCTTATATACCCTGTATTTGTTACGGAAGAGAACGATGTAATACAGGAAGTGCCGTCAATGCCGGGAATATGTCAGTATTCGCTTGACCATGTTCTTGAAGAAATCGGACGTGCTGTAGAGGTTGGAATTAAGGGAGTACTGCTTTTTGGAATCCCTGTACATAAAGATGAAACAGGAAGTGAGGCATATGACGAGGAAGGTGTTGTGTGCAGGGCAATCCGCCTTATTAAGGATGCTTATCCACAGCTTGTTATCATGGCTGATGTGTGCCTGTGTGAGTACACATCACATGGACACTGCGGACTTGTAAAAGATGGCATTATATTAAATGATGAGACACTGCCGCTTCTTGCAAAGGCGTCGGTTGCTTATGCAAAAGCGGGGGCAGATATAATTGCACCGAGTGACATGATGGATAAGAGAGTTGAGGCAATCAGAAATGCACTTGATGAGGCAGGACTGGTTAATATTCCTATATGTTCATACAGTGCCAAATTTGCATCAGGATATTACGGACCGTTCAGGGATGCCGCACATTCAGCACCGGGATTCGGTGACAGAAAGACATATCAGATGGACCCGGCTAATGGAAAAGAAGCGTTAAGGGAAGTTGCAGAAGACATATTAGAAGGTGCAGACATGATTATTGCAAAGCCGGCACTCGGATATATGGATGTTATGAAGGAGATAGCGCTTAACTTCAATATCCCGATTGTTGCTTATAATGTAAGCGGTGAGTACGCGATGGTTAAGGCAGCAGCAATGAATGGCTGGATTGATGAGAAGAAGATTGTAATGGAGAATATGACAGGCTTTAAGAGAGCTGGAGCTAAGATGATAATAACATATCATGCTATAGATGTGGCAAAATGGTTAAAGGAAGAGTAACATTTTTAGCAGTATTAAATTAAGCAGGAGGAGCTGGTTTTATGAATGAAGAGATGTCAAATGATTTATATGAGAGAGCAGTAAAACATATGCCGGGTGGTGTAAACAGCCCTGTCAGGGCATACAAGGCAGTTGACAGAGTGCCAAGATTCATAGCTTCTGCCAAGGGAGACAGAATTACTGATGTAGATGGGAATGAAATGATTGACTACATATGTTCATGGGGACCGGGAATATTAGGCCATGCACATGACAGAGTAATTGCAAAGGTTAAGGAAGCTGCGGAAGCAGGCCTTACATATGGTGCGCCAACCAAGAGAGAAGTTGAGATGGCAGAGCTTATATATGAGCTTATTCCTACAATGGAGGTGAGCCGTCTTGTAAGCTCAGGAACAGAAGCTGTTATGAGTGCAATCCGTGTGGCAAGAGGCTACACCGGAAGAGACAAGATAATTAAGTTCAGAGGCTGTTATCATGGACATTCGGACGGACTTTTGGTAAAAGCCGGTTCAGCAGCACTTACAACATCAGTTCCAGACAGTGCAGGAGTTCCTGCTGATTACACTAAGAATACACTTGTAGCAGAGTACAATGACTGCGATTCTGTGAAGGAGCTTTTTGATAACAATAAAGATGAAATAGCTGCGGTAATAGTTGAACCTGTTGCAGCTAACATGGGAGTTGTGCTTCCAAGACATGGATTTCTTGAATTCTTAAGAGACATAACTAAGGAGAATGGAAGCCTTCTTATATTTGATGAGGTAATAACAGGCTTCAGACTTTCAATTGGCGGAGCGCAGGAGTACTTTAACATAAAGCCAGACCTTACAACTCTTGGAAAGATTGTAGGTGGGGGTATGCCAGTCGGCGCATATGGCGGACGAGCTGACATTATGCGAATGGTAAGTCCTGACGGCCCTGTATATCAGGCAGGAACATTGTCAGGCAATCCAATTGCAACAGCAGCAGGCTTAGAGACTTTAAGAATCTTAAGAGATAATAAGGATATATACGACAGACTTGAGACTAAGACAAAGCGTATTGCTGACAGTGTAAGAAAATGTGGAGCCGGAAGGGTATCGGTTAATCAGATTGGCTCACTTATGAGCATATTCTTTACACCAGATGCAGTTGAAGATTATGAAAGTGCAGTAAAGTCAGACACTAAGAAGTATGCAGAATACTTTGGACATATGCTTGATAACGGAATATACATTGCACCATCACAGTTTGAGGCAATGTTCGTATCAGACGCACACACTAATGAGGATATCAACCGTACAATAGAGGTTATGGAAGAATTCTTCAGGAAATAATTCGGATAATAAGTGGGAATACAGATGCAGTTAGGATATGTAGGAATTAATTATAAGAATACAGACCTTTCAGTAAGGGATAAGATTACATTCACAGACAGCGGGATAGCAGACTTTATGCAGCAGGCAGAGGAAGCAGGTGTGAAACAGTGCATGTGCCTTTCAACATGCAACAGATGCGAAGTGTTTTATCTGTATGAGGATGAAACATTTGTACAAGTGATGTCCGATTTATTCAATGATTATTTTGGACTTACTGATACTAAATTAGCTGGTGTCAAATGTGGTGAAGAAGCACTGGTATATCTGTTTTGCATAGCCGCCGGACTTGAAAGCATGGTGCTTGGAGAGGATCAGATACTAGGCCAGTTAAAGGATGCGGCAGACCTTTCAAGAACGCTTGGACACAGCGGGAAAGAGCTTAATTATATAGTAAGAGAAGCGGTAAGCTGTGCAAAGCGGATTAAGACAGAGTATAAGGTAAGTGAAAAACCAGTATCTGTATGCTATGTCGGTATTCAGGAGTTAGACAGAGTATGTGGCATATCAGGAAAGCACGCGCTTGTTATAGGAAGCGGCAAAACAGCGGCTCTTGCCATAAGATATCTGGAAGAATATGGCGCTGATGTAACAGTGTGTTCAAGAACTTATCAGCATGCGAAGGACCTGCTTAAGGAATTTCCAAATATTCAGGTTATTGCATATGATAAGAAAACAGAAGCACTTAAAAGCAGTGATATGGTTGTCTCAGCGACTTCATCACCTCATCTGGTGATTAAATGTGCTGAATTATCAGGGGGTAAAAAGATGACACTTCTTGATCTTGCTGCACCAAGAGATATAGAAAAATCTGCAGGTGACATTTGTGGAGTTACTCTTATTGACCTTGACAGGATAGGTGGGATTGTGAAGTCTAATCAGAATGAGAGGGCACATTTGCTAAAGGAAAGCCAGTGCGTGATTGATGAGTATATAGCGGAAACAAAGAAATGGCTCACATCAAGCAGAATGGATACAACTATCCAGTCGCTTGGCAAAAAATGTGATGAGATAGTACAGGACAGCTATGATTATCTTAACCGCAAGATTGACCTTTCAGACCATGACAGGGTAATCTTAAAGAAGATTCTTAAGTCGTCATTACACAGATTGTTAAAAGAACCGATTGAAGAATTGAAAAATGTGGAAGAAAATGAACAGCAGAAGTATAAAGCTATGGTTGAGAGACTGTTTGGCTTGTAGGGAGGATTATGCATTACAGAATAGGAACGAGAGGTTCGAAGCTGGCACTTGTCCAGTCGGAATATGTTAAGAGAAGAATGGAAGAGGCGTATCCTGAGGATACATTTGAACTTGTTATAATTAAAACAACAGGCGACAAGGTTACGGATAAGCCGCTTGCTGCGATTGGAACTAAGGGGCTTTTTGTCAGAGAAATTGAGGAAGAGCTTCTTTCAGGCAGCATTGATATGGCGGTTCACAGCATGAAGGATATGCCGGCTGAATGTGAGACTGGACTTACCTTTGCAAAGGCATGGAAACGAGAGGATTGCAGAGATGTACTTATATTAAAGACTGCAGGAAGTTTTTCAGAACTTCCTTCCGGTGCGGTTATAGGTACTGGTAGCCTCAGGCGTGCATGCCAGCTTGCAATGCTGCGTCCTGATATCCGGTTTACTGCTATCAGGGGAAATGTTGATACAAGAATTAACAAACTTAGGGACGATTCATACGGACTTGACGGAATTGTGCTTGCGGCAGCAGGGCTTAACAGACTTGGCAGGTCACCTGAGATAACAGAGTACCTTGACCCGGAGGTTGTTATTCCGGCACCGGCACAGGGAGTTCTTGCGATTGAGGCTGCAGAGGTGAATACAGAACTTCTTGATAAGATAAATGCTTTGTCAGATGATAATTCTGATAGAGAAGCTGTGGCTGAAAGAACATTTTTAAGATTAACAGGTGGTGGTTGTCATGCCCCGGTTGGCGCACATTGTGTAACCAAGGAAAATGGTGACCTTCGAATGGTTGTGTTATTTGGCAATGATGATTGCAGCAGGATTCTTAGAATTGAAGTTACAGGAACTGACAGTGAGGCGGTTGGCCACGAAGCAGCCCGTATGCTTGGATTGGAGTAGATTGTGGGTAAATACATATATACATATATTGAAAACGGACAGATGTACGATAAAAGCCCTTCCCTTGCAGAATTACTTGCAAAGGAGGGGCTTTCCTGCGAAAAAATAGTGACTGGCAGGATTGGTTATATTTGTGTGGAGAATCTTTTGGAAAAGATAAAAGATGCACAGTGGCTTGTGTTTACAAGTAAAAATGCTGTGGCTGGGTTTGCTTATAATATGGGGGAGATAGTTTGCGCAGGCGAGCCGGATTGTGATGGTGCGTTGAATGGAGACAGTGTTGAAGCTTTTGGTGTGAGGAGCGGGTTTCCTGACGGTATTAAGATTGCGGTAGTCGGCAACAAAACTAAAGAAGCTCTAAGAACGGCATGCGGTTTTGAGGCAGACTTTGTATCATATAAATCTACAGGCTTGGAACTTGGAAGGAGTCTGATGAATATTGCAGCCGGCAAGATTGTATATCTGTGTGCCGAAGTCACAAGCGGTTCACTTGAGGAAGCTATGAAGGAGTATGAAAACTTAATTAAGATTCCAGTATATAGGAATGAATATGTTGATACATATGCAGAGTACGAAATGAAAGATTTCATTGATGTTTCTGGAATAGCTGTTACAAGTGGCAGTAGCGGTGAGAGAATAAAATGGCTGATTGACAAGCTTGGCGAGTCATGTGAAGTCCCAGTGTATAGCATTGGCCCTGCCTGCAGCAGAAAGCTTGTTGAGGCGGGTGTGCCGGAGGGGCGGATAATTGAAGCTTGTGAGCATAGTTATAGCGGGCTGGTGGAAGCAATTAAGAAGTCAGCGGGGAAGCCGGAAGCGTGAATTGGACGTTAGAGCAGAGTGAGGCACGGATGAAGTCCAAAACCGGGAGGCTGGGAACATGGATTGGACGTTAGAGCAGAGTGAGACACGGATGAAGTCCAAAACTGGGAAGCCGGAGGAGCAGATTGGATGTTGAAGCAGCGGAAGGCATGGATGAAGTCCAAAACGAGAAGCTAGAGAGCGGAATACACATAATTTAAAAAAGAAAAATAAAAAAGTACTGTACAAATTAAAATCCTTGTTTTATAATAACATATAAACATAGTATGTTTGTGCATTGCATAAACATACAGTCTGATTTATGAATGACATTCAATAATAACATTTATTGATTGGATTCATGAATTGATATTAGAAAATGTGGAATAATACCACAAGAAAAGAGGATTGTATGGGAAAGATATATAAATCAGCAGCAGATTTAATAGGTAACACACCACTTGTAGAAGTCGGACATATTGAAGAGAAGTTTGGACTTAAGGCAAGAGTACTTGTTAAGCTTGAATATTTTAATGCAACAGGAAGCGTTAAGGACAGAGTTGCCAAGGCAATGATTGAAGATGCAGAGGAGAAAGGTATTCTTAAGCCCGGTGCAACAATTATTGAGCCCACATCTGGCAATACAGGAATCGGACTTGCTGCTATTGCAACAGCAAAAGGCTACAGAACAATAATAGTTCTTCCAGAGACTATGAGTGTTGAAAGAAGAAATATAATTAAGGCATATGGTGCAGAAATTGTACTTACTCCTGGTTACAAGGGAATGACAGGAGCTATTGCGAAGGCAGAAGAATTAAAGAATGAGATTGAAGGCAGCATGATTGCAGGACAGTTTGTTAATCCTGCTAACCCGGATGCACACAGAAGAACAACTGGTCCTGAGATATGGAATGATACAGATGGAGAAGTTGATGCATTTGTTGCAGGTGTTGGTACAGGCGGAACAATTACAGGTGTTGGTGAATATCTTAAGTCTAAGAATGACAAGATTGAGATAATTGCAGTTGAGCCTGCAACTTCACCGGTACTTTCACAGGGCAAGCCGGGACCACATAAGATTCAGGGAATTGGAGCAGGCTTTGTTCCAGAAATTCTTAACACTAAGATATATGACAGCGTAGTTCCAGTTGATAATGATGACGCATTCGAGTATGCCAGATTGATATCACACACAGAGGGAATTCTGGTTGGAATATCAGCTGGTGCGGCACTTTACGCAGCAATCGAGTGGGCTAAGAAACCAGAGAACGAAGGTAAGACAATCGTTGCACTGCTTCCGGACAGCGGCGACAGATATTACTCAACATCACTTTTTGAGAACTAATAGCAGAATAAATGTGTCAAATGTGGACATTCTATAAGGGCAGGGCGTAAGTCCTGCCCTTTTCGTGCTTTGAAGGGATTTAGCGGCAATATGGGATATCGAAAGGTGCTTTAAAGTGCGGGTGAAAATGTGCTGGTGAAAGGAGTAAGCATGACTGATTTTACAACTAACATAGACATGAATGTCCGCATGATGAATGAAAAGTTAAGAGTGGACAGGAATTTTGACATTCTGCAAAGAGATGTATTAATAGGTGGGAAGAGAACACATTTTTACTTTATAGATGGATTCGTACAGGAAGAAACAATTGAAAAACTGGTGCAGTTTTTTTATTCATTGAAAGAATCGGACATAAAGGATATAGATACATTCTTAGAAGTAGGAATGCCATATACAGAGATTGAAAAAAACGGACATTATGACGAAGTAGAGAAGGCATTTCTTTCAGGACAGACAGTCATGATAATAGATGGCTTTGACGAATGTATACTTATTGACTGCCGTACTTATCCGATGCGTTCAGTTACAGAGCCTTACAAAGACAAGGTTCTGCGTGGCTCAAGAGACGGATTTGTCGAGACGCTTGTGTGCAATGCAGCACTTTTAAGAAGAAGAATAAGGGATAGCCGCTTTTCAATGGAAATGTATACTGTAGGGGAGCGCTCCAGGACAGATGTTGCCGTGTGCTATATTGATGATAAGGTTGATAAGAAGCTGCTTGAAAGAATTGAGAATCTGATAAGCAGCATAGAGGTTGAGGCGCTCACTATGAATATAGAGAGCCTTGCAGAATGTATGTTTAAGGGGAAGTGGATTAACCCATTTCCAAAGTATAAATATTCCGAAAGACCCGATACCGCTGCAGCAGCACTTTTTGATGGAAATATAGTTATTATGGTAGATACATCACCTGCAGTAATGATAATTCCAACAAATGTATTTGATATAATAGAAGAAGCAGATGATTTTAATTTTTCGCCAATGATAGGAACTTATATAAGACTGTCGAGGTTCTTCTTTACATTGCTGACTGTTTTTCTTACACCTGTGTGGCTTTTGCTTGAAAGCAATCCACAGTGGGTGCCTGAATGGTTGAAATTCATAACGATAAGTGAGGATATAACGGTTCCGGTTATATTGCAGCTTTTTATTCTTGAACTTGCAGTTGACGGGCTTAAGCTGGCGGCGGTCAATACGCCAGGAATGCTGTCGACACCTTTGAGTATTCTTGCCGGTATTGTTGTGGGAGAATACGCTGTGGAGTCCGGGTGGTTTAATTCAGAATCGCTTCTTTATATGGCAGTTGTAACGGTTGGAACTTACTCACAGGCAAGTTTTGAGATGGGATATGCATTAAAATTCATAAGAATAGTCAATCTGATTCTGGTGCAGTTCTTTGGAAGAATCGGACTTCTGGCAGGAGTAATATTTGCAATAGTTCTTGTATGCTTTAACAGGACAATATCAGGAAAAAGCTATATCTATCCTGTGATACCTTTTAACAGCCAGATGTTTAAAAGAAAAATTCTGCGGGTAAGACTGCCACACAAAATAAAAAATAACTAGCAATATATGGCGTATTAAGTGCTAAAATATGGCTTAATGCGCCATATATTGCTAATTAATTATTGATATGATATAATACAAAAAACATTTGAATAAGATATATAAGATTTATGGATTAGGAGATGTTTAATTATGATTAGTGATTATGAGGAAGTTGTTATCAGGTTTAAGGCATATAGGATAAGTTATCCATTAACACAGAAAGAACTTTCGGATAAATCAGGCGTTTCATTAAGAAGTATTACTCGGTTTGAAAGTGGAGAAGATATAAGTCTTGTTAATTTTATGAAATTAATGAATGCGATGGAGCTTATGAATAATTTCGTGAATGTGATACCAGATATGAACAACCGGCCATCATCTTATTTGAAAAATGTTAAAACAAGGCAGAGAGCATCTGCAAAAAGAAAAGCAGATACTGGATTTAAATGGGGGGAAGATGAATGATAAATACAGCGGAGGTAATGCTTTGGGGCACAAGAATTGGAATAATTCATATGAATGAAGCAAATGGGGTTGTTGCATTTGAATATGATAAAGATTTTTTAAAGAGTAATATTGAGATATCACCTATACA
>OJME01002535.1_pt1 | contig 12131 bp, 10 predicted proteins | sample 1597151 | NCBI WGS metagenome assembly OJME01 (sample SAMEA2452118, study PRJEB22498) | human gut metagenome | biome: human feces; feature: human gut; material: feces | place: Australia | collected 2012
GCCATAAAACTCCTTTCTTTCCCGGTAATCAACTTAGGAATCTATCGATTGCTTTTTCTTATTAATAGTGAATATATACTCCTCATTACTATAATTAGTATATCATACTTTACAAGAAATCACAAACACGAAATTGATAATTGCCTGTATAATAATTCGACAAAATTCGACATCATTGTCTAATTATTCAACAAATTTTCTTAGCCTGCTAACTGACTTTTATAATTGGTAAGAATTAGAATCGTTTAACGTCAGGCTCTCCAGACGACAGGATGTTTCATTTGATAGTTACAATGGTTATTACTATGATATTCATTGTCAGTCACGTTCTTCATCCGTCAACTGGCATTTTCCTTTAATTTCTCAATGTGCAAGTTCAAAGAATGTGATTTTTTCCCGATTTAATAGCATAAATTTTTTAATTAAATGTACCTTTTATGTTGTTAGATCTGTAATGTGTATTCAGAAGATATCGACATTAAAGATTTAGAAAAATATTTCTTGGCTTCATCCCAGGGGCAAGCCCCTGGGTTTTCGCCTAAAAATTTTATAACAGGGGACTTTTTCTTCGTCATGTAAATACCTCATAAAAACAATAAAAATCAAAGCCTTTTCACAAGCCGAAAATTTTTCAGCTAAATGAGAAGGCTTTGTCAAAGTTTTATTCTCTATCGAGAGAACCTTTCTTTGCAATGGTCTTTGTATATGCCACAATTAACAGTCCTCCAACAATCACTCATGTGATACTATTGGAGATTGCTGCAAATACACCCTGCGCAAATACCTTTTTTACAGGCTCTGCGTAAATTAAAATATCAAGTACTGGCGCTACGACTACCCAGCCAATCACATGTGCTGCCACATTAGCGATTGCAAAGATAGCTGTCTTTGTCTTATCAAATACACCTTCCTGTACATTGAGTTTCTTTGCAAACATACCAATCAAAACGCCGACAAATGCGGATGTGATTACCCAGCTCCACCACGGGCTGCCACCCCATGATAAATCGATCAGTGCATGTCCGATAAATCCGATCAGGCCGCCTGCTACTGGTCCGTACATTGCTGCTAACAATGCAAGTACTGCATACTGCAAGCTGATATTTGTGTTTGGAACTGGGCTTGGAATTGCCACAAAACGTCCCAGTACAAAAAACAATGCTGCGCCGATTCCAACGGCAACAACGGTTTTAATGCTGTTGTTTTTCATAACCTCTCCTCCTCTGCATGATGCGCATAAACGCACCATAATCCAATTTTTTCAACATTGCTAGTATACGTCCTTACAGTAGTCTTTGTCAATCTTATTTACTGCTGTTTTTCAATCTTTACAAGACGGCTTGTTCCAAGTCTGTCAGCGCCAAGTTTTACAAACTCATCTGCATCTGCAAAGGATGAAATTCCGCCGGCTGCCTTAATCTGCACATTCTCACCTACATGTGAAGCAAAAAGTGCGATATCATCAAATGTTGCACCTGCCTTGGAGAATCCAGTAGAGGTCTTAATAAAATCTGCCTTTGCCGCAGTTACCACTTCGCACATGCGAATCTTCTCTGTATCTGTCAAAAGACAAGTCTCGATGATAACCTTTAAAATCTTGTCACCACATGCAGCCTTCAAGCAGCGGATTTCTTCTTCGACAAGATCGTATCTGCCATCCTTTACCCATCCGATATTGATTACCATATCAATCTCATCTGCACCATTTTCGATTGCATCTCTTGTCTCGAACTCCTTTACAACCGTAGTGTTATAACCATTTGGGAAACCGATTACAGTACAAATCTTCATTCTATCGCCTACATAACCCTTTGCCTGCTTTACGTATGACGGCGGAATACATACGGATGCTGTCTTAAAACGGATAGCATCGTCACAAATCTGACGAATTTCCTCCCATGTTGCTCCCTGTGCCAACAATGTGTGGTCTACTTTATTTAACAGCTTTGCGTGATCCATTTTGAATCCTCCATTTCTTCATAATAATCTCTATACTTTTAGTATAATGGATTCCGCACTTTCTTTCAACCTGTTTCTTTACTTCTTCTTTGCTTTGTTTCTAGCAGCAAGAATCCCTCCGATTTTCCCTGATTCTTTTGATGTAAGATTTCCATATCCACCTGCATAGATTTTGTCAATCACACCTATCTCCTCTGCAATTTCAAGCTTTTGCAGATCTTCTGCTGTCAGCTTATTCCAATCAGGCTTTGTTTTTCTTTTAATATTTTTCATTAAAGCAGCTCCTTTTTTCTTTATTATACCCAAAATGATACTTGTTTTTCCTGTTTTATCATGATATTCTTTCTGCGTAATGTTGTTCTCACAGAAAGGCAGATTGTTATGATTATTGCAGTTGATATTGGAAATACAAATATTGTAGTCGGAGGAATTGAAGCTGATCACGTTCTATTTACAGAACGCCTCTCTACACGTACCGATAAGACAGAGCTTGAATATGCCATTGATTTTAAGCTAATTTTTGAACTTCACTCTATTTCACACGCACAGGTAGAAGGAAGCATTATCTCATCTGTTGTTCCTCCTTTATCGAATATTATAAAGACCGCGCTGACAAAATTAATTCCTAAAGAACCTCTGATTGTCGGACCTGGCGTAAAAACAGGTCTTTCTATTCGTATTGATAATCCAACCCAGCTTGGCAGCGATCTTGTGGTGACAGCCGTTGCCGCTATAGCTGCTTATACAGTTCCTTCTATTATTATTGATATGGGTACTGCAACGACTTTTTCCGTTATAAATGATAAGCGCCAGTATATAGGCGGTGCTATTGCCCCTGGTGCCGCTGTCGCATTAAACTCACTCTCCTCACAGACATCTCAGCTTCCTTTTATCAGTTTAGAGGCGCCAAAGCACGTGATAGGAAGCAATACAATTGACTGCATGAAAAGCGGTTCTCTCTTTGGCAATGCCGCAATGATTGACGGCATGATTCGCCGCATCAAAAAAGAACTTGGCGAGAACGCTATTGTAGTAGCTACAGGCGGGATCGCACCGGCAATCCTTCCATACTGTGAGGAAACTATTTCCTACGATCCTGACTTAATGCTTAAGGGGCTTGCACTAATTTATAAAAAAAATCAAACTCGATAATCACATATTGCATTCCAATTTTTAAGGTGATAAAATCTTTATAGGCTTGCACTAATATTTGTATCGTTAATTATGCAGTCAAAAATAAGGAGGTATTTGCGATGCGAAATGAAGAACTTCTAATCCGCTTAACCCAAACTCAGGGCATCGCTGGATACGAAAAAAAGGTACGCGAATTGATTGAACAGGAAGTGCGTCCATACGCAGATGAGCTGATTGTTGATCCGCTCGGCAGTCTGATTGCCGTTAAAAAGGGCAAAGGCGGACCACACTCAAAAAAAATCATGTTTGCCGCTCACATGGATGAAATAGGCTTCATGGTAAAGAAAATTGAGGAGGATGGACGTCTTTTAGTATGCAATGTCGGTTGGAACTGGACTGCTTCTGCCTACAACACGAGAGTCGTTTTTAGAAATGGAATCTATGGTGTTGTTAGCAGTATGAAAAATATTGAGGATGCACACAATGATCCTAATGCACTATTTATTGATATCGGTGCCAAATCCAAGGAGGATGCGCTTAAATACGTCCATGTTGGTTCTGTATGCGGATATTGCGGCGAATATCTTCCTCTTGCAAATGATCTTGTCTGCTCAAAGACATTTGATGACAGAGTTGGCTGCTTTCAGTTAATTGAAGCACTTCGTGAAAATGACGGAACTTATCCTAATGACATTTATTATGTATTTACCGTTCAGGAGGAGGTTGGCTGCCGCGGCTCTAAGACAACTGCTGCCTTTATTAAACCTGATATTGGCATCGCTGTTGACGTTACCCCGGCACATGATTATCCGTGCGACCTGACTGGAAGCAATGCAATCGGCGAAGGAATCGGTATCAAGGTTGCAGATCCATCTGTTCTGTGTGATGAAGATGTCATTGCTGTCATGGAGCAGTGCTGCCGTCACAAAGATATTCCATTCCAGTATGAGGTTATTGATAAAGGCGGCTGCGATGCTTCCAGTATGAATCTTTCAAACTTTGGCGTCCGCGCCGGCGGTATTTCTGTTGTCACTCGTTACGCTCACTGCAGCAGCAGCGTTATCTCAAAGGAAGATGCAGAGTCTGGCATTCGTCTTTGTACTGCATTTTCAAAATATGAATTTCAATTCTGATTTAAGGGGGAACAAGCGTTATGATACATACCACTTCTTGGCCATATGCCAATGAAATAGGTATCACAGAAAAGCTTAGCTGCGATCTTCTTGTTCTTGGCGGCGGACTGGTGCAATCAGTCTGAATCATCCACTTCGCAACCGCGCGAAGTTTGTGCCGATTATTTCACAATAAAAAATCACCCGCTGCCGATCATAAAATCAGTAGCGGGTGATTCTTTTTTATTTCACTTTTAATTCATTTTTGAATAACTTTTCAGAATTATTCAGCGTCAGCTGCCTTCTGGTTCTCTGGAAGTCTTGTGCTGTTTCCTGCCTGGAATGCTTCAAGTCTCTCATCAACAACTTCCTGATATCCCTGATCTGCATACTGCTGTGCATAATCCTCATACATTGCATCAAATTCTTCTGGCTTACACATGGTCAGCGCATCTCTGAACTCCTTGTACAGCTCACCTAAGGTGTTCTGATACTCGGACTGTGTAGCGATTACTACTGAGAACTGGCAGTCACTTAAACCATACTGATCAGCAATTGCAAGACGATCATAGTAGTACTGAATGATATCATCTGTGAAGTTCTGCGGCAGATCCTGAGGAGTATCAGCCTTGATATTCTCTTCAACAGTATCAAATGTTCTCTTTTCCTTTACGATACACCAGTAGTCCTTGCTGTTGTTGTAGCCCTGCTTGTAATCACCATTATAATCACTAACGGTAACTGGGTTGCCTTCTTCGTCTAAGTTGTAGTTCTCGCCCTCGATACCCCACTGGAATGTGTACAGGTTTTCTGGCTGGCTTAACCACTCCATGTACATCCATGCAGCCTTTAACTCATCATCAGTTGCTGTGTTGGAGAATCCAACGATCATACCAAATGGGTTCTCTGCTCTCCATGCTGGAACTGTTACGATTCCATCCTCACCAGACTCATCTACTTCAGCGCTGATTGGAGTGATTGCTAACTTTCCATCTGGATTCTGATCATAGAATGCATTCAGGAAATCTGTGCTTGCACTTACATATCCGCTGTAGCTGTAGCTCTTGCCATTTACGAAGTTTGCCTTTGCTGTCTCAGAGTCGATGATGTAATACTCTGGATCAGTAATACCAGAATTGTAATCCTCATTTGCTCTCTTTAACAGGTTGTAGTTTGGCTCCCATCCAAGTGCTGGAATGTTGTAATCGCCGTACATAGCCCACTCTTCCTCGTTGCAAGGATAAGTTCTGTATGCCTGATTCTGGTCAGATCCAACACCAGTCAGCATTGCACCGCCGCCTGGATGCTCACAAAGACCTGCCTCCATGATCTTGTTCATAGCATCAAGATACTCTGAACGCTTAGTCGGTACATGATCATATCCTACCTGCTCTAACCAGTCCATACGAACAAATGTCTGGAATGAATAAACGGTATCATAATATGGTCTCTCGGCAAGTGCAAAGTATGTCTCACCGCCAAGTGTGCTATACATCAGACGTCCACCCTCTTCCATAGATGCATAATAGGTAGGAGCTACCTCCTTGAAATCATCCATGCTAAAGGTTGCCAGATAACCATCATCTGCCCACTGAGCTACCTTCGGATAATCATACTCCATCAGGATTGTCGGCAGGTTCTGATCTGCTGCAAGCAGTGCGTATGATGTCATAACATCACTTCTTGTAATCGGAACGTACTCAACCTTAATGTTGTACTGATCTCCAAAATTCTCATGAATCCAGCCGGTCCAATAGTTGTTGGAAACATCCGGAACACCTTCTGCACCTCTGTCATAAACTGGAACTCTCAGAGTCACGGTTTCTGCAAATGGCTCCCAATTTGTGGTAGAAGCTGCCTCGTCTGCCATAGCCGGAATGCATCCTGCTACCATAGCACCTGCCATTGATACGGCGAATACCTTGCGAAGATTCTTTTTCATAGTAAAATTCCTCCTTATATAAAGATCGTTATATATTTTGCCGCCGCCTTCAGCAGGCAACGACGTTATATCGTATCTTATTTCCCCTTGTTGTCAAATTCCTTTGATGTCATTTCTATAATTCACGTAACGATTTGTAATAAAATCTTTTTGAATCCCAATCAGCCCTTTACAGCTCCGATCATAACACCCTTTACAAAATATTTCTGTAAGAACGGATATACACAAATGATCGGAATAGTTACGAACATAATACATGCTGCCTGAAGTACCTCTGGTGTACTTGTAACAACAACCTCACCAGAAAGCTGTGCTGTCTGTGCCTCTGATGCAGAAGATACAAGCTGTGACAACTTATACTGAACCATCTTTAAACCCTCAGAACGAATATAGTATTTATTATCTGCATAAGAGTTCCAACGTCCTACTGCATAGAACAATGACAGAGTTGCCAAAATTGGCTTTGACAGCGGAAGTACAATTTTCCAGATGATCTGGAAGTTTGTTGCACCGTCAAGAAATGCTGCCTCCTCCAAGCTGTCCGGAATATTGGACTGGAAGTAGGTTTTCATAATTAACATGTTGTATGGCGCATAAATTAATGGTAAGATCAATACCCACACAGTATCAAGCATATGTAAATCAGAATACAGCAGATATGTAGGAATCAAACCTGCACTAAAATACATAGGAAACATCAGGATAAAGGTAAAGAACGTTCTTCCCTTTAATCTCTTTCTTGACAGTGGATAAGCTGCACATGTACAAGCAATCATACCCATTAAGGTAAACACTAATGTAACTATTACACTGTACAGGAAGGAACTAACCATCGAACCATCCTCAAAAATGGATGTATATGCATCTAAGTTAAAGCCAATCGGCCAAAAGCTGACTCTTTTTGCCAGAACTGCTGTATTACTTGAAACAGACTTTGCCAGCAAGTGAATAAATGGAACTACACAAGTCGCACACAGGATCACAAGGATGACCACCATCACGACGTCGCTGACATGAAATTTAGTTATGGCTCTGCTACCATCGGTAACAATGTCATTTTCTTTATTTTTCTTTGCCATGACAATTCACCCTCCTTATAATAATCCTTCCTCACCAAGCATCTTTGCAATGCGGTCAGATAACAAAACAAGTACAAGTCCCACCAGAGACTGGAAAAGACCAACTGCAGTTGCCATACTAAACTTTGCACTTGCAAGACCTTTATCGTAAATATAGATAGCAAGCTGATAAGAGAAATCCTTAACCTGCGTATTTCCGAACTGATCCAGACGCTCGTAGTTACTTCCCATAACCTTACCAAGATTCATGATAAGTAGGGTAACAACAGTTCCTCTGATACCAGGAAGCGTAATGTTCCACATACGCTGCCAACGGTTTGCACCATCGATCATGGCTGCTTCATAAAGCTCACCGCTGATACCAGTGATTGCTGCCAGATAAATAATGGTGCCCCAGCCCATTCCCTGCCATACACCGATTAATAGGTAGGTTACTGCCCAGTGCCATTTTTCGGTCAAAAATGGAATACCATTCTGAATAATACCTGCATTCATTAAGAATACGTTTACCATACCAGTGGTTGGACGGAACATCTGATAAGCAACGCTTCCGACGATAACCCAAGAAAGGAAATGAGGCAGATAAAGAATAGTCTGCGTAACCTTCTTAAAACGCGGAAAGCGAAGTTCATTTAAAATCAATGCCAGAATGATTGGCATTGGAAAACCAACTGCCAGATCCAAAAGGTTAAATACGATAGAACTCTTTAACGCACGGATAAAATCCTTATCCTTAAATACCTTCTGGAACGTTGCCCAACCTACCCATTTACTGCCGGCATAACCCTTTGCAGGTTTATAGTCCATAAATACCATACGAATGCCGCCATATGATGCATAATTGAAGATCACAACTAAAGCAACCGGAATCATCAAAAGCAGATTTTTCATATATTTTGTGTATTCATAGCCGCCCCCTGCTTTTTAATTTGACAAAGATGACATGTTATTTTAGAATAAAAGTAACACTAACACATGATTTTATACAAAATCAATATCATTAATGGAGTATACTATGGCTAAACAAAAAAATATTATTACTGAATTTCGTAATTACCCGCTTCGTGTTGAATTTCCTATTCTGCTGCTGACAGGAAACCAGTGGTGGATTTCTGATGTTCCAAGTGCCAATCTTCACTTTAATAACTGTCTTGAAATTGGTCTTTGTCACGAAGGAGAAGGTACACTAATTATCCAAAAAGAAAGCCGCCATTTTTCGGCTGGCGATATTACCATAATTGCACGAAACATTCCTCACACAACATATAGTGCACCTGGTACACAAAGTCTCTGGACATACCTATTTGTCGATCCGCAGGAGCTTCTTGACCCATTGACTGGCGGATATGCTAAGCAAACATCAGAATTGCTTCGAAAAATAAATTCTGCCTTTTTAATTCCAGCAGGTCATAGCCCTTCTGTTTCATTTTATTTTAACCAAATATGCTACTCAATACAGGAAAAGCCTTCTAATCATCACTTAAAGGTTCGTTCTGATTTTCTTTCACTACTGATTGACGCCGTTAATTTTCTTCCTAAGCAGGAAACTGCACCAGAAACGTTAGACAGTGCCTCTACGCTCTCAATCGTCCCGGCACTTGAGTATATCAAGCAAAATTATATGACAACCTTTTCAATGGATTATTTAGCAGAGCTATGCGGATTAAGCCCAACGCATTTTAGGCGTATTTTCAATCTTGCGATGGGACGCAGCCCACTCGAATATTTAAACACTGTACGTATCAATAAAGCATGCTATCAGCTTCGCTCAACTGAAAACTCTATATTAAATATATCGGAAGATGTTGGTTTTCACTCAATTTCCAGCTTTAACCGTTATTTCAGCCGTATGATCGGCATGTCACCACGAGAATATCGCTGCTGTGACAGTCAGGATGAACGATTGCAAAAATCTAAGATCATGAAATTTAATGGCTGGATGGAAGCAGAACGCTAATGATATGAAAAAGAGGAACTGCAAAACAGTTCCTCTTTTTCATATCATTATATAATAATTATTTTTCAGGTGCCGCTGCCTCAACTGGCTTTTTTCTCGGACGGCCTCTCTTTGGTTTTTCTGCTGGTACCTCTGCTGCCTCTTTCTTTGGCGTCACTTCTGGTTCTTGTTCCTTAACCTTTCTTGGGCGGCCTCTCTTTGGCTTCTCTGCCGGTACTTCTTCTGCAGCTTCCTTTTTTACTCTTCTTGATCTAGTTGGCTTTTCTGTCTTTGCTGCCTCTGTGAGTTCTTCTGTCTTTGCCTTTCTCGGACGGCCTCTCTTTGGTTTTTCTACCGCATCCTTAGCTGCGGCAGTCTCTTTTTTTGATACTGCATCCTCGATTCTGCAAAATGCTGCTGCTGTACGACTTGGCAGATAAGCAAAGAAGCCTGTTCTTCCATCTGGAAGTTCAACCGTATTATAGACAACGTCCTTCGCAATACGATCCTGTCCACCAAATCTGCTCTCATCTGATGTCAATACAGCATGATACTTTCCAGCCTTAGATACTGGAACAAAATAGCCCTCAAAAGAACGATTTGGATGGAAGTTAAATGCAAATACAACATTTCCCTTCTCATAAATCATCATATCATCCTGCTGATGTACCCACATATTGTATGGGTTCTCATCTTCTAAGATATGGTGCTCTTTTGTGAATGAAATCATTGCCTTATCAAAATCATTCAGCCAGCAGTACTTTAAGTTTGGATTGTCAACTAAGCTCCACTGACGTCTGCAATAATGATAACTCCAGCCATTGCCCTCTCTCGGGAAATCAATCCACTCTGGATGACCAAATTCATTGCCCATGAAGTTTAAATAGCCCTCGCCGCCAAGTGTCATCGTAATAAAGCGAATCATCTTATGCAGTGCTACACCTCTGTCAATGATGTAGTTCTGGGTATTCTTCTCCATAGACCAATACATTTCCTTATCACATAAACGGAACATAATTGTCTTATCACCAACAAGTGCCTGGTCATGAGACTCTGCATAAGCAATTACCTTCTCATGTGGTCTGTGGCTGGTAAGCTCATGCCAAAGCTTCCACATATCCCAATCTTCATCCTTATATTCCTTTAAGAACTTGATCCACATATCTGGAATACCCATTGCAAGACGATAATCAAAGCCAATACCGCCCTCTTCAATCGGAATACACATGCCTGGCATACCAGACATATCCTCTGCGATACTCATTGCATTCGGATTTACCTCATGAATAAGCTCATTTGCCAATGTAAGATAAGTAATTGCTTCAATATCTGTGTTCATGGAAAAATACTTGTCATAATTGTCAAAGCTTGTTCCAAGACCATGATCAAGATAAAGCATACTTGTAACACCATCAAAACGGAATCCATCAAAATGGAATTCCTTCATCCAGTACTTTAAATTTGAAAGCAGGAAATGAATAACTTCATTCTTTCCATAATTAAACAATCTGGTATCCCAAGCCTGATGATAGCCTCTTGCGCCACTGTGGAAGAACTGGTAATCTGTTCCATCGAACTCGTTGATTCCCTCACGTGTATTCTTTGCCGCATGAGAATGCACAACATCAAGCAGCACACGAATACCCATACTATGTGCCTTATTTACAAGATATTTCAGATCTTCTGGCATACCGCTTCGAGAAGCTGGTGCGAAAAAGCTGCCGATCTGATAACCAAAGGAACCGTAGTAAGGATGCTCCATAATAGCCATAATCTGAATAGTATTATATCCAAGATTTTGTATGCGCGGAAGTATCTTATCTGCAAATTCAAGATAAGAACCAACTTTTCTCTCCTCCTGAGCCATACCAACATGACACTCATAAATATACGGCGGAAGTTCACTGTGGAAATCCTGATCCGTCCATGCAAATGGTGTCTCTGGATCATAAACCTCTGCACTCCAAAGATAGGTTGTAGGATCCTGAACAACTCTGCGTGCATACAGTGGGATTCTCTCAAGCTCCTGACCATCATGCTCTACAATTGCTAAGACCTTACATCCATTCCACAGCGTATCCTTAGAAAGCTTTATCTCGAAAACGCCGTTTTCTAAACGCTCCATTGGATGTTTTCTGTGATTCCAGCCATTGAACTCACCTGCCAGATACATCTTAGAAGCGCCCGGTGCCCACTCACGGTAAACCCACCCTTCCGATGTTCTGTGTATACCAAAGTATTCATGTCCATTGGCAAAATCCACAATTGATCCATTTGCGCCAATAAGTTCCTCCCTTTTTTTATGATAATCATTGACGCGCAGATCTAGGTCAGCCTCATAAAGCTTCAGCACATCATCGTATTCCATAATCTTGTACTTCATAACTTTCCTTACCTTTCCGGTTCCTACAAAACCTTTTCTGAAATTACGAATAGACAGATATATCATACACCTTTTTATGTTTTTCGTCAATATCTCTATGAATATTCGTGTTTGTTTTGACGTTATCGTACAATTTCCATAGTTTCCATATGAAGACTCTGAATCGTTTTTGGATATGCAGCGATAGCCCGCTCTACAAAACTGCCATTTTCATATGCCTTTACAAGAAGGCGCAGTTCTTCAATTCTTTGAGAAAGCTTCTTGCCTGCATCCGTGTCTGATACAAGTATTCTTTTGTCCATTTTCTGTGTAATCTGAAGAGTTGGCATATCATCTGATTCTGGCTTAGACAATGGATGTGAAATATAATCATGATGCTGTGCCAGTGCAAGATAATGTGAATTAAAAATCAGCGTGTAGCCTGCAATACCAGTTTTGGCCTGATAAGCTTTTGACAATCCTCCATCAATTACATATAACTTTCCATCTGCCTTAACCGGATTTTCACCATCTTTTTGACGAACAGGAACACGGAGTACCTTATCAGCAGGAAGAAGTCGATTGTATTCAATCCCTGACAGGAAAA
>OJME01002551.1_pt1 | contig 12093 bp, 7 predicted proteins | sample 1597151 | NCBI WGS metagenome assembly OJME01 (sample SAMEA2452118, study PRJEB22498) | human gut metagenome | biome: human feces; feature: human gut; material: feces | place: Australia | collected 2012
GAATCTGCAGATTCAAAGGACCGGATGCCTTGAAAATCGGTGTCGGTATGATGACCAGAGGCGAGGTTGCCCTGATCGTAGCACAGAAGGGATTGTCTGTGGGAATGATCGGTGCGGAATACTTTACAGCAGTCATTCTGCTGATCATTGTATCCAGTATCTCCACTCCTATCCTGCTTAAGATTCTGTATACGAAGCATGCCGAGATTGATTAAAAAATATGGATCATATGGATCAGAAGCGTTTTGAAGAAGCTAAGAGAAAAATAATAGGCGTGGACCGTCAGAGACTGGGAATCGGAACTCTCTCAGAGAAGACGGTTCATGCTATTTTTAAGGACTATTATGAGCCGGACGAGGATCATCAGGAGATTCCCATAGAGAATTATGTAGCGGATATTTATAGGGATGGAGAGATCATAGAGATTCAGACGAGACAGTTTAACCGGATGCGGGGAAAATTGCAGACCTTTCTTCCTTTATATCCTGTGACTATTGTCTATCCGATCCCTTATGAAAAATGGCTGATCTGGATCGATGAAGACAGCGGAGAACTGAGTAAAAAACGGAAATCACCGAAAAAAGGCTGCACCTATCAGGCTTTTAAGGAACTATATAAGATCAAAATGTTCCTGAAGGATCCGAATATCCGATTTAAGTTCGTATTGGTGAATATGGAGGAATACCGGCTGTTGAACGGCTGGAGCCATGATAAGAAAAAGGGCTCCACACGGTATGACAGGATTCCTACGGATCTGATCGAAGAGGTGGAAATCAGACAACCGGAGGATTATCTGCAATTTGTGCCCTATGAGCTGGAAGAACCTTTTCACAGTAAGGATTTTGCAAAGGCCGCCCACATCCCTCTCTCACTGGCTCAGACCGTATTGAATATTCTGTTTGAAATGGGAACAGTGGAACGGGTAGGAAAACAGGGAAACAGTTATCTATATCGTGTCGTGGATGTATAAAAAGAGGACTAAGCTGTAAGCTTAGTCCTCTTCGTCTTCCTGATGGGATTTCGGCAGGGAGAAAATAAATTCACTTCCCACGCCGGGAGTACTGATCACATTGATATGCTCATCATGTGCATTGATGATCTCTTTTACAATGGAAAGTCCCAGGCCGGTTCCTTTTTTATCTTTGCCACGGGATAAGTCCGATTTGTAAAACCGATCCCAGATCAGCTTCAGATCTTCTTTCGGGATACCAATTCCTGTGTCTTTTACGGAGACAAACAATTTATTTTTCTTCTCCGAGGTCTCAATGTGGATCACAGAATCATGGTGGCTGAACTTAATGGCGTTGTCCATGAGATTATAGAGTACCTGCTGGATTTTGCCCATATCTGCATGGACATACATTTCATTGCCGGTCAGGATCATCTCAATAGCAATAGATTTGTTATGACAGGTGCCTTCAAAGGTGCTTGCAGTATTACGGATCACTTGATTGATATCAAAATCTGTTTTATCTAAGAGCATTCCTTTGGTGTTCAGATTATTCAGAGTCAGCAGGCTGTTGGTCAGCTTCGTCAGTCGTTCTGTTTCATTCAATACGATAGTAATGTATTTTTCGTGCATTTCCGGTGGAATCGTGCCATCCAGCATGGCTTCCAGATATCCTCTTATAGAGGTCAGAGGGGAACGGAAATCGTGTGATACATTGGCTACAAACTTTTTCTGATCATCCTCGGAACGGGCAATTTCGCTTGCCATATAATTCAGACAGGAAGCCAGATAACCGATTTCATCCTCACTATCCACCTGAAATTCATAATGCATATTACCGGCAGCATACTGCTCTGTGGCATGAGTGATCTTCCTCAGAGGAATATATACGATCTCAGTGAAAAAGATCAGAATGATCAGGGATAGCAGGAACAGGATTGCCAGGGTGATATAGGAAATATTCAGCAGGCTGTTACAGGATTTCTGAATATCATTCATATCGGTATGGATGACTACATAGCCTTTTACCTTGTAGTTGGAGGTAATGGGAGCAAATACAGTAAGTACATCCGAATCAAAATTACCGAAGAAATCACCAACAATGTAATAAGAGCCGCTGGTCACGGTCGAATCAAAATTCTCGATGACTACCACATTCTCCACATCTAAGGGACTATTGGTATCCAGTACCAGTCGTCCGGAGGGATTGATGATGCGAATCTCGGAATTCAGGTAGACCGCCAGGGAGTCCAGCTGCATTTTAACAGTCTCCAAAGTTGTTTCACTGGTGTACAATCCGCCGGCATAGGTTCCGGCGATCAGGGTTGCTTCGGAATAGAGACTTTCTGCCTTTTCCCGGATCAGGTGTTCTTTGGTCATATTGGGAACAAAAGTTGTAACAATGATGAAACCAAATACACCAAAAATAAAATATGCAAGTATAAATTTTAGATAAAGTGTTTTTTTCATAACAAATCCTGCTTTTGGTATGACTTAATTACGTACTTCGAATTTATAGCCGATGCCCCAGATGGTGCTGATCTTCCAGTTGGCATGATCCTTGATCTTCTCACGGAGACGTTTGATGTGCACATCCACGGTACGGGTATCACCGATATATTCATAGCCCCAGATCTGATCCAGGAGCTGTTCTCTGGTGAATACATGGTTCGGTGAGGATGCTAAAAAGTAGAGAAGCTCCAGTTCTTTCGGCGGCATTTCCACAGTATGTCCCATATAAATGACGGAATAATTGGTCAGATTAATGGTCAGATCCGCATATTCCACACACTTGTCGTTGGGATTCTCTGTGGGGGCATTGGAGGGCTTGTAGCGTCTGAGGACTGCTTTGGCACGGGCCACCAGTTCCTTGGAATCAAAAGGTTTTTCCATATAATCATCCGCACCCAGCTCCAGTCCCAATACTTTGTCGAAGACTTCACCTTTTGCGGAGAGCATGATGATGGGAACGGAGTATTGTGCCCGGACCTCTCTGCACACCTGATAACCATCAATACCGGGAAGCATCAGATCCAACAGAATCAGATTCGGAGCAAAGGTCTCCATAGCCGGCATCACGGATTCTCCGTCATTGACGATCATGGTATCAAAACATTCCTTCGTCAGATATAGGGAGATCAGTTCCGCAATATTATTATCATCATCTACAATGAGAATTTTCTGTTTACTTACCATGTAGTATAGGCCTCCTGTCAGTTATTATTTAAAAGTAACAATGGTTACACCGGCATCGCCTTCACCATATTCACCCAACCGGTATTCTTTGACGTATTTCAGACGTTTTAAGTGAGACTGTACGGCACTGCGCAGGGCACCGGTGCCTTTTCCGTGCACGACTCTCACACTGGGGAGATGAGCCAGATAAGCGTCATCCAGGTATTTATCCAGTTTTGCAATGGCTTCATCTACCGTACATCCCAGAAGGTTGATTTCGGAGGACACGGAGAAGGACTTGGACATTTTCAACTTGCCGGTGTTGGTACGCTGCAGGGCAGGTGCTGTAATGGTCTCTTCTTTTACCGGTACGAGATCGTTAATATTCGTCTGCATTCTCATAATTCCGCATTGTACGAAGAGGTTGCCCCTGGCATCCGGCAGTGTATTCACAATTCCTTTCAGATTCATGGAAATGATCTTTACGGAATCTCCTTTTTTCAGTTTCTTGGGATCCACGGTCTTCTGGTTGGCCGGCTTCTTTTGGTTATTACCAAGAGCCAATTTTCCGTTCTTTTCGTTGATCTTGTCACGGACCTTCTGTCTCTTTTTCTCTAGTTCCTTGATGTCGGCGGAAGCACCTACTTTATTGAAATCACGGATGGTTTCGTCAGCTACATCCTTTGCTTCCTGAAGGATGGCTCTTGCTTTTTCATTGGCATCCCGCAGAATCTTATCCTTTGCCTGATCGATTTTCTCGTTTTTCCTCTGTAACTGTTCCTGTAACGTGCGGATCCGTTCCTTATATTCTGCAATCTCCTGCTGTTCTTTTTCAATGGTTACGCGGCTCTGTTCCAGATCTGCGATGACGTCTTCAAAGCTTTCGTCTTCTTTGCTGATCTGTTCTTTCGCGGCATTGATGATCTCATCGGACAGTCCCAGCTTGGAAGAAATGGCGAAAGCATTACTTTTACCGGGAATACCGATGAGCAGACGGTAGGTAGGGCGAAGGGTCTCCACGTCAAATTCACAGCATGCATTTTCTACGAAATTAGTGGAAAGTGCATAGATTTTCAGCTCGCTGTAATGCGTGGTAGCCATAGTACGGATGCCACGGTCATGCAGATAATTTAAAATAGCAATTGCCAGAGCGGCACCCTCCGTAGGATCTGTTCCAGCACCGAGTTCATCAAATAAACACAGGGAATCCGCATCTGCGTGCTGCAAAATGTGGACAACTCTGGTCATATGAGAAGAAAATGTGGACAAACTCTGCTCAATACTCTGCTCATCCCCGATATCTGCATAAACTTCCGAAAAAATGGACAGTTCGGAACGATCCAGTGCCGGAATATGCAGTCCCGCCTGTCCCATCAGAGTAAAAAGTCCCACTGTCTTCAGAGACACGGTCTTACCACCGGTATTGGGACCTGTGATCACCAACAAGTCAAAATCTTTCCCCAGACGGACATCAATGGGAACAGCCTTTTTCTTATCCAACAGTGGATGACGGCCCTTACGGATCTGGATGTAATGCTCAGTGTTGAAAATAGGCTCTGTGGCATTCTGTTCCATGGCGAGTTTTGCCTTGGCAAAAATAAAGTCCAGCGTAGTCATGATCTTCTGATCCGCAGCAAGCTCTGAGGTATGAACAGCAGCCTGACTGCTCAGATCACCCAGAATAACTTCAATCTCCTCCTGCTCCTGCAGATCCAGTTCTTTTAACTGGTTGTTCAGATTCACGACAGCAGCCGGCTCGATGAAAAAGGTGGAACCGGTGGAGGACTGGTCATGCACCATACCGCTCACCTGGCTCTTATATTCGGCTTTTACGGGGATACAGTAGCGGTTATCACGCATGGTAATGACTGCATCCTGTAAAAAGGTACGGTAAGCGCCATTTACCATAGAGGTCAGCTGGCTGTGGATCTTTTCGTTGGTGGACAGCTTGGAACGACGGATACTCTTTAATCTTGGGCTGGCATCATCAGCCATCTCTTCTTCCGACAGGATACAGCGGTTGATTTCGTTAGCCAGCTGTGTCATAGGAGTAAGGCCTTCAAAGTAGGCATCCAGACTGTCATTTGGGAGGTCTTCACGCTCTTTTTTCCCGTAGGTCTTGATTCGGTTGACGTTGTCCAGAAAAGATGCCAGCTTCAGCAGTTCGGACATAGACAGAGAACTGCCGATTTCCAGAGAACGGATCGAAAATCCTAGATCTCTGTTGCTGCCAAAAGAGGTGCTTCCAATACGGAAGAGACGGGCCAAGGCATCTTTGGTCTCCCGCTGGGCTGTTCTGATGGCGGAAAGGTCGGTAGAAGGCACCAGCTCTCTGCATAGTTTTTTACCGGGCTCGGAGTCGGCCTTCTCTGTGAGAAGGTCGATGATTTTCGTATATTCTAAAGTAGTGAGTACTTTTGTGTTCATATGGGACTCCTTAAATAAAATATTCGCAATATAAGCTCACTGCCGAGCTTACAATAACACGATTCTCCGTGCTGCGCACTCTCGAAATCGTTACATCCATTCGCAATCCGGGATATCGCCCTTCTTGCTCATGTAGTACAAGCTCGAAAATGCTTCGCATTTCCTTGCTGTCGGGCTTTCGCCCTATCAAAATCGGATCTGTCAATTTCGCCTGCAAGCAGTCGAATTGACATCTCTCGATTTTGGTATTGCTCAATGCTGGTTTACATAATAACACGATTTCTTCGTGCTGCGCACTCTCGAAATCGTTACAGACATTCGCAATCCGGGCTTTCGCCCTTCTTGCTCATGTAGTACAAGCTCGAAAATGCTTCGCATTTCCTTGCTGTCGGGCTTTCGCCCTATCAAAATCGGATCTGTCAATTTCGCCTGCAAGCAGTCGAATTGACATCTCTCGATTTTGGTATTGCTCAATGCTGGTTTACATAATAACACGATTTCTTCGTGCTGCGCACTCTCGAAATCGTTACAGACATTCGCAATCCGGGCTATCGCCCTTCTTGCTCATGTCTGTTTGCTCCTCTCATAGTGACCATGCCTTGCCTGCAAGCAGTCATGCATGGTCACTATGGATGAGCTTATTATATCTCATTATACCATTCAGTTGCGTTTTTGGGTACAGTTTTGTATAATTGAGATATTAGAGTCCTAAGGAAAAGCCGAGGTATCTGTAGGCAGCAGAGGAGGCATATTTATGGCGGATTCCCAAGAAAATAAGCAGAAGGAACAAAATGACGTTTCTGAGAAAAAATTTATGATAGAAAAAATCAAGGAACGTCCGGTAAATAAGAAAAAGCTGTTGCGCAGGACTTTGATCACGGCTTCTATGGCAGTGATTTTCGGTCTGGTAGCATGTTTCACATTTCTGGTATTGGAACCGGTAATCAGTAACTGGCTGTATCCGGAGGAGGAACCGCAGGTCGTGGTATTCCCGGAAGATCAGGACGAAATGTCTCCGGAACAGATGTTAGCGGAGAATATGCAGCAGGAGAACCAGAGTAGCCAGTCCTCTTCTGCTCCCAGTGAAGTCATGGAACAGGAGCAGATCCGGGAACTGTTATCCGGAATCATATTGGATCTGGACAATTACAAGCAGATTTACAGTGCTCTTGCCCAGTATGTGGCAGAGATGAACCGTTCCATAGTTACTGTAACAGGAGTGTCATCCGGTGTGGACTGGTTCAACAATGTAAATGAGAGCAAGAATCAGTCGTCCGGTGTGATCATAGCGCAAAATGGCAAGCAATTGCTGATTTTAACCGATTATTCTCCGGTAAAGCAAGCAGATGACATTATTGTCACATTTAATAAGGGCACACAGGCAGATGCATCTTTGAAGGAAAAAGATGAGACTACAGGTCTGGCGGTGATTGCCGTGGAGCTGGATGTTCTGAACGAAGACTTTTTGAAAAATGACATTACGATAGCCACTCTGGGATCTTCCAATATCAGAGATATTGCCGGACTTCCGGTGGTGGCTCTGGGGCGTCCAATGGGTATTAATGGCTCACTTGGATATGGCATCATTACTTCTTCCGCCAGTGAGTCGGCGGCATCGGATACCACTTATCGGATTCTGCAGACGAATATTGTAGGAAGTCAGAATGCAGGCGGCGTATTATTCAATCTTCAGGGACAGGTCATTGGTATCATTACCAATGGCAAGTCTGCCACAGATATGAAAAATATGGTATGTGCTTACGGCATTACGGATTTGAAGCGTCATATCGAGAAAATGTCGAATGGAGAAAAATTTGCCTATCTGGGTCTTAAGGGTGTGGATGTCACGGAGGAAGCCAACAGCGAACTTGGGGTTCCTTACGGAGCTTATATTACAGAGGTAGAAATGGACTCTCCTGCAATGCTGGCGGGAATCCAGCAGGGAGATGTCATCACGGGATTTGGTGAGCGCGTGATCGTCAGCTTTGACGAGTATACGAACTCTCTGCTCAGCATGAAACCGGGAGACAATGTAGAACTGACGATTATGCGGCAGTCACAGCAGGAATATAAAGAGATGAAATTCGACATCACATTAACGGTGTTGAAATAGATTGACAGAAAGGTTTGGACAATAATATGAAATTCATTAAAGAGTTAAAAGAAGGCGACAGAGTATTTGATATTTATCTGTGCAAGCATAAACAGGAGGCTGTTACCAAGAACGGCAAACCCTATGAAAGCGTGATTTTACAGGATAAGACCGGAACGATCGACGCCAAGGTATGGGAGCCGAACAATCCGGGCATCGGTGATTATGATGATCTGGATTACATAGAGGTATACGGTGATGTGACAAATTTCCAGGGGCAGCTGCAGATCAGCGTAAAGCGGATCCGTGTCTGCCGCGAGGGAGAATACAATCCTTCCGATTATCTGCCGGTGAGTTCCAAGGGCATCGACACGATGTATAATGAGTTAAAGACTTTGATCGGAAGCATTAAGAATACTTATCTGCATCAGCTGTTGCAGGATCTGTTTATTGACGATGCTGATTTTGCGAAGAAATTCTGCAACTCTTCTGCAGCCAAGACGGTACATCACGGTTTCGTAGGTGGGTTGCTGGAGCATACTTTAAGCGTTACTAAGCTGTGTGACTACTACTGCTCTGCTTATCCTATTTTACAGAGAGATCTGCTTCTGACGGCGGCTATGTGTCATGATATCGGAAAAGTAAAGGAGATTTCTGCATTTCCGGTAAACGATTATACCGATGACGGTCAGTTATTGGGACATATCGTGATGGGTGCACAGATGGTTGGGGAACGTGCCGCTAAGATCGACGGATTCCCTCACAATCTGCTGGCAGAATTACAGCATTGTATTCTGGCTCATCACGGCAAACTGGAATACGGCTCCCCCAAGGTGCCTGCACTGATCGAGGCAGTAGCTCTGAATTATGCGGATGATACGGATGCCAAAATGGAGACCTTTAAGGAAATTTTGGAAAATAACAGTGAAAACAGTGGCTGGCTGGGTTACAACAGATTGTTTGAATCTAATCTGCGGGCTACCAGAATGGAGTAAATGACAGGATAAATACTATAAATTCTGTGAACAGACAGGAAAGAGAGGAAGAATATGGAGATCAGTACATGTGTAAAATATGTGGGTGTAAACGACCATCAGGTGGATTTGTTTGAGGGACAGTATAAGGTTCCGAATGGAATGTCTTACAATTCCTATGTGATCCTGGATGAGAAAATCGCCGTTATGGATACGGTGGATGGATTTTTTACCGAAGAATGGCTGAACAATGTAGAACAGGTACTTTCCGGAAAAACACCGGATTATCTTGTGATTCAACATATGGAGCCGGATCATTCCGCCAGTATTCCGGCTTTTCTGAAAAAATATCCCAATGCCACAGTGGTATCCACAGCTAAGGGATTCCAGTTCATGGAACAGTTTTTCCCGGAGTTTTTCGCCGGGCAGGGATTACCTGCGGAACAACGCATCGTTGCGGCGAATGATGGTGTCCTGGAGCTTGGACAGCACAGCCTGCATTTTGTTTATGCTCCCATGGTGCATTGGCCGGAGGTTATGATGACTTATGAAGCAACAGAGAAAATACTGTTTGCAGCAGATGGCTTTGGCAAATTCGGTGCGCTGGATGCAGAGGAAGAATGGGCGGACGAAGCCCGCCGCTACTATATCGGTATTGTCGGAAAATATGGTCCCCAGGTACAGGCTGTTCTGAAAAAAGCGGCAGGACTGGACATTCAGACCATTTGCTCTCTTCACGGTCCGGTACTTAAGGAGAATCTGGGATTCTATCTGGAAAAATATGATAAGTGGTCTTCTTATCAGCCGGAAGAATCCGGAGTGGTGATTGCCTATGCTTCTGTCTACGGCAATACCAGAAATGCTGCGGAGTATCTGGCGGATGTTTTACAGGAAAAAGGACAGAAAACAGTACTGTATGACCTGGCAAGATGCGATAAAGCAAAAGCTGTTGCCGATGCTTTCCGTTATGACAGACTGGTGCTGGCGGGTATTACTTATAATGGAGACCTCTTCCCCTGCATGCGCAGTTTTATCGAAGGTCTGACCGAGCGTAATTACCAGAATCGTAAGGTGGCAATCATTGAGAACGGCACCTGGGCACCCATGGCAGGCAAACTGATCCTTGGAATGTTTGAAAAAAGCAAGAATCTGACATTTACGGAGACTACAGTTAGCATCAAGTCTGCCATGAATGAGCAGAACAAGGGCGAGATCGGAAAGCTGGCTGAGGAGCTTTGCTGAGAAAATTTTACACACGCAAACAAGAGCCTGCGTAAGCTATTTTAGAATATGGCACTAAAGTACAAAAAAGTTTGCAGGTTACGGAAAGGCATAAGGATATTTATGGAATTTAAAAAGAACGATCGTGTAACGCTGACCATAGAGGATATGGGAAGTGACGGAGAAGGAATCGGTAAAGTAGACGGTTTTACCCTCTTTATCAAAGATGCCGTTATCGGCGATCAGGTGGAAGCCAAGATCATAAAAAGTAAAAAGCACTACGCTTATGCCAGATTAGAGAAGGTGTTACAGCCTTCTCCTTTTCGTGTAGAACCGAAATGTGCATACCACAGACAGTGCGGCGGCTGCCAGTTGCAGGCACTCTCCTACTCTGAGCAGCTGCATTTCAAGGAACAGAAGATCCGCAACAATCTGATCCGGATCGGTGGGTTCGATGCGGAATACATTGATGAACGCATGCAGCCTATTGTAGGCATGGAGGAACCCTTCCACTATCGTAATAAAGCGCAGTACCCCATAGGAACTGATAGAGACGGTAATGTTATCACCGGTTTCTATGCCGGACGCACCCATACTATCATTGCCAATACAGACTGCGCCCTTGGTGCTTCTGAGAATCAGCAGATCCTCGAAACCATACTCTCCTATATGCGGAAAAATAAAGTAACTGCCTATGACGAAGTCACTGGCAAGGGTCTGGTACGTCATGTATTGATCAGGAAAGGCTTCACCAGTGGACAGTTGATGGTATGTCTGGTCATTAACAAGAAAATGACAAAAATGTCATACCCTACTGCCGGAGTACAGAAGAATACGAATGAGTTTTTACCAAATCAGGGAGAATTACTGGCTGCACTGGCAAAAATCCAAGGTATGACAAGTGTGTCAGTCAGTATCAATGCCGAGAAAACCAATGTGATCATGGGTACCATGATCCATAATCTCTGGGGTGAGAGCACCATTGAGGATACGATCCACGTAAGGGACATGCAGAAAGAAAATTACCCTTATACCGGGGATGCATTAACCTTCAAAATCTCTCCTCTCTCCTTCTATCAGGTAAATCCCATACAGACCGAGAAGCTTTACAGTCTGGCTCTGGAATATGCGGGACTGACCGGAAAAGAGACCGTTTGGGATCTCTACTGTGGTATCGGAACCATCTCTCTCTTCCTGGCGGGCAAAGCCAAAAAGGTGTGTGGCGTGGAGATCATCCCCCAGGCCATCGACGATGCCAGAGAGAATGCAAAGAGAAACCATATTGAAAATGCTGAGTTTTTCGTGGGCAAAGCAGAGGAAGTCCTGCCGGAATTCTACGAAAAGGCAACTACAGAAGCATCTTCCGATGAAATGCTCCATCCGGATGTCATCGTTGTCGATCCACCAAGAAAAGGCTGTGACGATGCCTGCTTAAACACCATGCTCCGCATGCAACCCGGACGCATCGTATACGTCAGCTGCGACTCCGCCACCCTCGCCAGAGACCTGAAGATCCTCTGCGATGGTGGATATGAGATCCGTAAGGTCCGGGGCGTGGACCAGTTTGGAATGACTGTGCATGTTGAGACGGTAGTTCTCTTGTCCCAACAAAAACCGGATGATGTAATTGAGGTTGAAATTGAATTAGATGAGCTGGATTTGACTTCGGCTGAGAGTAAGGCGACTTATGCGGAGATTAAGGAATATGTGCTGAAAGAGCACGGGTTGAAGGTGTCTAATCTGTATATTTCACAGGTAAAAAGGAAATGTGGAATAGAGGTTGGGGAGAATTATAACCTGCCTAAGTCTGAAGATAGCAGACAACCTCAGTGTCCGGAAGAAAAGGAAAAAGCGATAAGAGATGCGCTGGAGCATTTTGGGATGATTTAGAGAGGTGAGCACATGGCATTAAACTATACAGTGTATCAGTATGATGGCAGCAGGAACGCTGTTGTTATGACAGATATGGAGGGCAAGGAGCTTGTAATTGACTGTGATTAGGCAGAGGAGCAGGTCGTATTTGATGAGCCAGAGGATGCGGGGATTCTTGTCATACTTGCGAGGAAAGAGCCAGCAAGTTACGTAAGTATTGCAATGCGTCCGGGTGGATTGCAGGATTATGTGGATGTGTGGAATGAGTTGAATTAGTATATTCCTTTGTTGACAAAGGAAAGTCGGAGTGTTAGAATGGCTTTATCTTAAGGAGAGAGGTGAAAAGATGAGAAGATAATTTACTTTTGATTACATGAATGTTT
>OJME01002552.1_pt1 | contig 12086 bp, 10 predicted proteins | sample 1597151 | NCBI WGS metagenome assembly OJME01 (sample SAMEA2452118, study PRJEB22498) | human gut metagenome | biome: human feces; feature: human gut; material: feces | place: Australia | collected 2012
ATGTTTCATGAGTTTCCAGATAAAGAAGTTATACTAGCATTGGAGCGCTCCGGCTTGTCAGAGTTTATCGAAAAGCGCGGCGAAGGTTTTGTCTGCGGCGAAAATGGCGCGAATCTGTCAGGCGGTGAGCGTCAGCGAATCAGCATTGCAAGAGCGCTTCTTAGAAAATCACCAATCATTCTGGTTGACGAGGCAACTGCCGCACTTGATGCAGCCACTGCAAGATCAGTCAGTTTTTCCATACTGAATCTGGTTGGAATGACAAGAATCGTCGTAACGCATCGCCTTGAGGAAGCGATTCTTCGCCGCTATGATAAAATCCTTGTCATGAAGAATGGAACAATCTGCGAGCAGGGAAATTTCGATACGCTTATGCAGCAAAAGGGACAATTTTATTCTCTGTTTCAGATTGCGCACTGAAGATAGATGACTCTTGGTTAAAATGTCAAATTCTCAGTTGCTGTCTTGCAATATCCTCCCAAATGGAATATTATAAAATTAGCGAAATTGCGAGCAAAGAAGGGAGAACAAAGAGGCATGGAAGTTCTTGTAGTTGTAGATATGCAAAACGATTTTATTGATGGGTCACTTGGCACTAAGGAGGCTGTTTCAATTGTGCCGAAGGTGGCAGATAAGATTAAGAACTTTAAGGGATTGGTTCTTGCAACAAGAGATACACATGAAGAAAATTATTTGAGTACACAGGAAGGAACTAATCTTCCAGTGCAGCATTGCATCCGCGATACGAGAGGATGGGAGCTGAATGACGAGATCGCGTCACTGATCGATGGAAATCCGATTGACAAGCCTACATTTGGAAGTGTGGAACTCGGAAAACGTCTTGTGGCACTTAATGAGCAGATGGGAATTGACAAGATCACATTCGTGGGACTTTGTACCGATATATGCGTCATTTCTAATGCAATTCTGGTAAAGGCATTTTTGCCGGAAGTTTTGATTGAAGTAGATGCATCATGCTGCGCAGGTGTGACACCAGAGAGTCATGAGCGTGCGCTTCGTGCAATGGAGAGCTGTCAGATCACAATTATATAATGGGAGGTATCCGAAATGGAGAAAGAATTTGTATTCAAAAAAGGCAGTGTTGTCGTAGAGACAAATAAGGGAAAGGTACGTGGCTATGCCTACAATGGAGTGTCTGTGTTTAAGGGCATTCCGTATGCAAAGGCGAAGCGTTTCCATGCGCCAGAGCCGCTTGAAGCATGGGAAGGTGAGCTTGATGCGACAAGTTTTGGCTATGTGTGTCCGCTTCTTGATATGCCAAAGCCAGCAGGTGAGGTGTTTGTACCGCATCGCTACTGGGTTATGGATGAAGATTGTTTGAATCTGAATATATGGACACCATCATGTGATGAAAAGAAGCGCCCTGTTCTAGTATGGTTTCATGGCGGCGGCTTTGAAGCCGGTTCTTCAATTGAGCACATTGCGTATGAGGGCGAAAACATGAGCAGAAGAGGTGATGCAGTTGTTGTATCAATCAATCACCGCTTAAATGTGCTTGGATATTTTGATTTGTCTGCATTTGGATCAGAGTATGCCAATTCAGGAAATGCTGGAATGGATGATATTATTGCGTCACTAAAATGGGTGCAGGAAAATATTGAGAAATTTGGTGGAGATCCAAAGAACGTCACAGTATTTGGCCAGTCAGGCGGCGGCGCAAAGGTGACAACGCTTCTTCAGATGCCGGCAGCAGATGGACTTTTTGCAAAGGGCATTAACATGAGTGGTGTAATTAATGATTTGATGCCAAAACGTGGACAAAGCGGAAAAGAAATCGCTGAGGCTGTTATGGAAGAGCTTGGTGTAAGCAGTGTAAAAGAACTTGAAAAGGTACCATATGCACAGCTTGCAGCCGCTTATTTAAAGGTGCGTCCAACATTTCAGGCACAGGGAAAATATAGCGGAGGTGCCCCGATCCCGAATGAATTTTATGTGGGCGATCCAAGCGATGTAGGTTTTCGTAAGGAAAGCAGTAATGTTGCACTTATGGTTGGAAGTGTATTTGGCGAGTTCTTCACATTTGCACCGATGTCGTTTGACAGAAACCACATGACAAAAGAAGAAGGTGAAAAGGTCGTTGAAAAGGTAATGGGAGAAAAGGCGGCATCAGAGCTTCTTCCACTCTTTGAAAAAGCATATCCGACACATAATCCTGTCGATCTGACTGTGCTTGACACCATTGTTCGTGTACCGCTTCTTGACTATGTAAAAGAGCGCAGCAAAATGAACGCACAGACATATTCATATATGTTTGATCTTGAACTTCCGCTTGATGGCGGCTGGGTTCCGTGGCATTGTGCAGATATCCCATATGTCTTTGCAAACACATCATTCACGCCATATACACAGGAAGCAGGCGTTACAGAGCGCATCGAGACAGAGATTTTTGACAGTGTTATGTCATTTGCGCGCACAGGTGATCCAAACAACAGCTCAATTCCTAATTGGCCGGCGTGCACACCAGATCATATCTATACACTCGTGACATCAAAAAATACGCGTGTTGAGTGTAATTATGATGATGAGCTTATGAAGGTTATTCCAAAGTATCGTCCTACTGATTTGCGCAACCATAGCGAAGAAGAAGGACAGATTCAGCATTGATCGGTTCTAGAGTATAAGATATAAGAAAAGGCAGGTCGTAATGACCTGCCTTAAATATTATCCACTATGTTTATTAACTAAAACTGTATTTTGCTTACACTTCATTATACATGATACCACAGCCAAAAAGAAAAGTCTAGTAATTTTTTTCTTTTCTGCTATTCTAAGGATACAGTTGTTACAGTTCATGCGTTATGCTATGAAAGCCCTCCGGTGCAATGGTTTCGTAGCCGGACCAAACTCCGCAATATTGGCTTATCCATGAACTGTAAATAAAATATTGAATTGCCGTGCGGCAGAAAGGAAGGATGATACCGTGGAAAACGAGCAGATGTTAGAACAGAAAAAGCTAGATGAATTCTTGCAGGTCATCAACGAAAATTTAAAGGAGTTAAGAGAGAAGAAAAAGGAAGTCGATCAGGAGAACAAAGAACTCTATGATGCTTACATGGAAGGCGATGTGGAGCTGTATAGCTCTCTTATGGTCAGCAGTACGATGCAGGATCATGTGAATCATTCCATTACAGCAAATGAGAGTGCATTGGAAAAGACACATTTTGGCAGAATCGACTATCTGGATCAGGAGAAAGGGGAACAGTATCGCCTCTATATTGGAAAGCACGGAATTACAAAAAATGCAACAGATATTGTAATTATGGATTGGAGAGCAGCGGCCGCTTCGATCTATTATGAGGGAACGACAGGAGAATGCAGCTATCGGACGCCACAGGGTAAGATGATTCCGATTCGCCTTGATTTGAAGCGTACATTTGATATTGACGGTCCTGTATTAAAGGGCTTCTATGACAGTGATACGGCGGCAAATGACGAATTGCTGATCAAATATCTGGCGAAAAATAAGGATGTGGTGTTAGGTGAGATCGTTGCGACGATTCAGCAGGAGCAAAATACCATCATTCGCGAGCGACCAAATCGCAGCATGATTATACAGGGAGTAGCAGGAAGTGGAAAGACAACTGTTGCAGTTCACCGCATTTCTTACATTCTGTATAATTTTTCAGACCGTTACGACCCGTCTGAAATCTGCATCATCGGAAGCAATGATATCTTATTAAATTATATTGCCAGCGGTCTTCCAAGTCTGGATGTGTACAATACAAAACAGTATAGGATGGAAAAGCTGTTTGAGTATCTGATTGGCGCTTATCTTCCAAAGAAATATGAGATTATTCCGACATTAGTGCAGGAGAGCAGCGAGCTTCGTCTGAAATCGTCGCTTGCATTTGTGCAGACAATTGAGCGTTGGACAAGAGACGAAGAAAGTCGAATTATTCCGACAGAGGAAGTGCGCGATAAGAGCTATACATTTCTCTCGCAGGAGAGCATTGACCAGTACTGTCGTTATTTTGACGACCGTTCCGTCGTATCTAAGATGGAAAATTTAAACACGAGACTGGCAGCGGCGATCAAGCTTGAGATGGACGGTGAGGATGCAAATGTGCGAAAGGAAATGCTCAAAAAATATAAGAAGCATTTCTCTAAGAATTATAAAAAGAGAAGTCTCGTACAGCTGTATCTTGATTTCCTTTTCAGCTTGGAGGAACATCTGGCAAACACCACAGAGAATGCGAATGCCACAGAAGATGCGAATGAAAATAGTACGAATACGAACATAATGAGTAGTACAACTTGGTCCGAGTGGAAAAAGCGTGTAAAGAAGGGATTTTTTGACTGCTATGATCTGGCAGCGATGGCACTTCTGGCGCATGGTTGGCTCGACGAGGGCGATGACGATGAGTTTGCACAGATGTATATTGATGAGGCGCAGGATTATGGCGTTGCTGTGTATTATGTAATTAAAAAGCGAATGCCAAAGACTGCATTCATGATTATGGGCGATGTCTCACAGAATATTAACTACGACAGCGGAATGAATGACTGGGAGGAGCTTCGCCAGATCATGCTGCCAGATTCTAAGGATCCGTCAAATGAAGGTCTTCGAGGACGATTCTATACGCTCTGTAAGAGCTATCGAAACACCATCGAAATCTCCAATTTTGCGGCACAAATTCTTGACAGAAGCAGCTTTAAGACCTATCCGATTGAGCCGATCGTTCGCCACGGCAGTCCCGTTGGTATCTGGGAGGAAAATGATGAGACTGCGATGACGATGCGCGTGCAAGCATTGATTGAGCAGTTGAAGAAAGAAGATTACAAAACGATTGCTCTGATCTGTCGAGATGAGGACGAGGCGGCGCGCTTAAAGGCACTGACAAATTGTGTGAGCGACACAGGCAATGAGGCAGTTGATTGCACAACTGATAGTGTAACTGATGGTGCAATTGCTGATACAAGCGCGGATATAATCGCTGGTATAACTGTCACGGTGCTTCCACTTGCGCTCACAAAAGGTCTTGAGTTTGACGCAGTTATTCTATACAACCCAAATGAGGAGTGCTATGCGGATTCCGACCGTGATGCGAAGCTTTTGTATGTTGCGGTAACGCGTGCATTGCATGAGCTTCATATCGTGTATACAGGCGAACTTTGCAAATTGCTTAGCGATTGTCCAACGCAGCCTTAAGAATCTGCAGTTCATCATAGTACAGACAGTATCCTGGTGCATCATTTTTAACATCTTCCATCAGTTGATTTAGGTCAAACCATTTTACTGACTGGATTTCTGACTTCTGCAGCACAAGATCTTTGATCTGCACAGGCTTTGTGTAGAGATACAGCGTACTAAATTCATGATTGTGAAATGGTTTTCCATAAAAGATGCTGTGGCTGTTTCCTTCATGTGTGCCAATAGGAACGAGATCGTCAGGCGAAGCCTTGATTCCAAGTTCTTCTGAGAGTTCACGAATCGCAGAATCAAGGACAGAGCTTCCTGCTGGAACATGACCGGCTGATGAGATGTCATAGCAGTCCGGGAAAGAATCCTTGTCGTTGCTTCGCTTTTGGAGAAGCAATTCATAGGCAGGCTTATTTTGTGAAGTGCCGGCTTGTGTGTAAGAAGCGATTCCATCCTTTGCTTTAACAGGTCGCACAATCCACACATGTCCTGTTCTGTGCGGAGTATCAAGAAGATGGCACAAAGAACGCTCCCTTGTCAGTCCTGTTGGTACACCGTTTTCATCTAGGATATCGAAAAGCTCAAGCTTTTTGCCATTTAGATTTGCGTCAATAAGGCGGTGCTCATTTACCTGATCATAAGTGAGTTTCAATGAAAAGAAAGGTGCATCTTCCAGCAACAGCTTAAAAAAGATAAGATCTCCTTCAAACAAATTTAGCGTCAGCAATTTATCCTTTGGAACCCACTTAAGCTCGCCTTCATTACAGGAGGTCATTTCACCTTCAAAGCCATCAGCCGTATAGAGGCAGACATATTCGCATATATCGCGGTAAACAAATGTCAGAATACCGCGCATTTTGTAGGAAGTCAGTGTGAGTCCGGTTTCTTCCTTAACTTCGCGCAGCAGACACTCATCAGGACTTTCATTTTCTTCAAAGTGACCGCCAACACCAATCCACATATCTTTATTAAAATCATGTTCCTTTTTTGTGCGATGCAGCATCAGATAATGATTATCGCGCTCTAAATAGCAAAGTGTCGTAAATTCCATAGCATTTTGTCCTTTCAACCTGTGTTTCGTTTATCGTAGCACAGATTACAAGATACAGCAATAAGGGTGTCGAAATACGCGATTGAAATTAGTTGAAGATTTTGTCGAAATCTAGTAGGATAAAACTGCACGAAAAGTGCAGAATTGTTGAACGAGGAAATTGCAAAAGATTAGAAACGTGAATAAAAATACTTTACACGAATGAATAATGAAGGGAGAAATCATGACGCAGGATGAAAATTTATGTAAAGAAACAGCAAAGGCGCTGATAGGATATTACTCATGGCATCTGGATGAGCTCTTAGAGCTTTACAATGCGATGGGACAAACGCATGAGAAGGATTTGTCTAAGCTTCATCTTAAGATAGAGGGCGATGGCGCATATATCTGGATGGATGGACTTCATACTTATTTCATCAAACTGTAAGATTACGGTAATGGAAATTTCCTCACAGTTGTGGTAGAATAAAAAAAACAAGCAGATGGGAAACCGGACTGCATTCATGGAAAATAGTGGCATACAAAAAATGTTATGCGACATTTCAGAACTGTGAGGAAGCAAAATGAATTTAATGACATTATTAAAACCAAAGGGAGAGATTGAGTATCTTCACAAGGAGGATACGCTGCGTCAGGGACTTGAGCGTATGAGAATATATGGCTACACTGCGTTGCCGGTTATCGATGAGGATGGCTGTTATGCCGGATCGGTAAACGAGGGCGATTTTTTATGGTATATGTTAACATATCACAAATGTGACATGCAGGAGCTGGAGAGCTTTCAAATCAAAGAGATTATCCGTAAGGACTGGATGCCGCCAGTATATGTGTATGCGACAATAGATGAGATGATTGAGCGTGCATCCAATCAAAATTATGTACCAGTTGTAGATGATCGCAATGTCTTCATTGGCATCATTACAAGACGTGATATTATTAACGCATTTCGTCGCCAGCAGGATCAGCAGGCAAATCAAAATGAGGGAATAAAGGTACAAACAGAAAGGATAATGCATGTGGTATGAGAAAGATATTACTTATTGGAACGGGCGGAACAATTGCCTGCGGACACAGTGAGGACGGATTAAAACCGCTTCTTACGCCAGAGCAGCTTCTGTCGTATGTGCAGGATTCAAAGGAATTTTGTGAAACTGACACTATTCAGCTGATGAATCTTGACAGTACAAACATCGAACCAAAGCATTGGCTTGCTATGGCAGCCTGCATTGAAGCACATTATGACGAGTATGATGGTTTTGTCATTTGTCATGGAACGGACACGATGGCATTTACGGCAGCAGCACTCTCTTATCTGATTCAGCATTCACCAAAGCCGATTGTTATTACAGGAGCACAGCATCCAATAGACTTAGAGGATACTGATGCGAGAGTAAATCTTATGGATAGTCTCAGGTTTGCAGCAAGCGAAAAGGCACATGATGTATGTGTTGTATTTGATGGGAAAATTATTGCCGGAACACGTGCAAAGAAGGAGCACAGCAAGAGCTATAATGCATTTGCAAGTGTCAATTATCCATATCTTGGCATGATTAGTGACGGACGTGTTCTTTTGTATTTTGAAGAGCCAAAAGAGATGGGACCGGTACAGTTTTATCATGATATGACTGCATCAGTAGGATTAGTTAAGCTGGTGCCGTCTATGCCTGCTGATATTCTTGATTATGTGGCAGGACGATGTGATGCAGTAATCATCGAGGCATTTGGTGTCGGTGGTCTTCCTGTTTACGAGCATGGAAGCTTTTTCGATGTGGTACATAAGTGGACACGTGAGGGAAAGGTGTTTGTAATGGCTACACAGGTTGCCAGAGAAGGCAGCAATCTTGCTGTATATGAGGTTGGAAAGAAGGTAAAGGAAGAGGCAGGTGTCATGGAGGCATATGATATGACACTAGAAGCTGTTCTGACAAAGCTTATGTGGATTTTGCCGCAGACAAAGGACGCAGGACAGGTGAAGAGACTGCTAGGACAATGCATTAACAGAGATATTCTTTGGACGCGCAAATAAAAATGATCTGGCATGATATTACCTTATGTTTCATAGGATAGCATAGGCGGTCCGGGAGACAGCCGGAAAGGCGTAGGTAATTCTATGAATGATTGGGGAATGTCGGTACTTAGTCAGTATCCTGTGACAGTTCGTACAACGCGAAAGGTACGGGGCGCACTTTTATGTGATACAAAAGAAGGACTGTATCTGCTTTCAGAATACCGTGGAAAACAAGCACGGTTAGAGGCAGAGGCGGCCCTTCTTTTATATCTGGCGGAAATGGAATGGTGCACACAGACCAGATCATAAAAAATGAGAAGGAAGAACTGCTCTCTAAAAATGAAGAAGGCACAGGTTATGTGTTAAAAATGTGGTATCCATGGCCAGAATGCAGTGTAAGCAGTATTGGTGATCTCGTACAGGCTGTGAATAGTCTTGCGCGGCTGCATGTTTCTATGAGGCGCATGCCAAAGCATCTGCTTATAAAACAGGAGAAAATGCAGTCTGAAGAAAGCAAACAGGATATGACAGAAGGCAATGCTGTCACAAATACACATAAAGAAAGGCAGAGTCTGGCCTGTCAATATGAAAAGCACAATCGTGAGCTTCGCCGTGTGCGTGCCTATCTGCATCGTAAAAAGAAAAAATCAGTGCTTGAGCAGTTTATCCAAAAAAGCCTTGATGAAATGTATAATCAGGCAGACATTGCAGTGCGTGCAATGATGGACGGCGGACTTTATGAGGTGGAGGAACAGGCGAAAAAAGAAGGCCATCTGATACATGGCGCGTATCATCAGCACAATGTACTTATTGGTCAGGGGCAGACGGCAGCAGTAAATTTTGAACAATTTCGTGTGGACTGTCAGGTTTGTGATCTGTATCAGTTCCTTCGAAAAATCATGGAAAAGCATAACTGGAATCAGGAGCTTGGAATGAGACTGATTCGCGAATATAACAGAGTCCAAAACATGTCACAAAAAGAAATAAGCCTATTAGGATTTATGATTGCATACCCGGAAAAATATTGGAAACAGGTAAATTTCTATTTTAATAACAGCAAATCGTGGATTTCTGAGAAGAATATCGAGAAAATAAAAAAGGCAGTGGAACAAAATAGTGTACGCACTGCCTTTGCTGATTGTCTGCTGCAGAAGCAGCTGTAAAAGTTAATTATTGATCAAACATGCGGTAATACTGAAGAATCTCATAATTATCAAGCCATGTTTTTTCTTCGCCAGTGGCTTCCTTTAAATAGTGACATGTACCGTCGGTGTCTACATAGCCAACTGCATTGACGACAGGAAGTACTTCTGACATCTGTGAGAGGAAGCTTTGATATTTTGTAAGGCCAAGACCGGCAACCTTGGCAACTTTTGTAGAAAGATAATTAGCACTTAGTGCAAGATTACTTTCCTCCTCGATATCATAATTTGCCCAGATAAAGAAAGGAACCTGCTGACGCTTTTGCTGTTCTTCAAGCGTCTGGTTATTGATATCAAGGCCATTTTCTTCATAGATTGGTTCAACAACATAATCGTTTGGCTGATGATCACCGAAGAAGACAACAATTGTTTTTTTGTCAGAAGCAGAAAGCTCAGTAAGAAGATAGTTAATTGCGTCATCAGTGTATTTCATCAGGGAAAGATAGTTGTTTAAATATTTGGTACTCTTTGTATTTTTAAACTTAGCCTCAATAGACGGAGTGAAGTTATCATACGGTGTGCCATAACTGCTGTGATTTTGCATTGTTACATTAAAGATAAAGGCAGGATCGGTGCTTTGATTTAAGACATCGAGAATCTCTTCAAAGTCGGCCTGATCGCTGACATATTTTCGAAGCTGTTCGCCGTGATGGAAATTTTTCAAGGAAAGAAACTGTCCAAATCCCATCTTTTCATAAACAGAGCTTCGATTCCAGCCAGAGGCATTGTACGGATGCATAGCAGTTGTGCTGTAGCCTAATTCCTCCATGCGTGAAACAATTGACAGAGCATACTTATTTAAATACTGCTGATAAGGAATGCTTCCGCTTGGAAGAAATGCCATCGAATCACCTGTCAGATATTCAAACTCTGAATTTGCCGTGTTGCCGCCAAGAACAGATACATAAAGATGACCGCTTATGGTGTTTGGAGCGCCGTCAAGCAGACTTCGAATATATGGCATAAAGTCTTCGTTGCAGGAAAAGTCACCAAGTACAGTAGGATCAGAGAAACATTCATCCATAATGACAACGATGTTTGGAAGATCATCGGCAGTAGAAGAAGTTTCAGTCTGCTCATCAAGAAGCGACTGTGCATATTCTTTGCTGTAGCCGTTTGGCTCATCAATTCTAAGATAGCGGCTGTCCATCAAAAAGGCAACGAAAAAGCCATTTGTCTTAAACATATATTTTGGAGTAAACAGCGTGTTGTCAAGGCTTGTATAATCCGCAATGTCAGGCTGATATAAAAAGTGGACATAGAAAGCAGACGGAATGATTAAAACGCAGCAAAGTGCCAGACGAATCAGTCCGCGAATTGTCTTTTTAGCGCTTAGAGCCGGGAAATGAAGATTACATTTTCCGGCAAGTATTATACATCCTAAAAAGCCAGCTGTAAGCTGAGCAACAAGATATGTGATGCTGAAGGTATAATTGTTTGCAACAGTGGCTGCAGTTCCAACTGAGAGCAGATCCCACGGCAGAATCGGTGAGGAGCGAAACAAAATGACAAAATAGTTTGCCAGACCGACAATCATGGTAAAGATAAGCAGAATATCAAGTGAGATTTTTGTTGATCCGCTTACGAAGAAGAAAAACAAAAAGAACAGATAGTAAAAGACAAGGTTTAATAAAACAGCGTCAATTTCCATTGTTTCCCAGACAACATGTGTCATAGATTCCAGTAAAAAGAATGCGGCTGTCGGAAGAATAATAGTGATGACAGCCTTTACAACTGGATGCAGAGAAATTGGCAGCACGTAGATGACCATAGAGACAATGGCAATGGCAATTAGAATTAATAGATTAGGCAAGGAGAAACCATTAAAAAAGCAGGCCATTCCAATGCATATGGCAAAAAGTGCCAGAAAAACAAAAAAGCCTGCTTTCTGTCGGAGCGACCAGTCAGACAAGCTTTGTTTATCTTTGGAAGAATGTAAAAAAGTCTTCATAATACATGTCACCTTTCTTTAAATATTGTATTTCGCTTCGTTAGTATAACACAAGATTTCAGTAAAGAATAGGAGTATTTTGTTAAAAATCTTTGAAAAAGATTCCATTTTTTTGTTTTATCTAGTATACTTAGGGTAAAAGAAAGCAGTGTCCTTTAAAAAGTGACACGGAAAGGCATGGTTTTTATGGATTATCAGGCATTGTACGATGAGTGGCTGACAAGCCCGTGTTTTGACGAGGCAACAAAGGCTGAGTTAAGAGGAATTTCAGAGGAGGAGAAAAAGGATCGTTTCTATACGGAGCTGGAATTTGGTACAGCTGGTCTTCGCGGCGTGATTGGAGCTGGATTAAACCGTATGAATATTTATACAGTTCGCAAGGCAACACAGGGACTTGCTAATTATATTATCAAGGCAGGAGAGCAGAAGAAAGGTGTTGCAATCGCATACGATTCCCGTCGTATGTCCCCAGAATTTGCCAAGGAAGCAGCACTTTGTCTGGCTGCAAATGGCATTAAAGCATATCTGTTTGAATCTCTTCGCCCGACACCAGAGCTTTCATTTGCTGTAAGAAAGCTTGGATGTATCGCAGGAATCAATATTACTGCATCTCACAATCCGCCAGAATATAATGGATATAAGGTATACTGGGAGGACGGCGCACAGATTACACCGCCGCATGACAAGGGAATCATGGCAGAGGTAAAGGCAAT
>OJME01002563.1_pt1 | contig 12057 bp, 8 predicted proteins | sample 1597151 | NCBI WGS metagenome assembly OJME01 (sample SAMEA2452118, study PRJEB22498) | human gut metagenome | biome: human feces; feature: human gut; material: feces | place: Australia | collected 2012
GCATAAACTCAACTAACTGTTTTGTCTTTACTGGAACCTTTGGCGAACAGATGAAATCAACAACACCTGCTGACATTCCCCACCAGTAATTAAGTGCAACACCGTCTGAGCCTGCACTGTCCCATGCACCATTTTGCACTGTCTCGACAAGCTTTTTATAAAGCGCACCCCAGTTCCATATCACAGCTGTCAGATTTTCCGGCTCATCCTTTTCTATATTGACCAGTCCAAAATAGCGTGACGGTGAATTAGGTACAATCATCTCAAGACATGATACAAGATTTACTTCATTTGCCTTAAAGTCTTCAAGAATTTCCTGTTTGCTGCGCACTGTCGTCCACTCCAGCTGAATCGTTGCATTTGGATTAACCATCTTCACGCCAATCGCAAATGCATTGATATTAGCAATCATTCCACAGATCGGATAATCAGCCATATAGCCAATCTTTCCATTTTTACACAATGCTCCTGCTACAAGTCCTGATAAAAATTTTGCCTCAAACAAGCGCGCATAGTAGGTACGAATACACTGATGATTCGTGTCAACAGAACAATTTAAAATCTTGACAGATGGATTTTTTATCGCTGTCTTTATGCTGCCTTCAAGAAACTGCGGCGTTGTTGTAAATATAATGTTGCATTTTTTTTCAATTGCATCATCAAGTGTATTTTCAAGTTCTGCTCCCTGTGAAACATCATTATAAGAGATTGTTTCAACCTTTCCCTTAAATTGTTCCTCAAGATACATGCGTCCAAGTTCATGACCATATATCCATGCAGAATCCTGTGGATTTTTATCATGTACAAATGCAATCTTTAAATACTTTGTTCCTGGAGACAACAGATAATCAAACAGATTTTTCTTTGGTGCTTCCTGTGGCTCTGTTTTAATCTCAGAAGGATTTCCCTTTGCCTGAAGCAAAATCTCATCCCACATCTTTACAAGCTCTGATTTGATCTGAGATGGGAGCTTTTCCTCCTGATGAGGATCACACGGATATAGCTCCAAATACATCAAAAAGGCATCTGCTGTCGGAATCGGCGGTTGTTCTCCTCCCTTTTCCTTATATACCTTTTCAAAGCGGACATACAAAGAGCGGACCTCCATGCGATCATCGTCTGTCCATCTATAATCTGCCTCAAATCCAAGTTTTTCCAATAAAATCCGATAGCTTCCAAGCTTGCTGAATATAATGTAATTAACCTTAGAGTATTTATAAAATGCCAGAAACTCAAAGTACAGGCGGTTCTCTGGCTCATCTGTCCTCTTTGGAATAATACGAGTTACATTGCCCTGCACACTAGGTGCACCGCAAAACTTTAACACACTTACACGCTTATTACCCTCTAATACATAGTAGCGGTTCATAAACTCATAACACTTAATTGGATCATGTATTCCTTCTTCCAGATGGGCATTATAGAGTGCCTGCCACTTGGCTGCAAACTCTGATTCCTCATCGAGCAGCGGCATAAAGTTCGGTGCAAATGCAGTACGTCTTCCTGCCGTAAAGGTTCCCACAATCAATTCCGATGGAATGGAACAAATTCCCAGATCTTCCTCTGCCACCACATCCGTATGAGACAAAAGTTCCTCAAGCACTTGCAAATACGGATATTTTCCTTCCGACAGATATCTTGCATAGCTTCTCTCACCCTTTTTCAGCGCCTTCTGATAATCCTCTCTTGCCATATTCAGCCACACACCTTTCTGTTCTCTAAGTCTCTTGCTCTTTGCAGCTTTATTTTACATCATTTTATCTGCTGTTACAAGTATTCTTAAGAAAACCTTTCAATCCTTATGAATCCGTGTTTTTTCTTGCTTTTTTTTTAGAAACAAAGTACAATAAAATTAACTTATGCATCAGGAGGACTTATTATGAAAAAATCTCGTTTCATTCCTGCTTTTTTACTTTCTGCAGCACTTTTATCTGGACTTGCAGGATGCAAAAAAGAAACTGAATATTATAATCCAAACGCACAGACCTCATCTGTGACAGAAACACAAACTGAACTGCAAACAGAACCTTCCACACAAGCTTCTACAGAAGAATCTACTGAGGCATCCACTGAGGCTTCTACTGAAGAAAGCACTGAGGCTTCAACCGAAGAATCCACTGCTGTTCCTGTCGTTTCCAAAGAACTTGCTGTAGGTGACATTTGGTATGTAAATACCGATTCCCTTAATATCCGCGATTACCCTTCTACTGAAGGCAATAAAATTGGGGAGCTTTATCGCGGTGAGGAAGTTCGAATCCTTGCTCTTGCAGAAAATGGATGGGTTCAGATTCACAGTGCAACAATGGACGGCTATGTAAAAGCAGATTTTCTTGTATCTTCTCCAGATCAGGTAGATGGTGCAGCGGCAGATGTCGCTGCATCTGCTGCGCCAGCCTCAAACGAAACATCAAATGCAAACACATCTTCTTCAAACGGACATATTGTATGCATTGATGCAGGTCATCAGCAGGCAGGCATCAGCGAACAGGAACCAAACGGTCCTGGCTCTTCTGTAATGAAGGCTAAGCTTACTACTGGAACGAGCGGCGTAGCTACTGGTCTTGCCGAGTATCAATTAAACTTGGATGTCTCTCAAATGCTCCAACAAGAGCTTTTAAACCGTGGCTATCAGGTTGTAATGATCCGTACAACAAATGACTGCGCTATGAGCAATGCTGAGCGTGCTGTATATGCAAATGAAAGCGGCGCTGAAATCTTTGTCCGCATCCATGCAAACAGCTCCAATGATCCTTCTGTAAATGGCGCTATGTTCTATGCTCCATCATCAGCAAATTCTTATCTGTCTGCTGATGTAATATCTGCAAGCAACACACTTGCTTCTACGATGCTTTCTTTTTATTGCTCCACAACAGGTCTTGCAAACAAAGGAGTTCTTCAGGATGATAATATGACAGGTATCAACTGGTGTACTATTCCTGTCACAATCGTAGAAATGGGCTTTATGTCTAACCCTGAGGAGGACCAAAAGATGGCAAATCCTGAGTTTCAGGCTGTAATTGCACAGGGTCTTGCAAACGGTATTGACGCTTACTTTGGGAGATAATTAATTATGGCTGTTCAGATCTATTACCAACTGATCCGTGACATCGTAATTGACGAACAGCTGCTTTCCATGCTGCAGCCGCAGCGCAGAAAGCAGCTGTTTTCTTTTCGTTTGGAATCTGATCAAAAACGCTGCGCAGCAGCCGGGCTTCTTCTTTGGAAACATATTTATCATAAGCACCCAGAGCACTTCACCGTCTCTTACAATGCATCCGGAAAGCCCAGTGTAGCAAATGCGCCTTTTTTCAATCTCTCACACAGCAATGACTTTGTCATGCTTGCCATCAGCGACACGCCTGTTGGATGTGACATTGAAAAACTTCATAAAGCGGTTCTTTCACACCATGTTTTTCACCCAAATGAACTTAATGCACTTTCTAATCTTCCTTCAGGAGATATACAAAACCATGAATTTCTTCGCCTGTGGACAGCAAAAGAAGCCTTCTTAAAAGCCATAGGCACAGGTATTGATACAAAAGCTTCCTCATACGATTTTAGTAAAAGCAATACCATCTCTCTCTATGATGGTTCATTTTGGAAACTCGAACATCATACAGTTTGCGATTTTCCTGACTATCTTTCGTGTGTTTGCTATAAATGCTTGCAATAAAAAGAAATATCATTTACACTTTAAGCATTACAAGTCAGGCGTTCACATTACACCTGCCCTATGTTTTATTATTCAGAAACGAGGATTGTTTTTATGACTGCTTATGCTCATCTGTTACTGTATTTCTTTTTCTACAGCTTTGTCGGCTGGATTTGGGAATCCAGCTATGTATCTATTCTCACAAAACGGCTGACGAACCGAGGTTTTTTAACTGGTCCAATGCTTCCGATCTATGGAATCGGCGCTGTAGTCATGCTCTGTGCCACCTACCCAGTGCAATCGTCTGACGTTGGTATTTTTCTGCTTGGACTTATTGCAGCCACAATGCTTGAATACGTTACCGGTGTCGTTATGGAAGCACTTTTTCAGGTGCGTTACTGGGATTACAGTGACAAAAAGTTTAATATACAGGGACATATCTGCCTAAGCTCCTCGCTTGCATGGGGTGTTTTTACACTTCTTTTGATCCGTGTCGTTCATCCGCGCATATCGGCTTTATTAGAAAGGATTCCTCAAAGTGTATGCTTTGGCGCTCTTTTTGTGATCACTATAGTTTTTTCAATCGACTTTGCTTCCTCCTTCCATGCTGCTATGGATCTGCGTCAGATTCTTGAATCTATTACTAATCTAAAATCAGATGCAGAAAAGCTTCGTGAACGCTTTATTGTACTTACTGATTCCGTAAGCGAGACGCTTCGCGATAAGATTGGCACTATAAAAAAGCCGGAGAGTTCTCGTATTGAGGAATTTCAGACTTCTGTTTCTGAATACCTCGAAAAGCTTTACTCTCTTGTTCCAAAGGAAAAAACAGCCGATGTTATTCGACTCAAAGAACGCTTTGCCTATTTAGGTGAACTGAAAAATGCTATCTCAAAGCGTATGGATTTTCGTAAGATTATCCTTTTAAAAGGAAACCCAATGCTTACTTCAAAAAAATATGCCGATGCCCTTAATTCCTTAAAAGAGCAGATTGGACTTAATAAAAATAAATAAGAAAAAGGCCACAAAAAAACGATGACGCATATCTTAAAAAGCGTCATCGTTTTTCTATAAGCTTACTAAATCTTTATAAAGTAATTCCAATATAAGCTGCTGCAAGTTTTACAATATAAGTTATAAACTTGATCAAATACTCTTCAATACGCTCTAACAAGCTATATTGAACTGTCGATTCTTCTTGTACAGCAACCTCTGTCTGTGAAACACTTTCTTGTGTCTGTGCTTCAGTTTCCAACATCTCAGGATCATTTGATTCTTCTGCTTCATGAGATTCCTGCACCTGTTCTGCAGCCTGTGTACTTTCTGGCTCTGTATCAGCTGAATAAATATTTGTTTCATCAACAGTTATTTCCTCAGCCTGACCCTGACTAAGCGCTACATTCATCAAATCTACTGTATAGCTTGCACTGCTGTAAACTGCTGTTGAATTGTATTTCCAATTCAACACACCTTTTTCAACATAATATGATTTACCATTGTATATGCAGCTTCCAGTATAATTCCAGTTGACCTGTCCCTTTGTAATGTAATACCATACTCCGCTGTGCTGACAAAGACCTGTATAGTTCCAGTCTAACGCACCATTTTTTATGTAAAACCAAATCGTATCATACTGACAAAGACCAGTATACTCCCAATCAACTGAACCTTGTCTTACATAATACCATACTCCATTATACTGAGCTAACCCAGTATAACTCCAATCTGCTGTTCCACCCTTCACATAATACCAGCTGCCATTATAAACTGACAAACCTGAATATGCAGTATTACGTACACCTTTTTGAACATAGTACCAGTTTCCACCATTATAAATAAGACCTGAATAGCTTGTATTCTGCACACCATTGATTAAATACACCTGATCACTTCCAGATGCTGCAAAACCAGTATAGCTTGTGTCAACCTGATTATTAGTATAATAGCGCCATACCCCATCCGAATCCTTTAAAAGACCATTTTTACTGGTAACAGTATTTTGTCCTGCATATGCAGTCTGACTAAAGACTGGATACAAGAATACACAATCTGCACTAGTCGTCCATTTTCCACTTGGAATATGAGTATTTCCAAATTTCTTTGTTCCAAATGCTGCTGATGAGTATGTTTCTGAACCTACTAAGAAAAAGTCGTACATAGTGGTAGACTGATCATCCCACGTAGCATCCACTGCGTACCATACGCCATTTTCCATTTGAACATAATTCCACATATGATATTCTCCACTGTCTGTTACACCAGTAACAAGCACACATGGAATACCATATTTATTGCACTGGAGCTTCATCATCTTTGCATATCCAGCACAAACAGTTTCAATCTTTCCATCACCATCTGCGTCATAATATAGACTATATGGCGTCTGATAATACGGATTTCCAATATTTTGCGTATTATTTTCATAGCTGACCATACTGCAAATCTTGTCATGAACTGCCTTTACTTTATCATATGTAGTTGCATTTGCTGGAAGCATAGCATCAATCTGTGATTTTGTTCCATCAAACAATGGATTTACTTTACTTCCTGTAAGTACCCCAGTATCCTTAGTAGGTGTTATGGTAAATGTACTTCCTGCAAGCTCAAGATCTGTTATAATACTTGTTTCGCCTGACTCGAACAGCGGTGTATATACGCTATAACCAATAGTATATTTTGCACCTGAAAGCCATACTAACTCTGGATGATCATATGTCAATGCTAAATATGCTGGAGTTACATAACTGCTAAGCCATGCAAAAATTGCCTGCTTTGTTTCTTCTGAATATACAGCCTTACCATTGGCTCCCTTTGTTACCTTCTGATTTTCAAAAATTTTTGTCAGGTTCAACTTCATCTTTGCTGTACTGGCACTACTTTTATTTGCTTCGTAAATCGCATTATAGATACGCTTAGATGTTGCATCAAGCTGATCATAATAGTTTCCAGTTGCTGTACTGATTCCTGCCATTCCTAAATAAATTGGATTTCTGTCTACTATCATATCAAATGAAAATGTCTTTACAAACTCATCTCCAATTTCATAAATATCAGAATCCATATCTTCATCAGTTGAATCTACAAATGCATCCGTTGAGCACTCAGTTGTCTCATCCTCACTATTAGATTCCTGTACCAGTTCTGGCAAATTCTCATTTACTGTTTCCTGAGTCTGTTCTTGTGTACTTTCGCTTTCTGCTTCCTGAGTCTGTTCTTCTATACTTTCAGTTATCATTTCTGACGTCAGTTCTAATATCTCAGGATCAGTACCATTAACTAGTTCCTCTGATAACTCAGAAGATGATTCTGACAACATTTCCTGACTTAGTACTTCCTGCGATGTCTGTTTTTCTTGTGCATAAGTTGCCGATCCTGCCAACATAACAAAAGCAGTAAACAATGATGCGGCCCGTTTCAATAATGCCTTATTTTTTCTCATCCAGTACTCCCTCTTCCTATTGTATCTCTAGACAATTACTTCTTAATACTAAAAAATCACAGAGTTTCCCCTGCAATTTTTAACTGCAGCTGGCTGACATTTTACAGTCCCTATAGCTTTGCGTCACTGCCTTTCGACAGCTTTGCCAAACTATTTTTTTGTGAAAAATCATCAAATGACTCTCCATTGTAACCTATCTCCATTTTTATTAGTATCACGCATCGCCTTTTCTGTCAATAACTTTCTTCCAGATTCTTAATAATATGACTCTTTTCAGTGCTTGACAGGCAATTTAAGCTTGTCTTATAATAAATTATAATACAAGCGCACACTTCACTATGGGGCAAAAAGTTTCACCCTATTTTTTATTATATCATTTTTCCCCTGTGAAAAAAAGTCTTATTTGCGCGGAAATGAGGTTTTTATGAAACATTACGATATTATTATTATCGGCGCCGGTCCTGGCGGTATTTTCTCCGCATACGAACTGGCAACCAAACGCCCTGATTTAAAAATCGCTGTATTTGAGGCTGGAAATCGTCTTGAGAAAAGAAAGTGCCCAATTGACGGCAAGCGCGTAACAAAATGTATACACTGCAAAACCTGTGCTATCATGAATGGCTTTGGCGGTGCCGGTGCTTTCTCTGATGGAAAATATAATATTACGAATGAATTTGGCGGCACACTTTACGAGTACATCGGAAAAAACAAAGCAACGGAACTTATGGAATATGTTGATGAAATCAATATGGCCTACGGTGGCGAGGGCACACGCCTATACTCTTCTGCAAATTCCAGCTTTAAACGTGTCTGTCTGCAGCACAACCTTCACCTTCTTGAGGCATCTGTCCGTCATCTCGGAACAGACAAAAACTATGAAGTTCTCAGTAACCTTTATAATTTGTTAAAAGACAAGGTTAGTTTCTATTTCATGACACCAGTTCAGAATGTTGCAATCATGGACAATGGTGACTATGAGATTATTACAGAGAACGAGAAATATACATGTGAGAAATGTATTATCTCCGTTGGTCGAAGTGGAAGCAAATGGATGGAGCAAATCTGCCATAACCTTGAAATTCCAACAAATTCAAGCCGTGTTGACATTGGTGTTCGCGTAGAGCTTCCTGCTGAGGTATTTGCCCCGATCACAGATGAGCTCTATGAAAGTAAGATTGTATACCAGACTGAAAAATATCAGGATCGTGTGCGTACCTTCTGCATGAATCCAAAGGGCGCTGTAGTTACAGAAAACACAAATGGTATTATCACAGTAAACGGACACAGCTATGAAAATCCTGCCCTTCACACAAAGAATACAAACTTCGCACTGCTTGTTTCCAAACACTTCACTGAACCGTTTAAGGACAGCAATGAATACGGTGAGAGTATAGCTCGTCTGTCTAACATGCTTGGAGGCGGCGTTATGGTTCAGCGCTTTGGTGATTTGATCCGCGGTCAGAGAAGTAACCCTAAGCGTATCGCAGAGTCTTTCCTTACACCAACTCTTGATGCTACGCCAGGCGATTTAAGCCTTGTAATGCCAAAGCGTATTCTCGACGGCATCATTGAAATGATCTATGCGCTTGACAATATTGCTCCTGGTACTGCAAACGATGACACACTTCTCTATGGTGTCGAAGTTAAATTTTACAACATGGAGGTTCAGATCGACAATCATCTTGAGACTCGCCACAAAAATCTCTTTGTGATCGGTGACGGCAGCGGTGTTACTCACTCTCTATCCCATGCATCTGCAAGCGGCATCTATGTTGCACGCCATCTGCTCGGTGAAATTGAATAATTAAAGAAAAGAGCCTCTGGGGACATGTACTGTCCCCAGAGGCTATTAGTTACTTTCTGACTTTAACAATGCCTGATAAATATCTCTTTTGCTGACACCGCGATCCTTCGCAACCTGCTTCATCGCATCCTTGCGGTTCATATCTTCATACAGCGCCATGTGCTCTTCAATTGTCATTTCTTCCCATGACTGTTGTTTTTGCTTATTTAAATCTTCTCTGTCAGCTCCCTCAATGATAATTACGCACTCACCTCTCGGCTCCTCTATGTCGCGATAATGAGCTAATGCACCATCTAACGTATCTGCATAGACAGTCTCATGCTTTTTAGTAAGCTCTCTGCATATACGAACCTTTCTTGATCCGAGTGTCTTAAAAAGCTCCTCAAGCGTCTTTACGAGGTGATGAGGTGCTTCATAAAGAATAATAGTTCTTGTCTCATCCTGTAATTCCTCAAGAATTTGCGCACGCTGCTTTTTATCTGCCGGAAGAAATGCCTCAAATGCAAATCTTCTTGTAGATAAACCAGACATAGTAAGTGCGGTTATACATGCAGCAGGGCCGGGAAGAGATGTCACCTTAATCCCTGCTTCATAACACTTTTGAACCAGAACCTCACCTGGATCAGAAATGCCCGGCGTTCCTGCATCTGTAATGCAGGCAATATTTTTGCCATCCAGCATCAAACCAACCAGATATTCAGCCTTATCATATTTATTGTATTCATGATAGCTTGTCATTGGCGTATGAATATCAAAATGATTCAGAAGCTTTTGACTATTTCTTGTATCCTCTGCTGCAATAAGATCTACTTCCTTTAGCGTGCGCAGCACGCGAAATGTGATATCCTCAAGATTTCCAATCGGAGTTGCACACAGATAAAGCATTCCTGCCATAACTTTCTTCCTTCCATTTTCATGTTTGTATCTTTTCAGAGCCTTCCGTGAATCATTTTGATCTGTTTGCTCTCTTGTCCATCTTCATCAAACAATACAAGAGGCGCTTCGACGCGAATCTGCGTATTGCCGCCACGGATTCCTTCTATCAACACCAGATTAGCCTCCTGCGATGCCTTTGGATGCACCATACAAAGGCGCCTAGGTGACATTTTATATTGCTTCATCAGACATATGATATCTCCAAGACGATATGGTCGGTGCACCATATACATACGTCCTCCGGCCACCAATACATTCGCACTCTCACGAATCACATCCTCTAAGCTGCATAAAATTTCATGACGCGATACTGCCTTACTGTAATCAGCACCTACAAGGCCGCTTCCACCTGCCATATACGGTGGGTTGACTGTGACTACGTTAAAAACGCCTTTTCCAAAAAGAGTCTTTGTATTTTTCAAATCACCACAGATAATTGATACCTTATCCCCTAGATGATTTAACATCACACTTCGAGATGCCATTTTTGCAACTTCCTCTTGGATCTCCAGACCAGTAAAATGCGATGCCGCTGTCTTTGCCGTCATTAAAATAGGAACCACACCTGTCCCAGTACAAAAATCCAGCACACGCTCTCCCTCAGAAGCCTTTGCAAACCACGATAGGAGCACTGCATCCACGCCATAGCAGAAACGTCCCGGATGCTGAATCAGCATTAACCCGTTGCGCTCTAAATCGTCTAATCTCTCACCTGGCTTAAGCTCACTTATCATTAAGCTTAGACCTTCCTTCCCTCTTGTCAAGCCTGTCTAAATCTTCAAGCTCCTTTAATTCCTTATCGGACAGCTGCGTTTTTTCCCTTCTCTTATGAGGACGGAATTTCAGCTGAGAAACCTTGTATTCACGAATTTCCTTCTCATCCTTATTTACGGTAACGATGACTTTTACTTCCTGGCGAAGCACACTTACACTTGAAACCTCTCCCTTTAGTCCGTCATCTGTCGTCACACAATCACCTACACTTGGAAGCTTACTGTTTAAATACTCGTATGTCTCCTCCTCGTTCTTTAAACAACACATCAATCGTCCGCAGACACCGGAAATTTTAACAGGATTTAAAGACAGATTTTGCTCCTTTGCCATCTTGATAGAAACTGGCGCAAATTCTGATAAATATGAATTACAGCACAATGGTCTTCCACAGCTGCCAATTCCACCAATAATCTTTGCCTCATCACGCACACCAATCTGACGAAGTTCAATACGAGTACGAAATACCGATGCCAGATCCTTTACAAGCTCACGAAAATCAACTCTTCCATCTGCCGTAAAGTAAAAAAGAACCTTATTATTATCAAACGTATACTCTGCATCAATAAGCTTCATATCAAGACCATGCTTTGCGATTTTTTCCTGACAGATCTTAAATGCCTCTTTTTCTTTCTGATGATTCTCTTCGACAGTCCGCTTATCCTCATCCGTTGCAATTCGGATTACCGACTTCAATGGCTGAACAACCGAATCGTCACTTACCTCCTTCGGACCGCTCACTACCCGTCCATACTCCACACCCCGAGCAGTTTCCACGATGACATAGTCACCCTGCTTCACAGCGAACTGTCCCGGTGAAAAGAAATAAATCTTTCCCGCAGTACGAAACCTAACGCCTATTACATTTATCATACTAATTAATTCTCCTTTATTGTCAGTAACAGCAGCTCGATCACCAGCTCAAAGTTTACATTTGCTTTCATTCGTGCTTTTGCAGTCTCAAGTGCCTCAAGTATCTTTTCAATTCCCTCATAGGAACTCTTGCTGGCACGGGCTTTAATATAACGAAGCTGATCCGAAAATACGACCCGATCCACATTCTTCGTTGCTTTATAGATCAGTACATCCCTGTACCATATTGCCATCATATCAAGATAATCATTGATCTCCAGCTTATAAGTCATGCACTTCTTCACTGCATCCATCAATTCAGGGACATCCATCTCGTCAATATTTCTCAGTAAATGAACGACCTCTTCTTTTATCTCATTAAAATAATCTGAGTTAGCAAGCATGATTGCTTTTCCCATATTTCCCTGTGCAAACGCCACACATACATCCGCCTTATAGTCTGGGATCTCCATCTGCTCCATCAGATACTTCTTCACAAGCTGATCCTTGATATTTCTCAGCTTCATCATAACGCATCTCGAACGGATCGTTGGCAGCAGCACCTCTGCATTTTCTGTCAGCAGCATGATAACCGCATACTCC
>OJME01002580.1_pt1 | contig 11963 bp, 11 predicted proteins | sample 1597151 | NCBI WGS metagenome assembly OJME01 (sample SAMEA2452118, study PRJEB22498) | human gut metagenome | biome: human feces; feature: human gut; material: feces | place: Australia | collected 2012
GAATCATGCGGCCATTCCTCATTGCCAACATGGTAAACCTTGCGATCCGCCTGTCCGTGGCATTGATCGGTGCACCACGTTTTGGCATTGATTTTGTTTGGCTTGCCGTGCCGGCAGGATGGCTTGCCAACTTTCTGGTTTCCTATGCGGCACTGAGAAAATCCTGGCCAAAGGATTCTTCGACTTAGAAATATCTATTAACAAAACAGGTTTTCCTTACATATGGGGCAAACCTGTTTTGTTTATAATAAATTATATAAATGCAGTTAAAATAATATTAACTCTTTTCTAATATTTTTTAATAATTATAGCAAAATTTCGTAAAAAACAAAAAAGGCCGTCTCACTTTCGTGAAACAGCCTTTTTTACTTTTAAATAAAATACACAAAAAACATAAGTCAATTGTCAATCATCGCAAATATTTTTAATCATTCCTACCTCAATTGCGCAGAATTCTGACAATCCATCATGATCTCTCCAACAATATTCGACTCGTCTGACATTTTGTCTTACCGAGTCGAGTACATCAAGTCGCTTTATATAATCTTTATAATTGTATTCTCCATTATCTACATCAAGTTCAAGCGTAGGAAACACTGAAAGTCCATGACTCCAGAAATCCATAAAGAAGTCGGAGCGTTTCTGATTTAATTCTTCGTAGGTATAAAATATAAATTCAACTTCTTTTATAGAAGTGACACTTTTAATATGCTCAATATATTTTTCTACGACCCATTCTTTCTGAGAATTGTTTAAAACACCGTTTCTTCTAACAATGACTCTTGGATTATTTTTTATCGGCGTAGAAATGCGTACTCCGTTCTGTATGACAGAAGCTTTCATTCCCAATCTTATTTTGCGAGTCTTTCTTTTCTTATTTCTTTTTATATTCATTTTTTTTCTCCTCAATACCCCTAACAATATAAGGATAACAAACATTATCGCATTTGTCAATAGTAATCATTAGAATTGCTCCATTTGAGATGTTGAACGACAATGTGCAGATAGCAGATAAGTGAAAAACGGATTGGGTGGATTGTGTGGCACAAAGTGAACAAAAAACGGTGTGAAAATGGAAAAGCGGCGTACGGAAAAGACCGTGCGCCGTAGTTTTATCTATATGAGAATCCGATGAACGCTGTGCCGACAATAAAAAAGTCAAATTATCTTGCAAAGCAAAACAAAGAAGTGCTTCCCGTATGTGAAACGATAACCGTATTCACTGATGAAGAAATTGAAAAATTCAAAGCGGAAGCATACAAGAAGTACCCCTTGATTTTTTCATCATGGCTACCATATACAAGTACAACATTATCACCGTATTTTTTCAATTCATCACTTAAATTTGATAATGAATTTTCTCCAAAATAAAGTTTTATCAGATTACAATAACTAAAATTTCCTAATATAATTTTACTTCATTCTTTAATAATATAGAAATTTCATTACACTTTTTTACCCATTTGATATGCAAGTTTCATTGCAGGGTGATTTTTAATTTCACCTTTTTCATACACACCGCCGGCGACAACAACTCCTTTTTCAACTGCACCTTTAACACAATCGGCATAACCTCTAAAGCAAGCCAATGTTGTGTCTGCTGACGATTTTTCATTGTCTGCCATAGTAGTAATATAATAAAATTCCTTGTTTTTAACCTCTAACCAACGAGCAACGGTGCGGTCGATAACTGCTTTTAGCTGAGCATCTATTGAATAAAAGTAAACCGGACTCGCCAACACAAGAACATCAGCATCAATCATTTTTTGTAAAATCTCAGCCATATCGTCCTTAAATACACACGCGCCGCTATTTTTACTGCAATGGTAACAAGCAATACAAGGGTGTATATTCTTTTCGGACACATGAATTTTTTCAACATTATGACTGGCTTCTGTTGCACCTTTGGCAAATTCGTCACAAAGAAGGTCAGAGTTACCGCCTTTTCGAGGACTGCCTGACAGAATTAAAACTTTTTTACTCATAATTAAGTTCTCCATTTAAGAATTTATTGCGTTAAAATATTCCTCATCTGACACAGCTTCCAGCCATTCGTTTGATGTATTTTCTCCCGGAACTTCAATAGCTAAATGAGAAAACCAGCTATCAGGAGCAGCGCCGTGCCAATGTTTGACATTCGCAGGAATATTCACAACATCGCCGGGCAGCATTTCTATAGCTTTCTTGCCCCATTCCTGATAATATCCTCGTCCGGCAACACAAATCAAAATTTGACCGCCACCGTTTTTTGCTTTATGAATATGCCAATTGTTTCTGCATTTTGGCTCAAAGGTTACATTGAAAATGCCAACCTGCTCTTTAGAAACAGGAGCGAGAAAGCTTTTTCCGCTGAAATACTGTGAAAAGCTGTCATTCGGCTCACCAATTGGAAATATCATTGATGAAGCATGTTTTTCAATCGTATTATCTTCAGTTTCCTCGTTCTTATCATTCCACACTTCTTTTGCCATACGAAATGCAGCCCATGCTTTGGGCCATCCTGCATAAAAAGCATTATGCGTTAAAATCTCCGTGATTTCTTCTTTTGTGATTCCGTTTTTCTTAGCACTTTCCAAATGATAACGAAAAGCAGAATCAATTAAACCTTGCGACATTAAAGAAGTAACTGTTACAAGTGAACGGTCTCTGAGTGATAACTTGTCTTCTCTGCTCCAAACCTCACCAAACAATACATCATCGTTTAATTCGGCAAATTTCGGAGCAAATTCTCCCAATTCTTTTCTACCGGCTGTTTGTTTTACTGCCATAAATTTCAACCTCCTAAAAATTAAAATTCGCTATTGAATATTTTTTTAATCTCTGTTATATTGATAATAACACCTAAACCTAACTTTATGTCAAGAGTTTTTTGTTTTTGGAGGGAAAAATATGTATACAATCGGTCAAGTATCTGAAATGTTTGATTTACCGGTATCAACTTTGCGTTACTATGATAAAGAAGGGCTATTTCCTGAATTAAATCGAACATCGGGAATTAGACAATTTAGCGAAAATGAAATTGAGGCATTGCGTGTAATTGAATGCTTGAAAAAAACAGGTTTACAAATAAAAGTCATTAAGCAATTTATGTCTTGGTGTATGGAAGGAAGTTCAACATATACCAAAAGAAAAGAATTGTTTGAAAACCAAAAAAAGCAAGTAGAAGCTGAAATTACCAAGTTGAATAAAACGCTTGATATGTTAAATTTCAAATGTTGGTATTACAGTGAGGCTATCAAAGACGGAAATGAAGATAGGATAAAAAGTATGATTCCTGATGAATTACCAAACAGCATTAAATCTGCATATATGAATTCACACAAAGAATAAAAAATTAGATAAAAAAGAAAAAGTAATCACTAACGATTTTGACTTGTGATTGATGCTTTTTTGATGATGTACCAAACGGATTGCGTGAACTGTGTGGCACAAAGTGAACAAAAAACGGTGTGAAAATGAAAAAGCGGCGTACGGAAAAAACCGTGCGCCGTAGTTTTATCTATATGGGAAAAGCAAGCAAAACCGCGGTAAATAGCCGTAAATAAAGGAAAAAAGCACCGAAAATTCGGTGTTTTTTGCAGGGGCTTTATAATCAACTCAATGCGTAAACAGTCCACCGGACTGTTTACTGTCAAAAGTGCAAGCACTTTTGAATTTCGTGGTTCAAGTCCTTCTGCTTTAACGACAAAATAAAAAGACACCCGCAGGTGTCTTTTTGTTTTGGCAGGGGCAGAAGGACTTGAACCCTCGGCACGCGGTTTTGGAGCGAAAAGCACGCTTTCAGTTAAGCCGCGTGTCAAAATACAGTCCCCCTCAAATTCCGCATAAAAACAGCACTTTCAGGATATGAAAGTGCTGTTCATTTTTGTCTTTATAGTTTTTGCTGAAAATTGATGCTTTTTTGATGCTCTTGAAAATTGAGAAGTATCATAACTCAAATATAATGCACCCAACTGCAAGAAATAGTGACAAATAATAGTAAAACCCTTTCAGTATGAATTTTATAATTCTTCAACCTTGAAAGTTGTTTTAGGCATTTTATCGATATTTTCAAGTGCCATATTTCACCTCTAAAAACTAAATTTTCTCGTAAGATTTATGTGTTTATTATAACATTTTTTTGATTAGAATTCAACTTAATGATTAGTATATGCGCTTGCCTTATGTATTAAATGAATTAGGAATAAACCTAAAAGCATTTTTATTTCAGCTTCCCAAAGTGACATCTTATTTGTCACTTTGAATTTTGTTTTTTGACTCTTCAAAATTTGAAAAGTCGATAACACCATCAGATGATAAAATTTCTTCTGGAACTTCGATATCTTCTTCATCGTCCTTGAACATCATATATTCGGCAGCACGACCAGCAAGCCGCCGTTTAATTTCATTATCGTCCATACAACTTCACCTCAAGAAATTAAACCAAGCCCCTATACTTTTCAAAAAACTTTTGAAGTATATCTATAATTCTTTGCTTAAGTTCGGAACGGTTTTTACCACCGGCGCCAAAGCGTGAAACAGGCGGCATAATCTTGTCAATATCCGTTCCTGTTGTTTTGAGTACGCCGTCACGGAAAGAGTTATCAATAAACTTGATTGTTTCTTCAGGCTTTAACCTTTGTTCCGTGATGATTGCATCAATATCCTGCTTTTTCTGCTCCTGAACAAATTTACCCCAATCGTCTGTAACATTTGTTTCAACATTGATTGTACTGATAAAGCCATCAATAAGTTCTTTCTTTGAACGAAGCTGAAGTGATGCACTGATAGCCTTATCAATAGATGCAAGTATCTCTTTATCTTTGCAATTAGACTGATGATACTTTGCAACAAGCATAAGAATGTAATCAATATTCACTTCAACTTGCTTTACAAGTTCCATTTCAAAAACAATATTATCTTTGATACTGTCTTTATCACCTTGAGGCTTTTTGAATTCTTGGTACAAGTCGTTGTATGTACCCGTATAATCCTGAAAATCAATCGGCTTCAAGATTTCATTACCCTTAAAATCGTCAAAAGACGAAAGAATATTACGAAGTCGAAGAATATTACCAAACAAAATGATAAAATCTTTTTTTGCTGTTTCTCCGATAATTTGCTCACCGAGAGGATATTTTTGCAAAAGTTCGGCAATGCGTTCTTCATAACCTTTTTGTCTTTTACCCTTATCGTCCTCGTAGCCGTAATAATAATCGTTATACGATTTCAAAAGGACAATACCATTTGCCTCTTTATCGCCAAAAAGAGCAATAGCATCGTTTGTTTCCTGTTGCAAATCTCTAAAGCAAACAATATTGCCGTATGCCTTAACGGAATTGAGTATTCTGTTTGTTCTTGAATATGCCTGAATCAGACCGTGTTGCTTCAAGTTTTTATCAACCCAAAGGGTGTTGAGTGTTGTTGCATCAAAGCCGGTAAGGAACATATTTACAACAATTAAGAGGTCAACTTCCCTGTTCTTTACACGGTCGGAAAGGTCTTTGTAATAATCTTGAAAGCCCTTTGACGAAGTGTCAAAATTGGTTTTGAATATCTTGTTATAATCATCAATGGCACTGTCAAGAAAATCACGGGATGACTTATCAAGTGCTTCGGTATCAAAACTTTCATCTGCAAGAATACCATCCTCATAACTTTCCTCGTTAGCGGCATAAGAGTAAATTGTAGCAATGGTTAAATCTTTATTTTTCTCATCAAGTTGCTTTTTGAATTCAAGATAATACTTTTTAGCCATAGGAATTGAGCTGACGGCAAACATTGAGTTAAAGCCGTTTACCCTTTGACCTTTTAGGCTGTAATAAGCATTACGCATTGTTTTTGTATCAAAGTTATCAATAATGTAGCTTACAATATTGGCAACTCTTTCGTGGCCTTCAAGCACTTCTTCGGTATTGATAGCGGCAACCTGCTTGTCGGTCATACCGTCTTTTTTCTTAACGGTGTTGATATAATCAATTCTAAATGGCAGAACATTGCCGTCATTGATAGCATCAACAATAGTATATGTGTGCAACTTATCACCAAAAGCCTGCTCGGTAGTACGCAAATCAGGGTGTGAGCCTGTGCCTGCATTAAGTGCAAAAATAGGTGTACCGGTAAAACCGAAAATATGATAATTCTTAAAATATTTTACTATTCTTGTGTGCATATCGCCAAACTGTGAGCGGTGGCATTCATCAAAAATAAGCACAATATGCTTGTCATAAACTTCGTGGCCCTTGTTCTTTTGAATAAACACATCAAGTTTTTGAATAGTAGTTACAATAATGCTTGAAGTGTCGTCCTCAAGCTGTTTTTGAAGAATTGCGGTGTTTTTATTGCTGTTTGCGGCACCTTTTTCAAATCGGTCGTATTCTTTGATTGTTTGGTAGTCAAGGTCTTTACGGTCAACTACAAAAAGCACCTTATCAATGTACGGCAATTTTGACGCAAGAAGCGCAGTCTTAAAAGATGTTAAGGTTTTGCCCGAACCTGTGGTATGCCAAATATATCCGCCTGCTTTGATTGTGCCTGTTTGCTTGTAATTGGTTGAAACTTCAATACGATTCAGTATTTTTTCGGTTGCTACAATCTGATACGGTCGCATAACAAGTAATAACTGTTCACTTGTGAATATGCAATATTTAGTAAGAATGTTAAGTATCGTATGCTTTGCGAAAAATGTTTTTGTAAAGTCAACAAGGTCGGCTATAACTCTGTTGTTGCCGTCTGCCCAAAAAGAGGTGAATTCAAAGCTGTTGCTTGTCTTTTTACCCTTTGAGCGTTTGCCATTTTGCTCTTTGATATGAGCATTACGGGTAGTGTTAGAGTAATATTTTGTATTCGTACCGTTAGAAATAACAAACACCTGAACATACTCATACAGTCCGCAACCTGCCCAAAAACTGTCTCTTTGGTATCTTTCGATTTGGTTAAACGCTTCCTTAATCGGAACGCCTCGCCTTTTAAGTTCAATATGTACCAAGGGTAAGCCGTTTACAAGAATTGTAACATCATAGCGAGTATCGTGTGCTCCGCCTTCTTCAACATATTGGTTGATAACCTGCAAGCTGTTGTTGTGAATATTCGCCTTATCAATCAAATAAATGTTTTTGGAAGAACCGTCATCACGGCGTAAAACTTGAATATGATCCTCTTGAATTTTTCTTGTTTTTTCAACAATACCTTCGTTTGAATTTGCAATTTTGTTTTCAAAAAATTGCTTCCATTCCCTATCGCTAAAACTATAGTTATTGAGTTTTTCAAGTTGATGTCGCAAATTATCAATAAGAGCAGACGGACTGTCAATCTTCAAATATTGATAGCCCTGCTCCGTAAGCATTTTTATAAAAGCGTTTTCAAGTGCAGCTTCGCTTTGATATGCGTCCGAACGGGTTTGCTGTGGTTCATATTCGGTTACAACCGTACTTTCGGCAGTACTCATTATCATATTATAATTCATAACAATTAACCCCTTGCTAATTCGTAATTCTTAATTCGTAATGCGTAATTAAAGGATAAAAAACAATTACGAATTACGCATTCCTAATTACGCATTTTAAATGTCAGCAGCTTATCACGATAGTATTCATATTGCTTTTGTCTTGCTTCGATTTCGGCAGGAAGTCCCTCGCTTATATCGTTGCAAAGTTTGTCAAATCTGTCGAGTATAGATACAATGCGTTCTTGTTCTTCAAGTGGAGGAACAGGAATGATAATATCATTGAGTTTATCCGGTGTAACTTCAATTACTTTCGTTCCATGAGCAAGTTTTCTTTTTTGCTTAAAGAACATTGTTGTTTGAAAATAATAAGCTAAATACTTTGAATTGATTGACGGATGAATAATCGCTGTATGTCCACTGACAGCAAGATCTTCATTGCCAAGCCAAACAGTGGATTTGCAAACATCTTCAATATTTTCGCTTGTAACAGCCATAACAATATCATTAGGCATTGCTTTTTTAGATTTACTATAAACATCATCATTAAGGTAAGTAATTGATTTTGATGTTGTAGTGCCAAGCCTTGTATAAATTTGCCCATAGTGAATACAAGGTTTTCCTTGTTCAACAAAATCTTTCTTTTGAAAGTTTCCGCCTCTAATTATTGAAGCAATTTCTCTAAGTTTGAGCCACTTTATTGCTTTAATGCGTGTTAGCTCTCTCTCTCTCTACTTTAACAATTTGTGAACAAGCCTTATCGTCAAACGACAATAAAGTATCACGATAGTATTCATATTGCTTTTTGCGTGCTTCTATCTCGGCAGGTAAACCATTTGAAATATCATTGCAAAGGCGATCAAACCTTTCAATCATATTAGCAATTTTTTCTTGTTCAGCCAATGGTGGAATAGGGATAATAATATCGCTTATTGCAGGTACACTTGAATGTACTACCTTACTTTTTACTTTTCCTTTACTCTTTTGGCTTTGTGCGTTAGTTGTCGAAAGAACATAAGCCATATATTTTGGATTTTGATTATGCTTTAATACAACTATGTCGCCACCGGCTAAACATTTATCATGTCCTAAATAAACACAAGATTTTGCAATTTCTTCTACGCTTTCGCCTGTAATAGCAAAAAGCACATCACCGTGTTCAAAATATTTTTTATTTTGTATTTTATCTTCATCTGTATGAGATACACAATTATTAAAAGTAACATTGTATGTTGTATATATTTCGCCATAACGAACACAAGGAATACCCGTTTCGGTTACTTCATCTCTTTTTATACCTGCGCCTCTATAAATAGCGGTAGCAATATCTCCAAGCCTTTTGTACTCAACATTTGAGCAATCAATATCAAGGATTTTCTTTATTACATCTTCGTTACTGAAATCTAAAAGATAATCTCTGTAAAAAGCATATTGCTTTTGCCTTGCTGTAAGCTCTGCTGTAAGCTCTGCTGTAAGCTCTGCTGTAAGCTCTGCTGTAAGCAAAGTGAAAGAGTCCAAAATATGGACTATTTCACTTTGTATAGAGAGAGGTGGCAACGGAATGCTAAACTTTGCAATATCTTTACCGTGAACATGTGGTATCCCAGCACCAGTTTTTTTATTATAAATTTTATTTTGATTATTAGTTAGATAATGGTATAAATATTTTATATCTAATTCATCTGCATTTTTAGGTTCAACAGAAAACGCATCACATACGAATATAGGCTCATACCAAATACCAACATAACCGGTATATGCACCAGAACCGGCAACGGTAATTGTTGTTCCTGTTCTATTTGCTACGTTATGATAAAAAGCTGGCTTTTGTCCTCCTGATATAACAGGTACGTCGCCACTTTTTGCATTTTTTGAAACTAATGATGTTCCCCTGTTAAAATTACAAACATCAGCTAATTTTTTATACTCCACACCGTCAGGGCAAAGTTCATTTATAAGTTCTTCAAGTTTAGTCATTATTCTCATTCCTATTAAACATTTCAAAAAAATTTTTCAAGCGAATTCTATTTTTGAGGTTTGCCTTTGATGCTGGAGCATCACCACATATTACATATAACCTTTGCCTTTGCAATTTATCCTTTAATTGTTGTAGATTTGTAGCAAGCATATGCTCATTATAATTCAAAACATTTATATTTTCAGGAGAAATTATTATTTGCGTATGTGTTTTCATTGATTCATGAAATAACTCTAGAAATTGCTTAACACTACATTCCTTGCCATCAAGCCATTTAACTGTAAATCTAGAACTGTCAATTTCTTTTTGTGATTTAAGATTTTCAAGCATTTGCACATACTTCAAAAGCCTAAATTTAAAGTCATCCTCGCTTGCTTTTTTAATTTCTAATGTAACAGGATTAACTATATTTGTTGTAGAATTCACTGAATTTAACAATTTATCAACGGTATATAATCGTTGTTCTATTTTACTAAGTTCAGAATTAGTTTTATCTGTATGCCAAGCAGTAATTACCCATATTATTGTACTTATAACTCCACCTAAGACAGCAGACGCAATTGTTTGTACACTTCCGTTTTTACAGAATACTATTACAATTACCGATATAATTAACAGAATTGTTGATATTATAATCAAAAATAATTTGGTTATATCATAAGTGTCAGCATTATATTTATAACTAACATCCGGACAATCTAATAAAGTGTTGTCCGCCCCATAAAAATTTATATTATGTATATAATTTTTAATACTCATTTCATCCTTCAATCTCCTTAATGATTTTATCAATCTCTGCACGGAGTGTGTTTTCTTTTGCCACTATCTCGGCAATTTGAGCATTGAGTTCGGTAATATCTATCTTTTCGGAAGTGTCCTCTTGTTCGACATAGGTTGAAACGGAAAGGTTATAATCTTCCTCGGCGATAGCGTCATTTGGAACAAGTTTTGAAAAGTATTCGGTTTCTGTTCTTTCATAGCAGGTTGAAACGATTTTTTCAATATTCTCGTCAGTCAGCTTATTGTTATTGGTAACCTTAATAAACTCTTTTGATGCGTCGATAAAAAGAGTGCTGTTTTCGCTCTTTGACTTTTTAAGCACCATAATGCAGGTTGCTATTGAAGTGCCGTAAAAAAGATTACCAGGAAGTTGAATAATTGCGTCAATAAAGTTGTTATCAACAAGGTATTTTCTGATTTTCTTTTCTGCACCGCCACGGTACATAATGCCGGGAAAACAAACGATAGCGGCAGTACCGTTAGTTGCAAGCCAAGAAAGAGCGTGCATAACAAAAGCAAGGTCAGCCTTTGACTTTGGTGCAAGCACACCGGCAGGAGAAAAACGAGGGTCGTTGATAAGCACAGGGTTATCGTCACCCTCCCACTTAATGGAATAAGGCGGATTAGACACGATAGCTTCAAAAGGCTCATCATCCCAATGCTGTGGATTAATAAGCGTATCTTCGTTAGCAATATTAAATTTATCGTAATCAATATCGTGCAAAAACATATTGATACGGCAAAGGTTATATGTAGTTATATTGATTTCCTGACCGTAAAAACCTTGACGAACAGCGTCTTTGCCAAGGACTTTAGCAGCCTTGAGCAAAAGAGAGCCTGAACCGCAAGCAGGGTCATAAACCTTATTAACCTCGGTTTTGCCTGCAACTGCAATACGGGTAAGAAGTTCGCTGACCTCTTGAGGAGTAAAGTATTCGCCACCGCTTTTACCGGCATTAGAGGCATACATACCCATAAGGAATTCATAAGCATCACCAAATGCGTCAATGGTATTATCCTGATAATCGCCAAGTTGCAAATCACCGACACCGTTAATGATTTTAACAAGCCTTTCATTACGCTTGATAACCGTACCGCCGAGTTTATTGCTATTCACATCAATATCATCAAACAAGCCTGCAAAATCGTCTTCACTGTCAGCACCCTGCGCAGATTCCTCGATATGACGGAACACCTTTTCAAGCGTTTCGTTAAGGTTATCATCATTAGGCGCTTTCTTTCTGATGTTACAAAAAAGCTCTGACGGTTTGATGAAAAAGCCTTTTTCATTTACAAGGTCTTCCCTTGCAAACTCTGCTTCTTCGTCCGACAAAGCGATATAATCAAAATCGGCATTGCCTGCAGCGTGCTCGCCTTTATTGATGTAGTTCGTAAGATTTTCGCTTATATAGCGATAGAACATAAATCCTAAAACATAAGACTTGAAATCCCAGCCGTCAACAGAGCCACGCAAGTCATCTGCGATTGCCCATATAGCACGGTGAAGCTCGTCACGCTCTTGTTCCTTTTTAGTGTCCATTTTCATTCTCCTGATTGCATATTAATATAAATTAAATATACCATATTTACAGAACAAATACAAATATTTTTGATAATGGTACAAATAATTGTACAGGTAATGAATCCTCATCTGTAAAAACGGTGAGGATTTTTGTTTTTATAAAATAAATTGTAAATTTTCTTTCAAAACACATCAACAAAACTTGAATTTTTCTCCGTATAGTAGAGGGACTTTTTTATGAGTGAGTTTTTGTTTTCAAA
>OJME01002582.1_pt1 | contig 11955 bp, 12 predicted proteins | sample 1597151 | NCBI WGS metagenome assembly OJME01 (sample SAMEA2452118, study PRJEB22498) | human gut metagenome | biome: human feces; feature: human gut; material: feces | place: Australia | collected 2012
ATTTTGCAGGATGTTTTTTGGTGAGTATGGAATATAACTACCGGATAACAGATTAGGTGATAAAAAATATAGAATATAACGGACGACATAAGATATGGGATGGCTGTCACAAATATAGCTTCGGACACCAGAAAGCTGATTGGCTGTTTCTAATACTTTCCAGATAGGTTTTGTTAATGAACGATACCGCTCAGACGTGCCATCCGTGGCACGGCTTCGCTTGCGGGTACATCCTTGTACCCGCATATCTGTGGATTGAAGGGAAAGTGTAAGAAACAGCACAATCGACTTTCTGGTGCCTGAAGCTTTATTGCTGAAACACATTCCGGAATTTAGGCATCCGTTCTTACTTAATAATAATATTTCTGCCTGATAACGTCTGTTCGTCACCAAATACAAATACCAAACATTTTACTCAGAACTAAGATGAGCTGCTATTATAAGCTGTGTTCCGTAGTTTCTTCTGCACTTCCGGTCTGGGCACGCTCTAATTCTAACTCATATTCATCAAATATATAGTTAAGTATAGGCGCTAATCCTACAAATTCACATCCGTAAGCATACAGGTCGGAATCTGAAACCGGCTGGCAGCGTATAATCTTTATGACACAGTATATTACATCTTCCTCAGAACCAAGCTTTAATGCTGCATTAAAGTAAAAGTCAATAGGAAGAATACTTTTTGACCTGAAACCTATACCACTTTTAGATATGTCAGTTACAGTTATTGGAGAATCAATATTTCTTATATTGATGTTATTCTGCTTAAAAAGATTAGAAACATTTAATGTAAGGTCAGCTTTTAATCTTTTATATTTTCTTTTTTCAATTCCATTTTTTTCTTCAACATTTTCTATTCCTTCGCTCATAATAATCCTCATTTCTGCGCACATTTTATTATTGAGTGTCTTGCACGCCAAGACACGAAAATATCAGTAGTATTGTATAATGATACTATCATTTGCAATAATATGCAAGTTTGTCTATTGATTTTGAATGTATGCTGTTATATAATTTTTCTGTTGGGTACAGTTGTATACCAATATATTCTGTTTATGAATAATGAATGATATAAGTAATGAATTTGACATATTTGAATGTTCATTATATTACTCATATATTTATAAACTGAATATACACAACACATAAAAATAAATATTTAAAAGGATGGACACGATCATGGAAAAGTTTGAGTTACTTTATGAAGGAAAAGTCAGAGAAGTATATGATATTGGAGATAAGCTTGTTATTGCAGCTACTGACCGTATATCAGCATTCGACCATATTTTAAAGAATAAGGTTACAGATAAGGGTGCTATTCTTACACAGATGTCTAAGTTCTGGTTTGATTATACTAAGGATGTTATTCCTAATCATATGATTTCTGTTGATGTTAAGGATATGCCAGAATTCTTCCAAAATGAAAAGTATGCAAGAAGAAGTATGATGTGTAAGAAGTTAACTATGCTTCCAATCGAGTGCATCGTTAGAGGATATATAACAGGAAGCGGCTGGGCAAGCTATCAGAAGAATGGTACAGTCTGTGGAATTAAGCTTCCAGAAGGACTTGAAGAGTCAGAAAAGCTTCCTGAACCAATCTACACACCAAGTACAAAGGCTGAGATTGGTGACCATGATGAAAATATTTCATTTGAGCAGAGTATTGAGGTATTAGAGAAGAAGTTCCCAGGAAAAGGCTTAGAGTATGCAACAAAGATTAAGGATGCAACTATTGCTCTTTACAAGAAGTGTGCAGAATATGCATTAAGCAAGGGAATTATTATTGCTGATACTAAGTTTGAATTCGGTCTTGATGAGAACGGAGAAGTTGTTATCGGTGATGAAATGCTTACACCAGACAGCTCACGTTTCTGGCCATTGGAAGGATATAAGAAGGGACAGGGACAGCCATCTTATGACAAGCAGTTTGTAAGAAACTGGCTTCTTGCTAATCCAGACAGCGATTACCTTCTTCCAGATGATATTATTGAGAAGACAGTTGATAAGTACAAGGAAGCTTATAAGCTCCTTACTGGCGAAGATTTCTAATACTGTCGTTACATAGATATATAGCTATAGATGAGCAGATTTAAAATATTGTACAATTATGTCAGTATTAGGATATATTTTGCGTAATATATTGAAATGTATATGTGGTACAGACAAAAATATTTATTTTATGAACTTTTCTTTGTCTGCTCATTTATAGTATATAGATTATCATTTTATGATGAATACATGATTAATTGTCAGACTGATGCTTAGTCTAAGGCATAGCAGGACAGTCAGACGAAATACAGAGCTGATAATAATTATAATAAGACAGAGGTAATTATGAACGATAGTTATATAGACGACAGAAAGCTTCATGAAGAATGTGGAGTGTTTGGTGTATATGATTTTGATGGCACAGATGTGGCATCAACTATATATTACGGATTATTTGCACTCCAGCACAGAGGTCAGGAGAGCTGTGGTATTGCGGTAAGTGATACAGAAGGTCCTAAGGGCAAGGTGCTTTCCCATAAGGATATGGGACTTGTAAATGAGGTTTTTAATCCAGACTCTCTTGAGAAGTTAAAGGGAAATATAGGTGTTGGACATGTGCGTTATTCAACAGCAGGAAGTTCAACAAGAGAAAATGCACAGCCACTTGTTCTTAATTATGTTAAGGGAACTCTTGGTATGGCGCACAATGGAAATCTTCTCAATGCTGTAGAGTTAAGGGAAGAGCTTTCATATACAGGCGCTATTTTCCAGACGACTATAGACTCGGAAGTTATAGCATATTTAATAGCAAGGGAAAGACTTAATACAGGAACAGTAGAAGATGCTGTTAAAAATGCTATGAAAAAGATAAAGGGTGCTTATTCACTTATCGTAATGAGCCCAAGAAAGCTTATCGGTGCGAGGGATCCATTTGGTTTTAAGCCACTCTGCATAGGTAAGAGAGATAATGCATATTTCTTATCATCAGAAACCTGTGCTCTTGATACAGTAGGTGCTGAATTCATAAGAGATGTACTTCCAGGTGAGATTGTTACTATCACAAAGGATGGTATCAAGTCAGATACTTCATTAGGTCAGAAGAATACAGCAAGATGTATATTTGAATACATTTATTTTGCAAGACCAGACAGTAAGATAGATGGTATGGGGGTATATGAGTCACGTGTAAATGCAGGACGTATATTAGCAAAGACTCACCCAGTAGATGCAGACCTTGTTGTTGGTGTTCCTGAATCAGGTAATCCGGCGGCACTTGGATATTCCATGGAATCAGGAATACCATACGGTAACGCATTTATAAAGAATAATTATGTAGGAAGAACATTTATAAAACCAAAGCAGGAACAGAGAGAATCAAGTGTTAAGGTTAAGCTTAATGTGTTAAAGGAAGTTGTTGCGGGAAAGAGAGTTATTATGATTGATGATTCAATCGTAAGAGGAACAACAAGCAGCAGAATTATTAACCTTTTAAGACAGGCAGGAGCTAAAGAAGTTCATGTAAGAATAAGCTCACCTGCATTCCTTCATCCTTGTTATTTTGGTACAGATATACCATCAGAGGATCAGCTTATTGCATCAGGAAGAACTGTTGAAGAGATATGTAAGGAAATCGGTGCAGATTCGCTTGGATATCTTGAAACAGATAAGCTTAGTGAGATGATATGTAACCAGACTGGTTTCTGTGATGCCTGCTTTACAGGTAACTATCCTATTGAACCACCAACAATTGATATACGTGGAGAGATGGGCTGATAAAGATGTATTAAAGAGGAGGGGATAACCCTCCTTTTTTGATATGGTTAAAGATGTGTAAATATAGCTACGATGTATGAATAATTGGGGATTTTGTAATTGCATATATAGTCCTGCTGGTAATAAACATATGTGCGACATATAAGTGACAATGCATTTTGCAATTATATAACACTGCAATCTATAGGGAAGAACCTTGATGATTGTGATTGAGTAATGCAGAAAGTCCATAAAACCAGTTGCAATAAATAAAAATTAGGAAAGGAAAAATACATATATTTGTATATGTTTTTAGGAGAACAATTGATATGGAGAGTAAAGAAGACAGACTTATAAAACAGATGAAGTTTATAGAGGAAATAGATAAGGAAAAGCTTATAGGAAGACAGACATATCTTTCAGATGCTTCAAGGAAGGAAAATGATGCGGAACACGCATGGCATATGGCTATTATGGCTGTTTTGTTAAGCGAGTATTCTAATGAGAAGATAGATGTCTTAAAGACTATGACAATGCTTCTTATACACGATATTGTAGAAATAGATGCCGGAGATACTTATGCATATGATGAAGAGGCAAAGAAGACACAACGCGAGCGTGAGCTGGCTGCGGCTGACAGGATATTTGGCTTACTTCCGGATGATCAGGCAGAGTATATGCGTGGTCTGTGGGATGAATTCGAGGAGAGAAAGACTCCAGAGGCAAGATTTGCAAGAACACTTGATAATGTACAGCCAACGCTTCTTAATAATGCTTCAGAGGGTAGAAGCTGGGAAGAAAAAGGTGTTCACTTAAGCCAGATTTTAAAAAGAAATGAATGTACAAAAGATGGTTCAGAAAAGCTGTGGGATTATGCATTTAATAATTTTATAAAGCCAAATGTGGAGTCTGGTAAGATTAAGAAAGATTAGGTATTGTAATTATAGTTTTTTGGTAATATAATTATATTAATGATTTTGTGTGACAATTATATATGTGGGATTGTTTTCACTTAAGATTAATTCTGAGGTAAGTTACTATCAGAAAATATTTAATGCATATATGTAAAATATATTTTGTGAATGTTTTTATATTACATAGAATATTTTACATAGCAGGAAGTAACGGAGGAAAATTATGAGTGGTAATGAGCAGGACAGCATGAATATGTCCCCAAATGACACAAGTGCTAAAGGCGGGAAAAGTGCGACTGCTGGCGTGCAGTTTAAAAACGGACAGGCAGCAATGCTTAAAAGAATAGTGAAGCAGACATATGTATTTGTTATAGTCGGAGTTGTATGTTTCTTATTGTTTATAGCAAGTAATATTCAATATTCGATGGTTCAGGATAAGCAGCTTAGCTGTACACAGTATCTTAACCAGTACAGATTAGGTTCTAAGACACTTACATCAGCAGTGCAGTCATATGCTGTAACAGGTGATATTACATATTAATGCTTATATGAAAGAGTTAAACGAGGATAAGAACAGGGATACAGCATTGGAAGGACTTAAAAAGTGTAACCTGACTGATGATGAGTGGTCACAGCTTGAACATATATCAGGGCTTTCAGATGGTCTTGTACCTCTTGAGGAAGAGGCTATGCAGCAGGTCAAGAATGGCAATACACAAAAGGCCACAGAAGCAGTGTTTGGTAATTCATATGAGCAGACAGTACAGGAGATTACAACAGCAACAGCCACCTGTATTAATAATATTTTATCAAGTAGAGCTCAGAATAAGAGAAATATAAATATTATCAAGTACATATGCATGTTTGCGTTGATAGTATCTTTTGGAGCGATAGTAAGAAAAGTTGTAGCAGCTATGAGCTTTGCAAGAAGAGAACTATTAGTACCTATAGTTAAGGTATCAGAGCAGATGCAGATACTTGCAAGAGGTGAGTTTGATAATAAGCTGGATATACAGCCGGATAATTCTGAGGTTGGTAATATGGTTAAGTCTATATTATTTATGAATGATAACTTCAGAAAGATGATAAGTGAGCTTTCAGATGTACTTGCCAAGATGGGCAGCGGCAATTATATGGTTGAACTTAAGGAAGATTATGTAGGTGAATTTGTTGAGATAAAGAATTCAATGGAGCAGATTATAGCAAGTACAAAGGAAGCATTAAACACAATACAGAATGCAGCAGGAGAGATAGATGCTGGTTCCTCACAGCTTGCAAAGGCGGCTATAGACCTTGCAGAGGGATGTACAGTACAGGCTGGTAAAGTATCAGATGTATCCAATATGATTAACGAGATGGCAAAGAGCATGGAGCAGAAGACTGAGGAGGCAAAGGAAACTGCTCAGGTATCACAGGCTGCCGGAAAGGTGCTTGATGACAGCAATACAAAGATGCAGGAGTTAAAGGAAGCTATCAGTGAAATAAGCAAGTGTTCAGAAGAAATACATAATATAATTGGTGCTATTGAGGATATAGCAAGCCAGACTAATCTATTATCGCTTAATGCTTCAATAGAGGCAGCGAGGGCAGGAGAAGCAGGAAGGGGGTTTGCGGTTGTTGCAGAACAGGTAAAGAATCTTGCAGAGCAGTCTACAAATGCTGCCGGTGAAACAACGGCGCTTATAGAGAATACTATAAAGGCAGTAGAAAAAGGAATTACTATCGCAGATGAGGCTGTTGCCAATATGGCAGGAGTCATGGAGGGAGCAAAGGATGCAACTGACAGAATGAGTCGTATGGCAGATGATTTACAGCAGGAAGCTAAGAATGTTTACAAGATTGATGAAAATATCTCACATGTGTTAGAGATTGTAGATAATAACTCGGCAGCTTCCGAGGAAACAGCGGCAGTAAGTGAAGAGCAGGCAGCACAGGTACAGACTATGGTACATATTATGGAGAAGTTTACTATAAGTTAGTAGGCACAATATTGAATGAACAGAGTATATATGATACAATCTCACTATGGTGCTTTTATGATGCTTTAGTGTATTGAAGTAAGAATACATTTTGACACAGGCATTTATATTAGAATAAAGTGCCATAAATATACAGGTATTAAGGTTTATGATACCTGACTTTATAAAAATCAGGACAATTAAAGAAAGGCGGATTGCAGGAATGAACGACAGATATCAGACACCACTTGCTGAGAGATATGCAAGTAAGGAGATGCAGTACATTTTCTCTCCAGATATGAAGTTTAAGACATGGAGAAAGTTATGGATTGCTTTAGCTGAAACAGAGGCGGAATTAGGACTTCCTATTACACAGGAGCAGATTGATGAGCTTAAGGCACATCAGGATGATATTAACTACGAAGATGCTAAGAAGAGGGAAAAGGAAGTTCGTCATGATGTTATGTCACATGTGTATGCTTATGGACTTCAGTGCCCTAAGGCTAAGGGTATCATTCACCTTGGAGCAACATCCTGCTATGTAGGAGATAATACAGATATCATAATTATGACAGAAGGTTTAAAGCTTGTACGTAAGAAGCTTGTTAATGTTATCAATGAGCTTTCTAAGTTTGCAGATAAATATAAGGCACAGCCTACACTTGCATTTACACATTTCCAGCCAGCACAGCCTACAACAGTAGGAAAAAGAGCCACACTCTGGATGAATGAGCTGGTTATGGACCTTGAGGACCTTGATTATGTATTATCAACAATGAAGCTTCTTGGATGTAAGGGAACAACTGGAACACAGGCATCTTTCCTTGAACTTTTCAATGGTGACCAGGACAAAATCCGCCAGATTGATAAAAAGATTGCAGAGAAGATGGGCTTTGACAAGTGCGTTCCTGTATCAGGACAGACTTACTCACGTAAGGTTGATACAAGAGTTCTTAATATCCTTGCTGGTATTGCGGCATCAGCACACAAGTTCTCTAATGATATAAGATTATTACAGCATCTTAAGGAGGTTGAGGAACCATTTGAAAAGTCACAGATAGGTTCATCAGCTATGGCATATAAGAGAAATCCTATGAGAAGTGAGCGTATGGCTTCACTTGCTGATTATGTTATGTGTGATGCACTTAATCCAGCTATTGTATCAAGCACACAGTGGTTTGAAAGAACACTTGATGACTCTGCAAACAAGAGACTTTCTGTACCAGAAGGCTTCCTTGCAGTAGATGGTATTCTTGACCTCTATCTTAATGTAGTAGATGGACTTGTTGTATATGATAAGGTTATTATTAAGCATATGATGGCTGAGCTTCCATTTATGGCTACAGAAAATATTATGATGGATGCTGTAAAGGCAGGTGGCGACAGACAGGAGCTTCATGAAAGAATAAGAGAGCTTTCTATGGTTGCTGGAAAGCGTGTTAAGCAGGAGGGACTTGATAATAACCTTCTTGAACTTATAGCGGCTGATCCTATGTTTGGAGTTACACTTGAGGAACTTCAGGCTAAGCTTGATCCTATCAAGTATGTAGGACGTTCTAAGGAACAGGTGGAAGAGTATCTTGCTGAGGTTATTAAGCCAATACTAGATGCCAATGCTGATGTTCTTGGACTTACAGCACAGATTAATGTTTAATAACAGAAAATTACATTAAAGGGTATATAACATTTGAAAAATTTAGCCAGAACAAATATTAAAAAAATATTTAATCACATTAACAGAATAATATCTGGATATGCTATAATACCGCTTATTGCATGCTTTTCATGGAATATGCTTGTGTACTGGGGAACAAGGTGTATTAATGCAGATATGAAGCATTTTGATATGACACTTCCTATAGACAGGGCAACACCGGTTATTCCTGTATTTGTTGTGGTGTATTTCGGATGTTATATATCCTGGATTATATATTATATAGCAAGTGTACGTGTTGGTAGATATGAATGTGCAAGATTTGTTACATTTGATATTATAACACGTACATGTTGTGCTGTATTATTTGTAGTTATTCCTACTTATAATATCAGGCCAGATATCACAGGAGAAGATATATTTTCATGTGTTTTGAGGTTTTTATATGAGATTGATGCACCTGATAATCTGTTTCCATCGATTCATTGTCTTGTAAGCTGGAATTGCTATATCGGTGTGAGAAATATTAAAGAATATCCGGCCAGTTTTAAGAATATGGCAGCAGTGATAGCTGTTATGGTATTTATTTCCACACTTGTGACCAAACAACATGTTATTGCCGATGTCATATCAGCAGTTGCAATATCTGAGGTGTGCTGGCTGGTTGTTAACAAGACAGGAGTATACAGATTTCTGCTCAATATTATGAATGGTGTAAAGGAAGCAAGTAAGTGAAAAATGTATTGAAGAGAAATAAGAAAAATATATTTAATGGTATGTTTCTGATTATACTGTTCATGATAACGATATATTATGTGTTTCATGGCTCTGGCGACAGTCTTTCAGAGGTGTGGGCAAAAATGCAGATGGCAGATCCGGTATGGGTCGTACTGTCTGTGGTTTTTATTGTGTTATTTATATATGGTGAATCCCATATTATACATTATCTTTTTGGAACATTTGGTATAAGGACACGTAGATTCACCTGCTTTTTATATTCATGTGCAGGTTTTTTCTTTAGCTGTATTACACCATCTGCTTCGGGCGGACAGCCTATGCAGGTATATTACATGAAAAGGAACAGGATTCCTATACCATTTGCTACAGTTATACTTATGATTATAACTATTACATATAAAGCTGTACTTGTAGCTGTAGGAGTATGGCTTATGCTGTTTGACAGAACATTTATAAATGAAAGGCTGGATGGAATACGTTTTGTGTTTTATCTTGGAATAATCCTTAATATAATATGTATAGCAGCGATGCTGGTTCTGGTTTTTAATAACAGATTAGCAACTAACATATGTAGTGTGGTTATCCGTGTGCTTGAAAAGCTTCATATTATGAAGAGTGATAATCAAAGGATGGACAGATTAAACGATGCCATGGAAGTGTATAGAAGAACTGCAGCATATTTAAAGAAGCATGTTTTAGTTGTGGTTAAGGTATTTGTTATTACTATATTGCAAAGGACAGCGTATTTTTTTACAACATATTTTATATACAGATCGTTTGGTCTAAAAGGAACTGGCATGTATACGGTTGTTATGCTACAGGCAGTTATATCTCTTTCGGTCGATATGCTTCCGCTACCGGGAGGTATGGGCATAAGTGAGGCACTTTTCAGGGTAATATATCTTCCTGTTTTTGGAAGTAATCTTATTACGGCAGGTCTGGTGCTTAGCAGATCAGTAAGCTTTTATACAGAGCTTTTTGTCAGTGCAGTATTTACAATGTTTGCGCATATATATATAGGGCGCTTTACTAAGAAAGAAATAGTTGGAGCTGATGACTTTAACGTTGATTATAGATAGAAAAAGAGGAATACAAATGATTGGTTTTTATGATTATACAGTTGTACTTACATATATAAGTATGATGATATCTGTGTATGGAATAACTTTGTGCATGGATGGGCATTTTAAAAGAGCAATAGTGTGTCTTGCATTATCGGGTTTGTGTGATATGTTTGATGGCAAGATAGCGAGAACTAAAAAAAACCGAACGGATGAAGAAAAATGTTTTGGCATACAGATAGATTCACTGTGCGATATAGTATGTTTTGGTATATTGCCAATCGTAATATGCTATAAAATCGGCATAACAGATGTTATCGGGGTTGTCTGCCTTATGATATATGGACTGGCTGGTCTTATAAGACTGGCATTTTATAATGTTAAGGAACAGATAAGACAGAATGAAACGTCTGAAAACAGAAAGTACTACCAGGGAATGCCTATTACATCGATATCGGTTATTTTACCTATATTATATATGTTAAGACCAGCATTTCAGGATAACGTGTTTCTTATAGTACTGAAGGTGGTAGTGTTTATCACAGCATTATTGTTTGTAACAAACTTTAAATTCAAAAAACCAAACAATCTTATGCTGTCAGTGCTTGTGTTTGTAGTTGCTATGGCTGTTATATATATGTTTACAACACATTGGCTTATGTGGAGAATGAGCTGATTAATGCAGAAAGGCTTTGTTAAAAGCTGTGAGACATAGCTTTTGGACTGTTTATGAATAGTGGTGTAAATGTAGTTTGGTAGATTATGCTAAGTGATGGGGAGGTAAGAAAGTATGCAGGCTGTTGACAGACATAGAAAGATGGTTGGCAAAGATGATGCACAGGATAAGCTGATAAAATATATGTATGAAACTAAAGCTGGCAGGGTGATAACGTCCTTTCTGATAAAACCATGGTTGTCAGAAGCTTGTAAAACAATGCTTGATATGCGCAGTTCAAGATTGTTAATACCGTTGTTTATAAAAGCAAATAATATTGATATGTCTTTATATGAGAAAAGCACATATAAGGATTATTTGTCCTTCAATGATTTTTTTACAAGAAAAATAAAGCCACAGAACAGACGAATTGATATGAATAAAACTTCTCTTATAAGTCCTTGTGATGCAAGGCTGAGTATGTATTTTATAGATGAAAAGTCATCATTTCTTATAAAGAATACAATATATACACTTAAGGAGCTTTTAAGAGATGGGAAGCTTGCAAAAAAATATGAGGGTGGATATATAGGAATATTCAGACTGTGTGTGGATGATTATCATAGATTTCATTTTATAGACGATGGGATTAAAAGCCATGAAAGGCATATTAATGGAGTATTTCATACAGTCAATCCAATAGCAAATGATGTATATCCTATATACAAGGAAAATACGAGAGAATATTGTGTACATAGGACAGAAAACTTTGGAGATGTTATAGTGATGGAAGTTGGAGCCCTCCTGGTTGGCAGAATTGTCAATAATATGGGAAAGTGCAGGACTAAAAAGGGGGCTGAAAAAGGTTATTTTGAATATGGCGGTTCAACAGTAGTGCTTATATTTAAAAAGGATGCAATCATACCGGATGATGATATACTGGTAAATACAGTAGCTGGGTATGAGACTAAGGTTAATATGGGCGAGAAAATAGGCACATCGGTTTATATAAGGTGATATATTGTTTTCTGCAGAAAGAGATTGATAATAATAGAAAGATAGCTTTTATGTCTGCGATAAGATGTAGGAGCTGTCTTTTTGTTTTGGCAGATTTTATAAGAAATTTCTCCTTTCTTTCAGTGTTTATGGGGATACAGAGAGATTTTTAGACATAAAAAAAGTAGCGAGAGAGGGATTTGAACCCACGACACCACGGGTATGAACCGTGTGCTCT
>OJME01002583.1_pt1 | contig 11948 bp, 9 predicted proteins | sample 1597151 | NCBI WGS metagenome assembly OJME01 (sample SAMEA2452118, study PRJEB22498) | human gut metagenome | biome: human feces; feature: human gut; material: feces | place: Australia | collected 2012
TTATCTTATTATTATATTATACCATATTAATTAGATTTAAGAGGTTAAACTATTTAAATTTCACAATATTATATAGTTAAAAAACGTATTGATAAATAATATCAATACGTTTTTCGTGGATTTGATTGGTGGAGATGAGGGGAGTCGAACCCCTGTCCGCAAGCCCATTCCTCGCTGCATCTACGTGTGTAGCCATCTGTATTAGTATCTCGCCTTTGATGTCGTCCAGTGGCAGACTACATCATCAGCCAGCCTCAATTAGTCCACTTCAGGTCGAGGCGCCCAAGAAGTAGTTCCCTGCATAAATGATGTCCAGTCTTAACCGGCAGGAGGGCTAAGAGGGACAAGCAGCAATTATTAAGCTGCTAAAGCGTAATTTTCGTTTGCGTTTATTTTAATTCCCCAGGTTTTACGTGATCTAGAGGAGTAACACGACACGCAGCCTCAAGTTCCAAACCCACGTCGAAACCTTTACACCCCCATGGATGTTTAGAGTCTTTGAGACTTTTGCAAACTGTTATTTATTGTTCCACCATATTAAGTTGTATATTTAAAATATTATTGTATTAATAATATAATACTTTTTGATTAAAAAATCAATGAAATATTTTTCATTTGTTGCATAATCATAGAATCGCTATATATTTTGCATTATTTAGTCAATAATACTACAGCTTTTCTACTTCATAAGGCTTTAAACCTTAGTATCTTCCTGACATTTCTCTTTCGATACGTCTTTGTGCATCTTTTTTAGCCATGTCTTGACGTTTGTCATAAAGTTTTTTACCTTTTGCTAATGCTAATTCTACTTTAACTTTACCATTTTTAAGGTACATGTTAAGTGGAATTAATGAGTAACCTTTTATTGTTGTTGCCCCTATTAATTTTCTGATTTCAGATTTATGAAGAAGGAGCTTTCTTGGTCTCATTGGGTCCAATTTATAGAAAGAGTTTCCTTGTTCGTATGGGCTTATATGAACTTGTTTTAGGAAAACTTCAGAGTTATCCACAGATGCAAATCCGTCTTTAAGGTTTACTCTACCCATTCTAAGTGATTTAACTTCTGTTCCTTTTAATTCGATTCCACATTCGTATGTTTCTTCTATAAAGTATTCGTGTCTTGCTTTTTTGTTTGTCGCTAAATTTTTAGTTCCTGCCATACTTTCACCTTCTTTATTACTTATTTTAGACTGATTTATAATTTATCATAGTTTACCAATTTCGTCAAGTTCTCAGCAAAAGAAAAGGATGAACTATCCCTTAGAAAATTTCAATAATCCATCCAAATATATACCTATGTTCACCACTATATTCTTTTCATATGTTTTTCGAAAAAGTCGTCAATTAAATCGATAACTTCGTCTTGCCAAAATCCTGGGCCACAGTGGTCTTGTCCCATAATTTTGTAAATTGTACTCTCCTTGTGTTCTGCCAATAATTTTTCGTGCAACATTGCGCTTTGTTCGAATGGAACGATTCTGTCTTTGCTGCCGTGGAAAATTATTATCGGCGGTATATCCCTACCCTTTGTAATGTAATTTAATACGTTTGCTTTTTGTGCTTTTTCTTCATGTTTTGTAACGTCTAATTTCCCTATCAATATTCCGACTGGACTGTCGGCAACTGTGTAATCTGCTGTTGTTGGTGCATCATTCATTTTTGTTATGTCTGTTGGTCCATAAAAATCGACTATTCCATTTACCTTGTCAGAATAATCGCTGTAGTCGTCTGTGTCTAATTCTGTTACACCACTTGTAATTCCTGTGATTAATGATACATGTGCGCCTGATGAATCTCCCCATAAGAATATGTTATTTGGATCGATTTTGTATTCTGATGCGTTTTGTCTTAAAAACCTAATAGCCGTTTTAATGTCTTGAACTTGTGCTGGGAAAGGTGCATCTTCTGCTGATCTGTATTGTACAATTGCTATAATATATCCTTTGTCTGCTAGTTTTGATAAGTTTCCAATGTTAAGATACAGCTTTTGTTTAATCCAACCTGACCCTTGTACAAAGACAACACATGGCAGTTTTTCCATATGTTCAACTGTGTAATAAGGCATCAGAAATTGCAATTTTAATTGTTTGCCATCCCTTTCAACATAATTCACATATCTTTTACATACTACTGAGGCGATATCATCTTCAAACTCGATTACATTCATTCCTCTTGTTACAGTCGACGATTCGGGAAATTCTTCATAACTGTATTCCTCTGGTTCTACCATATTCATTCCTCCATTTCAATGCATTTTATTTACCTTTAAATTTACACATTAAAAAGGGATATTACAAAATAACGCTATTTATTTTATAATATCCCTTATATAAATTTTTATCAACTATTTCAATGCATATTGCGTTAGATTTTAGCTATTTATTCGCCATCTTTTTCGTCAGCTTCTACTTCACCGTCAACAGCCTTGTTTACTAATCTGTTATCTTCTTTAACAGATACAAGTTCAAAGTCGATTTCTCTAAAATCTACATTTACTTTGCTAACTTTGATTCTAACTTGGTCACCTATTCTGAACACTCTCTTAGTTCTTTCACCAACTAATGAGTAGCTGCTTTCGATGTAGTTGTAATAATCGTCAGTCATGTCGACCATTCTGATTAATCCTTCTACTGTGTTTTCTAATTCAACGAACATACCGAATGATGTAACACTTGATATCGTTCCGTCGAATTCTTGACCAATTCTGTCTGCCATATAAACAGCTTTATAATAATCGTGTACATCTCTTTCTGCTAATTCAGCTTCTCTTTCTTGTTCTGAAGATTGGTTAGATGCATATTCAACTATGTTTGCAAGTTGTTCACTTCTCTTTGGAGTTAATTTTCCGTTTAATTGTTCTTTTATTATTCTGTGTATTTGTAAGTCTGGGTATCTTCTTATTGGTGATGTAAAGTGGCAGTAGTATTGTGCCGCTAAACCGAAGTGACCCACACATTGTGGAGCATATCTCGCTTGTCTCATACTTCTAAGCATTATTGTACTTATTGATTCTTCTTCTGGTGTTCCTTTTATTAATTTTAGAACTCTTTGGATTTCTTTTGGATGAATTTGTTCTAAATCACCTTTTAAACTATATCCAAATGTAGCTATAAATTTGCTTAAGTTCTCCATTTTTTCTGCTGCAGGAATCTCATGTATTCTGTAAACGAATGGAGTTTGTAACCAGAAGAAATGTTCTGCTACTGTTTCATTTGTCACAAGCATGAACTCTTCTATCATTCTGTTTGATATTCTTCTTTCATATGACTTGATATCTGCTACTTTTCCTTCTGAATTTAATATTATTTTTGATTCAGGGAAATCAAAGTCGATTGATCCTCTTCTCTCTCTTCTTTTCATAAGAATTCTCGCTAAATCTTCAGCATTGTGGAATTCTTCTACTAAGTTAGAGAAAGTAGATTTTAATTTTTCATCGTCTTTTTCTAATATGTCAGATACTTCTGTATAAGTCATTCTAGCTTTTGAGTTTATGATTGACTCTGCTATGTCGTATTTTATAACTTTTCCGTCAGCATTTATTTCCATAAATACTGATAAAGTTAATTTATCTTCAAATGGATTTAAACTACACACTCCGTTTGAAAGTTGTTTTGGAAGCATTGGTATTACTTTATCAACTAGATAAACTGAAGTTGCCCTTTTTATAGCTTCTTTATCTAGTTTTGAATGTTCTCTAACATAGTGAGAAACATCGGCGATATGAACACCTAGTTTGTAGTTTCCGTTTTCTAATACTTCGATTGAAACTGCATCGTCTAAGTCTTTTGCATCTTCACCATCTATTGTGAATGTTTTTAAATCTCTTAAATCCATTCTTCTTTTTATTTCTTCTTCTGGTATTGGAACGATAACTCTGTCAGCTTCTTCTAATACTTTGTGTGGGAACTCTTCTGGTAGTCCGTGTGCTCTTATTATTGAGTCGATTTCTACCCCACGTTCTCCTTTTTGACCTATAACTTCTGTTATTTTACCTTCTGGTTTTCTTCCTTCAGTTGGCCAAACTGTGATTTTACAAACTACTTTGTCGTTATCTTTTGCTCCAGAGAAATATCTGCTTGGAATGTAGATATCTTGAGTGAATTTTTTATCATCTGGTACAACGAATCCAAAGTTTTTATTTGATAATTGGAAAAGACCTATAACAGTTTCATTTTCTCTTTTTAATACTTTTACAATAGCTCCTTCGGCTCTTCTTCCTTCTTCTGCTGGCTTTACTATTTCAGCCATAACTCTGTCGCCGTTCATCGCTCCATTTATGTCATCTGAACCTATGAATAAATCTTGTGTAAATTCTTCGTCTGATTCTACAAATCCAAATCCTTTTCTATGAGATATAAATTTTCCGACAAAATATCCCATAGCACTTGGCGCCATAACTCTTCCTTTTTTAGATACTATTAAATATCCATCATCTTGTAATTCTTCTAAAAAATTGTTGAACATTGGCATTTCACATGAATGTATGTCAAATATTAATGCTAATTCTTCCTTCTTTAGAGGATTATATGCTTTTTCATTTATTAAACCTAGTAACTTTTCTTTTATTTCCGGTGTCATTTAAAATTCCTCCATTTACTGTATTTATTTCAATTCATTAAAAGTATTTTTTACATTATATGTTTTATTTTATATGTCCTACTTTAATTGTATATTATCTTCCTTGTTATTTAGACGTTAAAATTTTAATATTTGTTAATTTTTAATATTTTATCTCATATATTGGGATTCTTACATAGAGATTTTTACTTATTTACGGTAATGTTTATAGTTTTCCTATAAATATTTTTATTTATGTATTTGTTCACCTTTATATTTTAATGAATTTTAACCTAAATATTTATTATACTTGATTTATTACATATTTAATATATTTTGGGAGGAGAATTTTTATTTTTTTGTAATTCATATTAAAAATATGCATTGTGTTGCTATATTGTATTCTTACCATAATTCTTATTTATTATACTTTTTATTTTTTATACTAATCTATCTTTAAATCCAAAACTATCAATTGTATGTATAATGTGTAAACTCATCGCAGTTTTTGCCCCTTCTGCATTTCTTTCTTTCATAAAATCTATTATCATTCGGTGATCTTTTAATGTAAGTTCTGTCGCTTTTTCGTATTGTTTTGATAAAATTACACTTTCGTTTATCGCCTTGCTTATAATCGGCACTAATTCCTTCATAAATGAGTTGCCGCTTGCTTTTGCAATCGCATTGTGAAACTGTTGTTCAGCGTCTGTTCTGTCTTCGTTGTTTAGAATTTTTTGTTCTATTATTTCACCGTATTCTATTATTTTTTCTATTTCATTATCACTCGCTCTTTTTGTCGCATAATATGCTCCCATCGGCTCAATTATCAGCCTCATTTCCAATAAATCTGCCAAGTCTGATGTATTTGATTTTAAATTTCCAAGTGTAAAATTATCGACTTCATCACTTTTTACAAAAGTTCCTTTGCCCCTTTTAATTTCAACTATATCTTGTAAAACCAGCATCTTTATAGCCTCTCTCAAAGTCGTTCTGCTGACATTTAAAAGCGCTGATAATTCTGTTTCATTCGGAAGTTTATCTCCTATTTTGAATTGCTTTTTCACAACTATCATATCTAAAATTTCATCAGCCACCTGCTCTGATAAAGATTGTGATTTTTTATATTCCATAATGTTCCCCTTCTTTCATCTATATTAAATAACTTATCTTTATTGTTAATTAATCATGTTTTACCTAATATAGCTTAATTTATATATCTTAATTTTTTGAAATTTTATTCAATTATATTATTGACATCATATGTTAAATGTATTAGTATGATGTTATACCATTTATAGGAAAATAATACCTAATAATATGGTCAATATCAAGAGTTTTAATTTAAAAAGTCTGAATTTTTAAATTTTATATATAATTTAGAATTTAAAATAGATTTACGTTTCAAAGCTTTTTAAACTTAATAAGATAAATAATTGAAAAAATTTAACATTAAATGAATATTTTTAAATAACAGGGGGATAATAGAAATGAGAAGTGATGCAGTAAGAAAAGGGATGCAACAAGCACCTCATCGTTCATTATTTAATGCTTTAGGACATACTGAAGAAGAAATGAAAAAACCTTTAATAGGTATAGTAAGTTCATACAACGAAATAGTTCCAGGTCATATGAACTTAGACAAAATAGTAGAAGCAGTTAAACTTGGAGTAGCAATGGCAGGAGGAACTCCTGTAGTATTCCCAGCAATAGCAGTTTGTGACGGTATAGCAATGGGACATATTGGAATGAAATACTCACTAGTTACAAGAGATTTAATAGCTGATTCAACTGAATGTATGGCTATGGCTCATCAATTTGACGGATTAGTTATGGTTCCTAACTGTGACAAAAACGTTCCCGGTTTACTAATGGCAGCTGCTAGAGTTAATATACCGACTGTTTTCGTAAGTGGTGGCCCAATGCTTGCTGGTCGTGTTAAAGGCGAAAAAAGAAGTTTATCAAGCATGTTCGAAGCAGTAGGTTCTTATGCTGCAGGAACTATGGATGAAAATGATGTTTTAGAATTTGAAAACAAAGTTTGTCCAACTTGCGGTTCATGTTCTGGTATGTATACTGCAAATAGTATGAACTGCTTGACTGAAGCTTTAGGAATGGGACTTCAAGGAAACGGAACTATTCCAGCAGTATATTCAGAAAGAATAAAACTTGCTAAACATGCAGGTATGAAAGTTATGGAATTAGTTGAAAAAGACATAAAACCAAGAGATATAATGACTGAAAAAGCATTCCAAAATGCATTAACAGTAGATATGGCACTAGGTTGCTCAACTAACTCAATGTTACATTTACCAGCAATAGCTAACGAAGCTGGTGTAGAACTAAACGTAGATATAGCTAATGAAATAAGTTCAAGAACTCCAAATCTTTGCCACTTAGCTCCAGCAGGTTATACATATATGGAAGACCTAAATGAAGCTGGCGGAGTTTACGCGGTAATGAATGAATTAAGCAAAAAGAATCTACTTAACTTAGATATAATGACTGTTACAGGAAAAACTGTAGGAGAAAATATCGCTAACTGTGTAAATAAAGATCCTGAAACAATAAAATCAATAGATAATCCATATTCAGCAACTGGTGGTATAGCTATACTTAAAGGAAACTTAGCTCCTGATTCTGGTATAGTTAAACAATCTGCTGTTGTTCCTGAAATGTTAGTACACGAAGGTCCAGCAAGAGTATTTGATTGTGAAGAAGATGCAATAGCTGCTATAAAAGGTGGAAAAATCGTTGCTGGTGATGTTGTTGTAATAAGATATGAAGGACCAAAAGGTGGACCAGGTATGAGAGAAATGCTTAACCCTACTTCTGCAATAGCTGGTATGGGATTAGGTTCTAGTGTAGCTCTTATAACTGACGGACGTTTCTCTGGTGCATCTAGAGGGGCATCAATCGGACACGTTTCTCCAGAAGCTGCTGTTGGTGGCCCAATAGCTCTTGTTGAAGAAGGAGATTTAATAAAAATAAATATAAAAGAAAAAACTTTAGACTTTGTCGTATCAGACGAAGAATTAGCAAGAAGAAAAGCTGCTTGGACTCCAAGAGAACCAAAAGTAACTACTGGTTACTTAGCAAGATACGCTACTATGGTTACATCAGGTGACAAGGGTGCAGTATTAAAAGCAAATAAATAATTGGAGTTTTTCAGTTTTTAATATAGGCTAAGTCATTTGACTTGGCCTTTTATAATTTAATATTAAGGGGAGAAATCTAATGGAAAATTTAATCTTATCTTTTAATGTCGTTGCTCCTTTGTTTTTAATGATGGTTCTTGGTTACTTTCTAAAATATATAAAAATATTTGACCAACATACACTAGATGTTATGAACAAAGTAGTATTTAAAGTATTTTTACCTGTACTTCTTTTTTATAACGTTTATACAACAGATTTGGAGACAGTATTCGACGGCAAATTAATTTTATTCGCTGTATCAGGCGTTGTTATATTATTTTTAATCCTTCTATTATTTATACCTAAAATCGAAAAGGAAAACAGAAAACGTGGTGTTATGATTCAAGGTGTATTTCGTAGTAACTTTGTAATTTTCGGTATTCCAGTTGCTACTTCAATTTATGGCGATGGAAATGTCGGTACTACAGCAATGTTGATTGCAGTTATAGTTCCTCTTTTCAACATGCTAGCTGTTATATCACTTGAGATATTTAGAGGCTCTCAAATCAACATCAAAAAAATACTTAAAGGCGTTGTTACAAACCCTCTTATAATCGGTGCTTTTGTAGGTATTGTCTTCCTTCTTATTGGGATAAAACTTCCGACTTGTATAATGGAAACTGTTGAAGATGTGTCAAAAATGGCAACTCCACTTGGTTTAATTCTTCTTGGTGCATCATTTGCATTTTCTGATGTAAAAAAGTATCTACACGAAACCATATTTATAGTTATTACAAAGTTAATCGTAGTTCCTTTAATTATGATTCCACTTAGCGTATTTCTTGGAATTAGAGGAATTGCACTACTTACACTAACTATAATCTATGGTGCTCCAACAGGTGTTTCAACATTCCAAATGGCAAAACAAATGGATGGCGATAGCGATTTAGCTGCCCAAATTATCGTGTTTACATCGTTCTTCTGCATAGTAACAATGTTTATATGGATTTATATATTAAAAAGCATGGCACTTATTTAATATATATTTCTAGCTATGACAATAATATATTTTTATTTTAATAATCATTTTATTTTAATAAAATAAATTACATAAACATAAAGAAAAAGAAGTCTTCCAGATTATCCAGAAGACTTCTTTTATTTAAAAACTAAATTCAATCTTTAAATTTTATTAAATGATGGCCAGTCATCTAATTTACTATTTGTTTATTACTACTAATGCTAATGCATTTATGAAGAATAATACTGAGAATATTCTAGTTGATTTTAAAAGGAATGCTTGTTTTCCTTTTGGTTTAAAGTAAGCTTGTGCTTCAAAATCATCTCCTGCTCCACTGAAATCAGAAGAGAAGTTCCCTTTTCCTTCTTGAGGCATTATAACTAATAGTAAAAGTACTGATAGTACTATTTGTACACCCATTAAAATATTATTAAGCATGAGTACCCTCCTATTATCTCTTGAATTTATCCAACTTTAAGTTTACCATATTAGCACTTTTATTACAAGAAAGTGGGATTTAAAATTATAGTATTTTTACAATTTATAGGGAATTTTTATCTATAGCTCATTTTTAAATTTTAATATAGTAAAACTTATTGAAAATAAAATTATTGAAAATAAAATCATCAATCCTAGGTAAATCTTTATTCCATTTAAATCATTTCCATTTTGGAGGTTTTCTATGCATATATATACCCATCTAGTTGGTATATAGTTTCCTATTTTCTGGAGGCTTTCTTCCATTACATCAAAATCCCAAAATACTCCGCTAAGCATACAACATGGCACTACTATCAATATATTTATTATTCTCGATGTATACTTGCTTCTTACAAATGATACTATACATAAATTCAAACTTATGGCTATTAAATTAAAAACTAATAGAACGAAAAGAAAATTGAGGGTATTTTCCATTCCAAAATCTATATATAAAATTTTTCCCACCAAATAGTATATAAGACTTGTGCATGATGTCATTATATAAAAAATCAAAATCATCGATACGTAATATGTCCACTTACTAATTCCTGAGCTTAAAATCATTATTTTAGTTTTATTTTCTTCATCTTCTATTAAGAAATTCGCTATATTTCCAGCAACTATAAATATTGTAAAAATAATAAGGCCTAGGGTATTTTGTATTTTAGGTATGTCTTCTTTTACTTTGTTTAAGCTGAAATTTGTAATTTGACTGTTGTAATCTAAATTTATATTTTTAAATTCATCTATATCTTTATTGCTCAATGATGCTACTATGCATAAGTCTTCACATTTCAATTTTATAAGCTGCCTTATAGAAGTTTCTACATCATTATGTTTTATAGATTTTATATTTATTTCTTGTGGTTTAAAATTTAATAAATTTTCTTCAAAATTTTTATCAATTATTACTGCTACTTCGATTTGTTGTGTTATTAATAAAAGTTTATAATCCTTTTCCTTTATTTTTACACTTTGTATATCCTCAATCTCATCTATACTTTCTATAATTTGATTTGATGAATATGAGTTGTCTTTATCTACTATTCCGATTTTATATTTATATTGGCCACCAAATTCAAAGCTAAAGAAAATTATTATAAATACTGGAATAATTACTCCGCTTATTATGTAGCTCTTTTTCCTCATCAAGAGTTTTGTCGTATTTAGTATTAATCTAATCAAAACTTCCACCTTCTTTTATTTTTGAGATTATCCTACTTAGAATAATCATTAAAGCAGCACTTCCTAAGGATATATTTATCGCACTTATGTAATAAGAGGTATCCACATTGTATTTTAATCCTAAAATAGCTGTATTAACCCAATAATTTGGCACTAATTCGCATAGAAAACTAGTTATTCTCGCTGATTTTACTAGAGAAAGCGGAACATATGAACCGCCTAAAAATCCCATAACTATTATAAGCATATTTGTGAATGTGTAGGCTGTTTTTTCCTCCGAAAAAATCATGGATATAGATATTCCCAATACGGAGCTAAATATTATAAATGAAATTAATACAATAAAAATGTAAATTACATTTTGCCCCCAATTTACTCCAAATAATCTGGTAGAAGTTATATATATAATTATAATTTGCATAATTCCGATGAATATCCCAAGAGCTATTTTCGATATCATTATATTTATTTTTTTAATACTTGATGTTTCTAATCTTGTCATTTTATGTAATGTATTTTCCTTATACATTGAAGTTAACGTTATTGTCGATATGTATAATATAATCAGCGTCAATTCTACAAAAGTATAATAAGTAAATGAATTTACTTCATCATATGATATTCCTTCTGATTTAACTTGGGTATTATTTTGTGCATTTAAAATTTGTAGTACCTTCTGTGGTTCGAATTTTGATATGGAGTGTATAAATATATATTTTTTCATATATTGTGTATATAAATTTCTAAACACTTTGCTTTCAGTGCTTTCTCCATTTTCATTTCTAAAATATTTTATATCATCTTTACAGACATTTATAAAACAAATTGCTTCATTTTTATTTACAAGCTTTATCGCTTCTTCAGGATTTGTATTTTCTACAAATTCTGCCTCGGTATCTTTTTGAAATTGTACAGAGAAGTCATAAAATGGTTGTAAATTTTTATTTCCACTTGAATCTTCTATATTGAAATATATAATTTTCCCACTAAAAATATTTTTATCCATACTCATAAGTCCATCTAGTGATTTTCCCATTACAAAAATAAGCACGATCGGAAATATGAGCATGGCTATTACATTTGTTTTACTTTTAAAAAATTGTATTATCTCTTTTTTCATAAATACAATCTCCTCCATATTTTATGTATTATTAATATTTATGAGTTTAAAGTTATCTCTATTACTTTGCACAAAAAAAGAATACCCAAGTGGTAAATTTCCACTTGGGTATTCTATATTATTCATAAAATATATTTTGCTTACTATATAATTAATTATTTGTTTAAGTTAGTTATTATTTATTATTTGCTTAAGTTGTAGAAAGATTTTAATCCACAGTATCTAGCTTGAGCACCAACTGTTTCTTCTATTCTTAATAATTGGTTGTATTTAGCAACTCTATCAGTTCTTGATGGAGCACCAGTTTTTATTTGACCAGCGTTTACAGCTACTGCTAAATCAGCTATAGTAGTATCTTCTGTTTCACCAGATCTGTGAGATATTACTGCAGTATATCCAGCTCTTTTAGCCATTTCTATAGCATCTAAAGTTTCAGTTATAGTACCTA
>OJME01002593.1_pt1 | contig 11902 bp, 10 predicted proteins | sample 1597151 | NCBI WGS metagenome assembly OJME01 (sample SAMEA2452118, study PRJEB22498) | human gut metagenome | biome: human feces; feature: human gut; material: feces | place: Australia | collected 2012
GTAAAAATTACAAAGGCAGTACCAAAGATGCGGACATTGCCAAAGTAATGGGATTCGAATCGAAAGATGAATATAATGAGATTATGTTTCTCAGAGAGATCACACATACTGTCAACGCATTTAACGATATGGCAGATGTGATAAGGCTCTATTCAAAGAAACCGGAAGCAGCCGAACAAAGACTTGCCAATCTTTTATCCGAAGTTATGTATGAGGATTCTGAATCGGTATAGTAAGACAACCGGAGTTGTGATATACTTACACGCAAGAAGCATTTCAACAGTTCCGATTGTCTGATATCGAAAGGAGAAATACAATTATGGCAAAAGGATCTGTTAGAAAAAAAGGAAAAAAATGGTACTATCGCTTCTATGTAGAAGATGCAAGCGGTAAAATGGTTCAGAAAGAATATGCTGGAACCGAAAGTAAAAGTGAGACGGAAAAACTTCTCCGCAAAGCACTGGAAGATTACGAAAATAAGAAGTTTGTCGCAAAGGCAGACAGCCTTACGGTAGGAGAGCTTCTGGATATGTGGGCGGAAGAAGAACTGAAAACCGGGACACTCAGCAACGGCACAGTGGAAAATTATCTTGGTGCAATCCGCTGTATCAAAAAACACCCGATTGCAGACCGCAAACTGAAAACAGTTACTGCCGAACATTTACAGGCATTTCTTGATCTGCTTACATTCGGTGGTGAGTTTCCAGACGGGAAAGTAAAAAAGGGATACAGCAAAGATTATATCCATTCTTTTTCCGCAGTGTTACAGCAGTCATTCCGTTTTGCAGTATTTCCAAAACAACTAATCAGTTTCAATCCGATGCAATATATCAAACTGAAACGACAGGCAGAGGAAGTTGACCTCTTTTCCGATGATGAAGTGGAAGAAGGCACACAACCGATTTCGCATGATGATTACGAGCAACTTATCAAGTATCTGGAAAAGAAAAACCCACCTGCCATTCTACCGATTCAGATTGCGTATTATGCCGGGCTCCGTATCGGAGAAACCTGTGGTCTTACATGGCAGGACATTAACCTTGAGGAACAATGCCTGACCATAAAACGCAGTATCCGCTACGACGGCATGAAACACAAAAACATTATTGGACCAACGAAGCGGAAAAAAGTTAGGATTGTTGATTTTGGCGATACCCTGACTGAAATACTGAAAGCTGCCAGAAAGGAACAACTCAAAAACCGGATGCAGTATGGCGAATTATATCACCGCAATTACTACAAAGAAGTTCATGTGAAAAACAGAGTCTATTATGAATACTATCACCTTGACGGAACGCAGGAAGTCCCGGCAGATTACAAAGAAATCTCCTTTGTCTGCTTAAGACCGGATGGCTCTTTGGAACTGCCGAGTACACTCAGCATTGTATGCAGATCAGTGTCAAAGAAACTGGAAGGATTTGAAGATTTCCATTTCCACCAGTTACGTCACACCTACACCAGCAATCTGCTTTCCAATGGGGCTGCACCGAAAGATGTACAGGAACTGTTAGGACACTCTGATGTCAGTACCACAATGAATATTTACGCTCACTCAACAAGAAAAGCAAAACGGGATTCCGCAAGACTTCTTGATAAAGTAGCGAGCAATGCTTAACTAAAAATTTCCCTTATTTCCCTTGCGGATTCCGCATAAGGGCAAAAATAAGGGAAAATACATATCATTTCACTATCTAAGAGGCTGTAAGCCTTGAAAAATAAGGAAAGTTCAGGAAATCTCTCCACAAATTCCGATTTATCAAACACTTTTTATTTCTGCTGAATCATCTTAAAATACTTCAATGCCTCCACAATTGCACTCTCTTTATCTTCTGGACACTGTGGCTGCCTGCTATCTTCATTTTTAGGTAAATTAGGACTTGGAACAATTTCCAAGTCTGTCGCGGCAGTCGTCGAATTGCCCTGCAAGCAGTCCATTCTCCTCGTTGCAACGCGCAAATTCTTTCCAACCTCAATTCCGCATTTTCTCTTTACCTGTGAGATATACAGATTGGAAACCTTCATGCCGGCATTATGTTCCGCCACATACTTCTTTATCTCATCATATGTTGCCTTAGTCTCTGCAGATGTTATATCCACATTATCAAGTTCAATCGTGACATCAATGTAATCATCCGGCTTTTATTTCAGTTGGGACAAAAGAACAACCGTCTCAACTGTATTACCACTTTCCCACAAAATCTAACCTTGACGATACCATCCACAAATATCATTTAGCGAACATGCATCTCTTATTATATTTATTTCAGATGAATAATAACCTGCATCCATTAATGAATCCTAAACTCATCCAAAATAACAGCCGCCTGCTCATAATTTAAATTGATCAATATTTCAAGTATATCTTCATATGCTTCAATAAGTTCTTGATCCTGTTTAATTTTATCACTATATGTAATAAAGGATTTAAGGATAATCAAGTGTACTATTGCTTCTTGTTCTCTTATTGATTTTTTAAATTTATTTACCTCAGATTTTGCATTTTGAAAGCTATTTCTAATAGAAATTAATATTTCTGGCAGCAATTCATCCATATGCATTTGGTAAATCGTTCTCAACAGTTCCTTTATGTGATATTTTCCATACTTTGTAAATTGCTTATTCAAAAATTGCTTATCTACGTATGAATAATTTGTTTTGATTTTACTCCAGTCTCCCGTGCAATATCTCGTTACAGAAAGCATAAGAGATTTATATAACTGTATTCGAACATACTCCTCATCAATGTCATTTACTTTTTTCTCAATATATAGAATTTTCTTTTTACATATATTTCTTCTTTTTGAGTCAACATATGAGTCAAAAAATTCACATAAAAAATTGCCAAAGATATCTTGATAGAACTCAATTGTATCTGTTGTAAATTTTGTAAAATCAATCTCTTCAAATAATATATCGATTGCCATTTTTGCATCATCTTGGGTTTGAATCATTTCCCGCTGAAACAGCTCTATGATTTCATGTTCTTGGTAAACATCAAAAATTTCGTAAGCATTATAATTTCTTTTAGTATATTTCCAAATATCAATCACACATAGCAAAATTTCATGAATAACGATTCTAAAAGATTCATTCGTAAAATTTAGGCCGCAATTTGCAACATAGCATATTGTAGATATATCATAGTTACTCATATCAAAAACATCTATCTCTAAAGATTCTTCCTGCAGCAGATACCTATCTATTATCTCCTCTTCGCGACTAGTATAACAATTTCCATCATCATCTTTGATATAACGATCTATTCCTGACAACTTAGGTTGCATATTAGGATTAAATATAAACTCCTTATCTTTCTTACTCACTTTCAAATAATTAGCATTATATTTTTGATGTTCCATCTGATCTTCAGATAATTTAATAATTGTATTAAATACCGCTTGTGCCAAAGTCTCGTGATTAGCTAAATATCTCTTCACGTATTTAGCCATTTCATCAATAACACCATGTTGCCCCTTATACATCAAACAATCCAACACAATTTTCTTTATTTTATTTTTTATCCCAATAGCAACGTCATTTTCCAATTGATTCAATAAAACTGGCATAAGTGCAGTATCTGCCAAAAAGCTTCCATTAGAAAACAATTTCTCTATTCCGTTAATCCATATTGTGCAAAACTTTTCCCTTTTCTCATTTTCTAATTCTTGATGATTTATTGCACTAGCAATTAAAAGTATCAAAAGATTTTCATATTGAAATGCCATATCAGTATCCTTCATCAATTCTAAAATAACTTTAATTGCACCAAGAGTTGATGGCAAGTCAATCTGCCCAGACACCATATTATCATTACACTTTTTAATCGCCGCATTTAATCTCTGCTTAGGTTTATTGAATTCTTCTTGTCTTAGAACAATTTTTTCTGCTTCCCCTGATATTTGGGGTTCTAACATAATTATATTGTCGGTTATCTTGGTTGCTTTTGCACCACGCATATCCATTTTTTGAATCTGTAAATAGTCCTGTGCATTTTCTGCATCATTTTTTATAATTGAATATAAATAATCAAGAATTCCATAGCATTTATCCTGAACCATTGAATCAAAATATATCTGTGTATGAGATACATATTCTTGTATACTCAAATCACATTTTTTATCCAACTCATATCTATCTTTAAGCTCAGGTATCCCCATGGTCTTAAGAATTTGCCTTTCGAGCAACTCTTTTGTCGGATTTTTTTTGTACAACATATATCTTGTGGTATCCCAATGAACAAGTTCTATGCTTGTAGCCAAATCCAAAGCATAACCCGGTAATTCGTTTTCAAAGTGCATTCCTATACTCTCAATGATTGTAAGCAATACTATATTATTTGATTTTGAATAAATAGTTTCTTTGACATAATTTGCAAATGCAGCAGTGAATTCATGATCCTTTTTACAAATCTCCAAACTGCTTATTATAGCCTCTTTAAGACAAAAAATAACATCTCCTATTAAGGTAGGTACATTGTGATCTCTAATCCCTGCAAGCCACATGTTTCCATTTCCCCAATATTCCTTTATTGCATTACTCTCACTAATTTTTACTTTGATTTTTATTACATATTCAGGATTATTAGTTGCATATTCTAATATTACCCTATTTATAAATTGAATTGCCCAATGAAATCCCACTTTAAAATTCAATCGAAACAGATTCCATAAAAATGCATTCTCGTACACTGTTCTATATAAATAATTATAATGTTCAGCTTTCTCACTTAATCCATATTCAAAACCCTTAGACAGTCTATCGGCTCTATAGAAATCAAATTCCTCTACATCTACTTTTCCACGTAACCATAGTATATCAGCTATCGAACACAATTCGCTTGCTAATCCAGTTACCAAAGCAGGATAAGCATTCTTCAATGTCCATTCCATAATATCTTCTGACTTACGCATACTTTTTCTATTTCCATTAATATAATTATTAATCAATGTATTAAAAAACTTTTTTAACCACTCTTCTGAGTTATCTGCCATTCGATAAAGTGCTTCCAAGCAAGACGATATTTCATCTATGATTTTATAATAGTTTTCTTGCTCAGATTCCTGCAACGAATATTCCACATAATATTCCATCATAGTGCATGCATCTGAAGCAATAGCTGCCACTTTATCTTCTTGTTTCGCATAATCCAAGCATAACTTAACTATATCATCTCTTCCGATTATATTTTTCTTATATATTTCTTCGTTTTTCAAAAGTCGAATAATACATGGTCTTCCATTACCAATTGGGGACAATTTCATTTGTGGTGATTCTTGTCTAATATGTAATAACTCACCTTCAAATGCGAACAAATTAATATTCTTCACAAAGTCGAACAACATGCCTTGTTCCAGAATCTCCGCCCCTTGTTCTTCGAAATAATTATCACAAAACCTTGACTTAACAATTCCAATTTCTGTTTGCCTTTTCCAACTTTGCGGAATCTCATCAGAAAAAGTAAGGCTATATAAAAACTTATCTCTATTTACCTGTATAAACATTTTATTTGAAATCCAAATCTGATACCGTCTATACACACATCGCCCAAGATTTTCTATTTCATCATAGAAGGTCTTATACTTCCCTTTGCACAAATCAAAAGCTTTATCAAAATAATGTTCAAAGCAAATATCTTCGAAAATATCATATTTCAGTCTAATATAATCTCCTTGTTGAGCAATTACACCTTCTGAAAGCAATGCATGCATTATGTCTCTATCTATATCGTCCTTATGAATACCCAACATAAATTTTCTAGCTCTTTCAAACACAATCTTCTCAACAGTTTCAATAACTTTGTTACTGAGTATGCCATACATTCGAGATTTTTCCTCCAAACATATTATGTTTTTCCAAATATATTCTCTTAGAGAATTTTCATCACCTATATTATCAATATCCATCGAATTACTAACTATCAAGTTTATATAAAAGGGCGATTTTAATAAATCAACATATGAATTTGTTTTATACATTTTATGAATAATCGGATATTGCTTCATAAGCAATGCAAGTTCATCTTCTGTTATATCGCCAACTTCATAAATTTTTATTGAAAAATTTGTTTCCAGTTTAATAAAAGCATTTTTATCACTCGTTCTACAAGATGTTACTATGTACACATTTTGATATTCTGCCGCCATATCATACAAATACTGTAATAATTCAAATTTTGTTTCGGCACAGTCCGCAATAAACTCGAGAGCATCAATAAAGAATATTAATTTCTTTCCATTAATACACTCTAAAACGTCTTGGATACAGCAACCCCAAATGTCGTCAATATGACTTTCTTCCAAAAATCTTTCAGCACGAGCATATAAAACCAATTTTTCATTTTCAACATATTTTTTGCATAAAACAGATTTACCGCTACCAGCTCCACCTTGTATTGAAATATATCGCTCATTGTCTTTTGTTATTTTTTCAAGAAATTCATTTCTATCGATTTCATACTCTCCGTTAATCAATCCTTCAATATTTTTCAACCCTGAATTACTAAGTTCCAATGCACCTTTAAATTTTCTGATATTAATATTAAAGTTCTCATACTCATCCTTTAATACCTTGTATAATTTCTTCTGAAAATTAAGATCATTTTGTGCTTTAGTTATAATATCATTTGTAGTAATCAAATTATCTTTTACAGTAAATGAAACACTCCCAATTTGATTATCGCCACTATATTCTTTTATCTTATCAATACTATTATTACTTAGTACGAAAAATACAATATTCTTTAAGGTCGAATATTTTTTGTCTTTTGAATCCCTTATTTTTTCCAATGTGCTTTTTATTTTTGTTGGTACATCTTGAGCCGTACTTACTTGTACTAAAAGTTCTCTATTTTCTGATATCAAATCTATATATGGATAGGTTGCTGTCTCAACATTCAGATTGCTAAACTTCTGTCCAAACCAAACATTACATACTTCAACTGCAAATAACTCAAACATTTTAGCAGCATCAAATAAGCCATTTTTATTTGCCATTTTTATTTTTTCTTCGTATGATGTCATATATTCAGTTATTAAATCCATTCTTTCGTTTGAGTGCAACATATATTTGATGCTCCTTATCTAGTATTCTTTTTATCATTTACCGAATTTTTTATATTATCGCATTCAACTAATATTTCTAATACTAAAATCCATTGCATTATGCCTATTTAATTCTTATTTATCTCCACTTCTAATTTCGGCAAATTATTCAAGCTTACTGTTTCCAACGTCCGCAATTGCTGTACCGCTAACCGTCGAAGCAATTCCATCCGTTCTTTTTGACTTTTCCCCTGATTAATCAAAACCGCATTATAACTTTCCAGATTTGCAAGTACCAGTAACTGATTCAGAGTTGCTACATCCCGCATATTTCCTTTCACCGTTGAATTTTCATCTTTCCATTGCTTCGCCGTCTTTCCAAACAAAACAACATTCAACATATCTGCTTCATTAGCATAAGTATACGCCACCTGTGCGGGCGTTAATTCTGGTGGAATCAGATTTTCTTTTATCGCATCAGTATGTATCCTATAATTCAACTTAGAAATCTCCCTGTTCAAATTCCAATTCAGAGATAATCGACTATTCTCATCCGTTTTTAATCTCCTGTAATCCTTCATGATATATAACTGGAACTCAGGAGAAATCCAAGTCGCAAAGGACATAGCAATATCACTATGAGCATATGTTCCGCCATAACGTCCTGCTTTTGAAACAATACCGATAGCATCTGTCGCTTCAATCCACTTCTTTGGCGACATAGTAAAGGCGTTTGCTCCTGCCTGCTTTTTAAACCCCTCGAATTCGAGGGGTTTGAAATCTGGATTATGTAACCTTTCCCATAATCCCAGAAATTCTATAACATCCCGATTTCTCATCCAGTTTTGAATAACTGCCGTTGGGTCATCGCTCTTATACCGGGCAATATCTGTCAATGAAATAAATTCATTTTCAAAATCCTGCGTATAAATTCCAATATCTATTCCATTTGCATGGATTGTTTCTTTAATTATTTTCCCCATTACTCCTCCTGTAATCACATTATAATCTTTACAAAACGCTTAATTCTCTTTTCTTTTAAGAATATTCTACTGAATAACTATCTTCATCTTCCCACATTTCCCGATATGCTTCAACATAAAGTTTAATGCAACTAGGGTATATATACAAATACTTTCTACACACCCTTTTAAACAATTTCAGTATTTTTTCATCACAGGCAAAATCCAGCAAGTGATCTAGCAAATATGACAAGTCATCTTCTAACACGGTTCTGCTACACACATCTTCAACCAATGGCAAATAAACCTCATAAGCTTTCTGATGTAATTGAACTATCTGCTCTGCAATCTGATAAATCCTTTCATCTATTAGATTACCCCAAAATACCTAAGTGCCTCCGTTATCGCTTCTATATTTTCTTTCGGTGGATGTTTTCTCGGTTGTTTTAACTCTTCCACCGCATTAGGAGCATCATACATTGTCAATCCCAAATACCTCTTCACTTCTGCGATATATGCTGTATGTACTTTAAATCCATATTTCTTCCCGACATATTCTTGTATCATTTTATATGTGTTTTCGGTTTCGGCTGGTATTTCTTTACATGCTCTGCAATCTTATCCAAGGATACTTTCCCCTCACTTTCTCCAAATTCAATCTTCACATTTATATGACCGTCTGGTTTTTTGTGAGAAAGCAGTACAACCGTCTCCACATGCACTGAAAGTTACTTCTTATACTAAATAGAGAAAACGTCATATTTTTTCGAAAAGCTTTATCCTCCACTTAGGAGTAATAGTATTTACCCCACCATTTAAAATTCATTATCGGTATGCTTATTTTTCAGCTTGTAAAATACAATTATTACGCTAGTATAATATTGCATTATACAATCATACCATATTTCCTTGCTATAATCACTCTTTTGATCCGCACGATCATTACGAATATTATAACCATTACATTATCTAATATACATTTCAATATCTGCAACATCTAAATCCCAAAAATGATATGGCCACTTATTTAAATCACTTGTAAACTGGTTAAATAATTTCACAGAAACTTTATACTCATCTTTTAAATACATGATTTCTTTCAAATGTTGTTGTGATACTCCTACTAGTTTTACATTATTATCGCAATTCAATAAGTAAAGATTTTGGAATTGCTCGGCAAAATATTTGCTTTCAAAAAGTAAAATTCCCTCTTTAAGAAACAAATTTTGCTCTATAGAATTTTTTCCATTCAAATTCATAAACATCCAAAAAGGATCACCTATAGTTTTATAGTCTGGAACCAAGTATTTACCATTTTCACCATTAATAAACTTATAAAGTTCATTATATTTTATAAGTCTGATTCCATTATAACTAGATACTTTTTTTGCTCCATCTTGAAACTCACTTTCTGCCGAAATAAAAATTCCATTTATGTTCCCTATATGCTCTAATTTATAAGAAAAATTTCTTAATTCACCAACATTTATTGGATTTTTCCAGTTTTTACACTCAATTGCCACCTTGTAGTTCACTCCAAAATGCTCGTATGAATATAGTATGTCTATCTCATGACTTGCACCATCAGCTCCTATTATTGGAACATGTTTCTCAACTTTAGCTTTTATTCGCTCATTATTAGCAATTTGAATATAAATTTTTTCAACAATAGACTCAAACTTGTCTCCTTTCTCTTTTGATACGTTATTCATTATTGTCACCTCTCATATAAAATTTTTTTAGACTTTTATGTGGAATTTGATAACATAAGATAGAATTTTCCTGTAATTGCTCAAATTCAGGAAAAGCTATACTAAAATCTGGAAACATCCCTTTTTCTTGAAGAGAAACTAATACTTTGAGATGGTTTTGAGAAATACCAAAAACCTTAGCACTCTTTTTTATTTTACTGCAATAATTAATAGCCTGCTTCTTTGATAAAAACAATAAAATACTATCATTAACCATCTCGTAATTTCCTGTATTCTTATCACTATCTTGTTCTGTTTCCATAATGACCCAAAATGGATCCCCTATTATCTCTTCATCTGGCAACATTACTTTTAAAGCACTTAAAGTAGATTTTCTTACTTCATCTAATAAATCAAATTTCTTTAAATCAATATTTGTCAATTCAGCCACTTTCTTTGCCCCACTAGATACTATATCATCATAGTAAATAATACCTTTTGCAAAAAAATGTAAATCTTTCAAAACATTTGCAAATTCCCACATATCATTCTCTGTTACTTTTGTACCTTCTATTACTTTAATCACTGTCCGCTCTAAATTATTCATCTGAATGAATTCAAAGTAAATATCAACTGTATGTTCTTTTAATTTTCCAGAGATTGTCACATTCTCTACAATCCTAGGTCTAAAAAAACCTTCGTTTTTAAAATGACTTTTATACATTGAAATTACATTAGCTTTTAATCCTGGATTTTTTCTTAATTTGAATATATATATCCCTCCTTAATCTTGTAGCACTCTTCACAATGTACCAAATCGCTTATTCTTAAAAGTATACTTTCGCCCAAATGTATATTTCCTATTCCCCATAGCCTATCCCATGAGGTAAACCTCCACTTATATCATCACTCTGCGGAAACAGAAACACACATCCATTTTTCTGCCGAAATTGCAAAAACCTTTGATTTATTGGGCTTTTTTCGACAGAAGGCAGACAGTCTCCACATGCAACGGCATCTTTATTGGAACACACATTTTCTGCCTCGTGTTCTTCAAAAGAACACACATCTTTATCATTCAACAAGTCATGATTATCGCTCATTTTTAAGCTCCTCCTTGTTGTCTACACAGCCTTTTCACAAAGATTCATATATCGGTCTCTGGCATATGGTATGCTTCTGTCATCCATACCCTTTAGCACAAATGTCAGCTTATACGGATCAGCTGTGCCATCCTCTTCCATATCACCGACAACGACTTTCTCCACAATACTTTCAAATACTACTCTGTCAAATTCATCAAGTACATCAGCCCCTTTAAGCTTCTGCCTGATGAGTTTCATCTTATCAGCAATATTCTTCTGTGATAATACGCAGTCAGAAAATAAATGCTTTTCTTCTTCACATTTATCCAACTTATTGCTAATCTCACTGTATTTATCGTCATAGGCTTCTTTAGAAATTTTATCATCCAGATACATATCAGTCAATTTTTTTCTCTTCTTTTCAAGCGAGGAAATCTCTTTCTCAATACGCTTCAATTTTTCTGTACTGTCGTCTTTGGATAATGTTTCTTCCACTGATGACAACACAGATTCAAGTACGTCATCAAAATTCTCTGCAAGCAACTTAAACATCTCAAGAAACGCATTTTCGATAACCACTTCATCTACGGCTTTGCTATGTGGGCAGTTTGCAATTCCCTTATTCGTTGCCGTCCGGCATTTCCATACCGGCTTTTTATGCTTTGTATCCTGATTATGGGAACGCCTGGTGAGATTAGTTCCACAAAAGCCACACTGACACATACTACTAAAAGCGTATTTTCTTGCAAACTTGATTCTCTCCGCATCTGATACATTTTCATTAGTACGATATCTGCTTTTTAAAATATCCTGAACTTTGTCCCACTCTTCCTCTGAAATAATGGCTTCATGATGATTCTTTGTATAATACTTGTTGGATTCACCATGATTATCCAGACGCCGCTTTGATATCGGGTCTACTGTGTAAGTTTTTCCCATAAGTAAATCGCCCTTGTACTTTTCATTCTTAAGAATTCCCCTGACCCCGCTGTCTGTCCACTTAACATTGCCCTTTTTATTGACCTTGCCAAGTCTCGTAAGCTCCTTCGCAATTCTATATGCACCATATCCCTGCAGATACAAATCATAAATCAGGCGGACTGTCTCTGCTTCTGCTTCATTGA
>OJME01002596.1_pt1 | contig 11884 bp, 9 predicted proteins | sample 1597151 | NCBI WGS metagenome assembly OJME01 (sample SAMEA2452118, study PRJEB22498) | human gut metagenome | biome: human feces; feature: human gut; material: feces | place: Australia | collected 2012
ATGACTGCGGGTGTGGTGGACATGACCACGCAACAGTAGTAGAAAATAAAGACGAAAAAACTTTAAATATACTATTAGTTCACTGGGTAAACCACAACCAATCTCACGAAGAATCATTCCAAGAATGGGTAGAAAAAGCTAAAGCTATGGGTAAAACAGAAACAGCTACTTGCATAGAAAAAGCTATAGAATATATGAACAAAGCTAACGAAATGTTAGTTGAAGCTAAGAAAAATATGTAATTAATCATAAGAACAATACAAGTAACATTGTATTGTTCTTTTTTTGAATAAGGAGAAGAATTATGAAAGATGGACATATACATACACCATACTGCCCTCATGGGACAGATGATAAATTTGAACAATATGTAGAAAAAGCTATAAAGGTAGGGCTTGATGAAATATCATTTACTGAGCATTTTCCATTACCAAAAGGATTTACAGACCCAGCTCCAAATAATGATAGTTCTATAAAATTAGAGCAATTGAAGAGTTATATAAATGACGTAAATAAATTAAAAGATAGATATAAAGATAAGATTAAAATAAATGTAGGTGCAGAGGTTGATTACGTAGAGGGATTTGAAAAAGAAATAAAATCTTTGTTAGATGAATACGGAAAATATTTAGAAGACGGCATATTGTCAGTACATATGATAAAAATAGAAGATGAATATTACTGTATGGACTTTAGCAGTGAAGAATTCGAAAAAATAGTAAACTTATTAGGTTCAATCGAATCGGTTTATAACTTATATTATGACACGCTTATAAAGGCTATAAATGCTGATTTGGGCGAATATAAACCAAAAAGAATAGGTCACTTAAACCTAGTGAGAAAATACAATAAAAAATTCCCATATGATTATTCAAAAAATAAAAAATTAGAAGAATTGGTCAAATTAATAAGTGAAAAAGAATATGAACTGGATTATAATGTAGCAGGATTATTTAAAGAAGATTGTGGGGAAGTATATATAAGCGGTTATTTAGCTGAATTAATCAAGAAATATAATGTAAAGGTGGTTCTTGGCTCAGATTCACATAGTTCAAAATTTATAGATAAATACAAAATAAATATATAGTTGAAATATATATAAAGTATACTTAAAATAGGGTTTTGTAACGCATATGTTTTTTATATGACCATATTATGCAAAATTTATGACAGTCAAAATGGCTAATTTTTATAATGGAATTTATATTATAGAAATTAGCTGTTTTATTGTTTAAAATAAGTTTTTTATATAAATTTTCTATTTTGTTTTAAAAAACTAAAACCAAAAGTATATTTTTTATCAAAAAAATAAGAAGCTATAATATTATAAATATTCTAGCTAATTAAAATAAAATAAAATTTAAAATCTATTTTCCTAAAATTGTAAAAATTTAGATGATTATGTTTATTAATAAAATAAATAAAATTAAGATGAATTTCAAGAATAAATAAAGTCTAATAATTTTTAAAATAAAAAAAACAACTAAAATGGCAATTATAGTTTAAAAAATAAATAATAGAATGCTAAATATTGAAAAAATAATGAAAATTATGGTAACCTTAAATCAGAACAGTTCAAATAATAAAATTTTTTATATTATATTTATTATTTTAATATAAAAATTTTATAGGTTAATATATTAACAGAAATAAAGATAGATTATAAAACAGATGAAACAATTATAAAGTTATATATTTTAAATATAGGGGGATTACGACTTTGAATAAAACAAATTTAAACGAAAAAAGTAAAATGGATTTTATGGTTATAGGATTCGCGATTTTCTCAATGTTATTTGGAGCAGGGAATCTAATATTTCCACCATTTTTAGGATTTATGACAGGATCTGCATGGATTGTAGGGTTTATAGGTTATGTATTAGCAGACATAATCCTAGGCGTATCAGGAATTATGACATCTTTAGATCATGACTATGAAAAAGATGGTGCAGTATCAATATCATCTAGAGTTGATAAAAGAATAGGCTTACTATTAGGTTTAACAATGATTACATGTATAGGACCAGCAGTTGTTATACCAAGAACTGCAGCTACAACTTTTGAAATAAGTATATTACCGCTATTACCTAATTTTAATCCACTAGTATTTTCAATAATATTCTTTTTAATAGTTATAGCACTTACAATAACAAAATCAAAAGTAGTCGATGTAATAGGAAAAGTATTAACACCAATACTTTTAGTATCATTAGCTATATTAATAATAAAAGGTATTGCTACACCAATAGGAGATATGAGCCAAGTTCCACAAATAGAAAACAACGTATTTGCAGAAGGTATAGCTCAAGGATATCAAACAATGGATGCTTTAGGAGCAGTAGCACTTGCAGCACTTGTAATGAACTCAATAATCTCTAAAGGATATACTAATAGAGCCGAAAAACGTAAAATATTAATAAAATCAAATGCAGTAGCAGCTATATTTTTAATATTAGTTTATGGAGGATTATGTTATATAGGAGCTACAGCATCAACTAGTCTTGACCCAGAAATAGGACAAACTTTACTGCTTACAACATTAACTCATTTAATAATGGGGTATTGGGGAAAAGTTTTATTAGCTATAATAGTATTCTTTGCTTGCCTTACAACAGCAGTTGGATTAACTTCAGTAGCAGCAGAATATTATGAAGAAGTATCAAAAGGAAGATTAAGCTATAAGGTTTTAGTAGTAGCTATTTGTGCTATATCAACTGTAATATCAACTGTAGGAGTAAGTAATATTATAAAAGTTGCAGGACCATTACTAGATATAATCTACCCAGTTGCAGTAACATTAATAGTATTAACACTAATGAGCAACAAAATAAAAAGCAATGCAGTCTTTAATATATCAGCAATAGTTGCATGTTTATTCGGTGTAATGAATGTTTTAAAAGTAGGGTTTATACAAAGTCTACCTTTAGCTGAAGTTGGATTAAGCTGGGTAATTCCAGTATTGATAGTATCTGTAATATCTATTGTAGTTACATCAAGCAAATCAAATAAAGGTGAAAAATTAAAAGATACTCAAATTTCATAAATATAATTAGATTAAAAATGCTTCTTTGGATTTTATATAAGATAAAATTCGAAGAAGCATTATCTATTTTTTTAAAATGATAAATAAAATAAAAATAAATTATTGACTACTGTAAAAAAATAGTATATACTTGTAATAGAAATGGAGAAGTACTCAAGTGGCTCAAGAGGATCCCCTGCTAAGGGATTAGGCTGGGTTAACCGGTGCGAGGGTTCGAATCCCTCCTTCTCCGCCAGTAAGCTCTGATGATTTTCATCAGAGCTTTTTTCTTATGTAAAAATTTGTGTAAAAGTTTGACTGTAAAAAAACAATGTGCTAAAATTTAAATAACGATGAATAATTAATTAACGGTGTCATGAAGATACTAGTACTCTCGTAGTACGCGTATTTTCATGGCATTTTTTGTTTTTACAGAAACTATAAGGGGTGGGGAATATGAAGATGAAAGAATTTTTAAAGGAAAACGAAAGATATTGGGCAGATAGAGCGGAAGGATATTGCCAAGTTAATATAGATGAGTTAAGAAGTAATAAAAAGCTTGAATGGATAGATATTATAAAATCTAATGCACCAGTTTTTGCTGGGGACAGAAGGTTAAAGGTTCTAGATATAGGATGTGGGCCAGGATTTTTCTCAATAATATTATCATGTGCAGGTTATGATGTGACTGCTGTTGATTATACAGAAGAAATGTTAAATAAGGCAAAACAAAATGCAGGGGATTTGAAAGATAAAATTAAATTTAGAAGAATGGATGCTCACAATTTGGAGTTTGATGAAGGGCAATTTGATTTAATAGTAACTAGAAATCTTACTTGGAATTTGAAAGATCCAGAAAAGGCATATAAAAGTTGGTATAAAGTGTTGAGAAAAGGTGGAAAAATGATAAACTTCGATGCTAACTGGTATCTACATCTTTTTGATGAGGAAAAAAGAAGAGAATATGAAAGTGATAGAAAAAATGTAGAACTTTCAGGAATGGAAGATCACTATACATGTACAGATATAGATTCAATGGAGGATTTGGCGAGACAAGTTCCACTTAGCAAAATCAAAAGACCTTCTTGGGATAGAGTAGTTTTAGATAAAATAGGATTTAAAAATATAAAAATAGACCAAAATATTTGGACAAAGACATGGAATGAAGAAGAAAAATTAAATTATGGCTCAACACCAATGTTTATGATAATTGGAGAAAAATAGATTACTACATATAAATTGGTTAACCTAAAAAATTAACATACAAAATATTAATATCAATAATAAAAAAGGGTATATATGGAGGCGATTTTAGTGAATTTAGTAGACAGAATAGAAAATTACTGGTCAAAAAGAAGTGATGATTTTTTCGATTTAAGAATAGAAGAATTAAAAAGTGATAAAAGACAATTATGGCAAGATGAAATAATAGCAAACTTGCCAGATAAAGAACATTTAAAAATACTAGATGTAGGATGTGGACCAGGATTCTTCTCTGTTATATTATCATCTTTAGGGCATGATGTTATTGGAATTGATTTAACAGAATCAATGATACAAAAAGCAGATGAAATTGCAGATATATTAGATTATGACATAGATTTTAGAGTTATGAATGCACAAGAATTGGATTTTGATGATGAAGAATTTGATGTAGTTATCTCAAGAAATTTAACTTGGACATTGCCAGATATAGAAAAGGCATATAAAGAATGGTATAGAGTATTGAAAAAAGATGGTGTTCTTTTAAATTTTGATGCTGATTATGGAAAAGTATCATTAAAAGAAGAGATGAAATCATTAGGAGAAGAACATTCACATAATATGATGGATTCAAGTTTGGTAAAAGAATGTGATGATATTAAACAAGAATTAGAAATAAGCAAAAGACGTAGACCAATGTGGGATGAGAAGTTTCTACAAGAAATAGGGTTTGAGTCATGTAAAATAGATTGTGAAATAAGCGGGAGGGTTTATAAAATAAAAGATGATTTTTATAACCCAACACCTATGTTCAAAGTCTGTGCGATAAAAAGTAGATAATAAATAGAAAGATAGGATATAAGAAGTTTGAATAGTACTTTTTATATCCTTTTTAAGTTGTATAAAATCTCTTTTTCTAATAAAATAAGATTGAATAGAAGGGAGATTAAATATATTTATGAAACATGATCATGCAGCAACAAGGAGAATGCTCAGCTATGGTGAATTGAAAAAATATCAAATATTAGCTGAATCTTTAATAGTAGGATTAATCGTAGGACTAGTAATAGTTTTGCATAGGATTATTTTATCGAGCGTATTTTCTTTATTCAAAAACTTCTATAGTTTAGGAAGAGAAAATTTCGTATATATACCGGCTATTTTTGCGGTATTAATATTTTTAGGATATATTGTAGGAAAATCAGTAAAGATAGACCCTATGATAACAGGGAGTGGAATACCTCAAGTTGAGGGGATTTTGCTCAGAAAACTTAAACAAAAATGGTATAGTGTTTTAGTTTTAAAATTTGTAAGTGGTCTTGTTTGTTTGGGAACAGGGCTATCATTAGGTAGGGAGGGTCCATCTGTTCAAATTGGGTCCTGTGTTGGAGAAGGTTTTGCAGAGAGTACAAAAAAAATGGACAATGAAAAGAAATATTTTATAACGTGCGGGGCTAGTGCAGGGCTTGCGGCGGCGTTTAATGCACCGATGGCGGGTGTTATGTTTTCATTAGAAGAAGCTCACAAAAACTTTTCACCAATAGTTCTTCTTTCGGCAATATCGGCATCACTTGCGGCTGATTTTGCGTCTAAAAACTTCTTTGGACTAAAGCCTTCGCTAAATTTCCAACAGTTATCAGCGATGCCTCTAAAATATTATTGGGCATTATTGATTTTGGGAATTGTAATAGGTATTAGTGGAACGATTTTTAATAAAGGATTATTAGTATCTCAAATACTATACAAAAAAACAAACTTATCAATAGAAATGAAATGTATAATTCCTTTTATAGTAACTGGAATAGTTGGACTTACAGTGCCGGCGTTATTAGGTGGTGGCCATGATTTAATAATGAGTCTACAAAATTTAAATATACATATGGAATTATTAATTGCTTATATAATTATTAAATTTATATTTACTTTTGTATGCTTTGGTTCGGGCGCACCTGGGGGGATATTCTTTCCATTATTAACACTTGGTTCTTTGGTAGGTGATTTTGTGGGAATAATTATGGTTACTTATTTTAATATTCCACAGGAGTATTTACTAAACTTTATAGTAATTGCGATGGCGGGTCATTTTGCAGCGATAGTTAAATCACCGATTACAGCGATTATATTAATTTCAGAGATGACAGGTTCACTAAATCACTTGCTTTCTTTGGCAGTTGTATCGTTAGTGGCGCTTTTAGTTTCTGATTTATTAAAAACAAGACCGATTTATGAGGCTTTATTAGACAGGATATTACAAAATAATAATTCGAAATTAGAAGGAAGTTATAATAAAAAAACATTAGTAGAAGTTTCTGTAGAATTAGGTAGTACAATGGATAATCATTGTATAAAAGATATACAATGGCCAGAGGGGTCTTTGGTTGTATCGATATTAAGAGGTGAAAAAGAGATAATACCTCATGGAAAGACGCTTCTTTTGGCGGGGGATTTAGTAACCGTTATGACAAATGAAAGGACGGCCCCAAATGTGTTGGAAGAAATCGGGGCAAAGGCAAGTTGTTCTTAAAATAACATTATTTAATAAAATTTATTGAATAAAGTACTATTTTATGTATTTTTATATAAAAATAAGATAACAATTAAATAAAGATATTTTTACATATATATTTGATATAATAAAATAATGTAGATAATTTAATAAAATCACGGCAATATAGATTATATTGTCGTGATAAATTTTAATACATTAAGGTGGAAAATATGATAAATATAGATAAATTAAATGAAAATCAACAAGAAGCAGTCAAACATGTTGACGGTCCTTGTATGGTTTTGGCGGGGCCTGGTTCTGGAAAAACTAGAGTTATAACTTATAGGATTGTTAATATGGTTATGAATGAGGGTATACCCCCAACTAGAATTTTGGCGATAAGTTTTACAAAGGCATCATCAATCGAGATGAAAAATAGAGCTTTGAGCATATGTAACGATTTTAGAATGAATAAGGTCACTTTCGGAACATTCCATGCAGTTTTCTTTAGGATTTTAAGAAAATTTGACGGTGTTAATTTAAACAGTATTTTGGACGAAAAGACAAAGAGAATAGCGCTTAAGGGAATTTTAAAAAGTTTGAATGTAGAAAATGCAGAAGATGACGAACTTATAGGCCAAGTTATAAATGAGATTTCATACGTTAAAAATGAACTTATGGATAAAGCAGATTTCCAATCTGAAGTTTTGACAAAAGATGAGTTTGTGAACACATATAATATGTATGAAAATTATAAAGATGAAATTAAAAAGATAGATTTTGACGATATGCTTATAAGAACTTACTACTTATTACAAAATAATCAAGAGGTTCTTAGAATTGTCCAAAGTGTATATAAATATATTCTAGTGGACGAGTTCCAAGATGTGAACAAAGTCCAGTTTGAGGTTTTAAAATTAATTGCAGGGGAAAATAACAATATATTTGTAGTCGGTGACGAGGACCAAAGTATCTACGGATTTAGGGGTTCTAGACCTGATTTTTTATTAAAATTCAAAGAATATTTTAAAGATGCAAAAGAAGTTAGACTAGACATAAACTATAGATCAAAATCTGAAATAATAGGTACAGCAAATAGATTAATAAATAAAAACCAAAATAGATATAATAAAGTAATAAAATGTGACAGAGAAGAAAAGGGAAGTGTCGAGTATTTAATCCCGAAAGATTCAGAAGATGAAGCAGTACAAATTGCAAAGGATATATTAGAAAGAGTGCAACAAGATTATATTGAATACGACGATTTTGCTGTAATATATAGAACAAATCTTCAATCGAGAGCATTGGTAGATGTGTTTATGGATATGAGAATTCCGTTTGTAATTAGAGACGCTGTTGTCACAATATACGACCATTGGGCGGCGAAGGACATACTATCTTATCTTAGATTAGTATTAGACCCAGATTCAAACCAAGATTGGATAAGGATAATAAACAAACCATTTAGATATATATCTAGAGATAGCATAAATTCAGTAAAAGATGAAAAATACTTTTTAAATGCATTGATTACAAAATGCAATTTACACCAAAAACAAGTAAAAACATTAACTGATTTAGAGATAGATTTAAGTTATCTTAAATCGCTAGCACCTAAAAATGCTATTTCATATATAAGAAGTACTCTAGATTACGACAAATATATACTAGATTATTGTATGAATCGAAAAATAAAACCTAATGGGCTAATCGAGATTCTAAACGAAGTCGAAAGTTCATCTTCAAACTTCGCCACAATTGGAGAATATTTGAGCCATATCGAAAAGGTAAAGGAAGAATTACAGGAAAATCAAAAAAATAAAGAAGTAAATGGTGTAATTTTTACAACTATGCATAGTGCAAAGGGGTTAGAATTCGACAATGTGTATATAATCGGTGTCAATGATGGTACAATTCCACATGAAAAGTCATATGACATAGAAGATGAAGAAAAAGCAGATGAACAAATTGAAGAGGAAAGAAGACTTATGTATGTTGCAATCACAAGGGCTAAAGACAGATTATGCATAAGTTGTCCGCAAAATAAATACGGCAAAAAAGTATCAAAATCTAGATTTATAGATGAAATAGAAGAGCCATTAAACTCAGAATTAAAACAAGTACGAGTTGGAAATAAAGTGTATCACAAGACATTTAAAGAAGGAAAAGTAATCGAAAAGAAAAACAATATGATAACTGTAAAATTTAAAAATTCTACAAAGACTTTGGATTATAAAATATGCTTAAAGAATAAAATTATTAGAATATTATAGGTATGTAGAGAATAAGATAAATAAAAAATCAAAAAAATATCTCTAAATTTATGAAATTAATTGACAAAAATGGATAATATAACCTATAATTAGATTAATTTAATAAGTATAATTCAATGAAAAAGAAAGTAACATAAATATAAGTTACAGCGAGCTGAGTATGGTGCGAGTCAGCAACGGAGTTTATTGTGAAAAGAGCTTTGGAGAAGACTATCTGAATATAGTAGGATAGTAGGTAGCCTGCCTTAAAGGTTTGAGTGGATAATTATTATTTTATAATTATCAAGAAGAGTGGTAACGCGGTAATTCGTCTCTTAGTTTTTAAACTAAGGGACTTTTTTATTATAAAAAACAAGGGGGATATAATAATGAAATTAAAAAAATTATTAGCTACAGGGTTAGCTGCAATCATGGTTATGGGCTTAGTTGGATGCAGTAGTTCAAAAGGCTCAAGTTCAAGTGCATCATCAGATGCGTCAAGTTCTGCTGCAAAAACTGAAAAATTACAACAAATCAAAGATGCTGGAGTATTAAAAGTAGGTACAAGTGCTGAATATTCTCCATATGAATTCCACAAAGTTGTAGATGGTGAAGACAAAATAGTTGGATTCGATGATTTCTTAGTTCAAGAAATAGCAAAAGATATGGGTGTTAAAGTTGAATACGAAGATATGGACTTTGATGGTTTACTAGGTGCTCTACAAGCTGATAAAGTAGATATAGTTTTAGCTGGTATGACTCCAGATGAAAAAAGAAAGAAAAGTGTGGACTTCTCTGACATATACTACACTAACAGCAATGTTTGTATAGTTGCAAAAGGTAAAGAAGACACTATAAAAAAATCTGAAGATTTAAAAGACTTAAAAGTTGGTGTTCAAAAAGGAACAACTCAAGCAGATTATGTTACTAATACATTAGGAATAAGTAATGCAACTCAATTAAAGAAAATACCAGATTTAATGTTAGAACTTCAAAATGGAAAAATAGACGTTATAGTTACTGGTAAAGCAGTTGCTGAAATAAACGTTAAAAAATACGATAATATAGCAATAGGAAATACAACAGTAGGTGATGAAGTAGCTGAAACTTCAGCTGCAGCAATTAAAAAATCAGGTAATGGTGTTGACAATACTTCATTCGTAAAATCTGTAAATGACACTATAAAAAGATTACAAGATAGTGGAGATATGGATAAATATATGCAAGATGCTTTAAAATTAGCTGAATAATAGACAATTATAAGTAGGAGATGTGATTATGGATTTTAGTGTATTAAATGGATACTATGGGGTACTTATGGAAGGTACTAAATATACAATTTTAGTATCATTAGTATCTTTAGTAGTCGGATTTGTACTTGGCTTATTAATTTGTCTAATGAAAATGTCAAATTTCAAAGTGCTAAAGCTTTTATCTAGTGCTTATGTGCAAATATTAAGAGGAACACCTTTATTTGTTCAAGTTTTTATTATTTATTTTGGTCTACCACAATTAGGTATAGACTTTCCTGATATAGGGCCTATATCATCTAAATTTATCGCTGGTGCATTTGCATTATCTATAAATTCAAGTGCATACATAGCAGAAATATTTAGATCAGGGATACAATCTGTTGATAAAGGTCAAATGGAAGCTAGTAGATCTTTAGGATTAGGATATGCAGATACTATGAGATTTGTAATAGTTCCACAAGCTATAAAAAATGTATTACCAGCATTAGCAAATGAATTTATAACATTAGTAAAAGAATCATCAGTTCTTTCCGTTATAGGTACTCAAGAAATAATGTTTAAAGCAGGAATAGTAGTTACAGCAGTATATAGACCGATGGAACCATATATAGCAGCTGCTGTTATATATCTTGTATTAACTACAATATTATCAAAACTAGTTGGTATACTTGAAAAGAAACTAGCTAAATCTAATTAATAAGGGAAAGTGATAAAATGATAAAAATAAGAAATTTACACAAATCATTTGGAGATTTAGAAGTATTAAAAGGCATAGATTTAGAAATAAAAAAAGGTGAAATTGTCACTATAGTTGGGCCAAGTGGTTCGGGGAAAAGTACTGTACTTAGATGTATGAACCTATTAGAAGTTCCAACTACAGGACAAATAATATTTGAAGGAACAGATATTACTGATAAAAAAGTTAATATTGACGAAGTTAGACAAAGAATAGGTATGGTATTCCAAAACTTTAATCTATTTCCTAACATGACTGTTTTAGACAATATTACTTTAGCTCCAATGAGATTAAAAAAATTAAGCAAAGAAGAAGCAAATAAAAAAGCAGAAGTCTTGCTAGATAGAGTAGGATTATTAGACAAAAAAGATTCTTATCCATCACAATTATCAGGTGGGCAAAAACAAAGAATCGCAATAGCAAGAGCATTAGCAATGGAACCAGACATGATGTTATTTGATGAACCGACATCTGCCCTTGACCCAGAAATGGTAAAAGAAGTTCTTGACGTTATAAAAGAACTTGCAGAAGAGGGAATGACAATGGCCATAGTAACTCATGAAATGGGATTTGCACGAGAAGTTGCTGACCGTGTTCTTTTCATGGACGGTGGTTACATCGTAGAAGAAGGTACTCCACAGGAAGTACTTCTGAATCCAAAAGAACCTCGAACTATCGATTTTCTGAATAAAGTACTGTAGATAAAGATAAAATCAGCCGCTGCGAATGCAGCGGCTCATATTATATGCTACAAGTTCTCTTTTTTCAATAACAATTTGTACATAATTATTTCGCAGCTTTGATCGTTATATCCCCATCCTCACTCTTAATTTCGAGGGAATTCTGTGCCTTATTTCCAGAATCAACGCTCTGTTCATCGTCTTCATCCGTCATGACTTTGCCGAGTTCCTCCGGAATATTGATCTCACC
>OJME01002599.1_pt1 | contig 11870 bp, 8 predicted proteins | sample 1597151 | NCBI WGS metagenome assembly OJME01 (sample SAMEA2452118, study PRJEB22498) | human gut metagenome | biome: human feces; feature: human gut; material: feces | place: Australia | collected 2012
GGGAGAATTTTTTGCTGCCGAACCTTGTTGTTGCCGTGGGCTTATTACTTCGACGGGCGAACGGTGTTCGCCCCTACACATACATCGAGCTGATACCGCAGGTTGAGTAACAATACCAGTCCGAAAAATCGTACATATACGCAAATTCAAAAAATATTGATAAAAAAGCCTTTACAATTAAAAATAATTGTAATATAATGATTAAAACAACTGTTCGATTGAGGAGGCATTTATGGATAAGTTTCAGCTTGTTTCAGATTATAAGCTTTCAGGCGACCAGCCTGAGGCGGTGGACGCTCTGGTAAAGGGTATCGAAAGCGGCATGAGAGAACAGACCCTTATGGGCGTTACAGGTTCAGGCAAGACCTTTACTATGGCAAACGTTATCGCAAGGATAAACCGTCCGACGCTGGTGCTTGCCCATAATAAGATACTTGCCGCTCAGCTTTGCTCTGAGTTCAAGGAGTTTTTTCCGAACAATGCCGTGGAATATTTTGTGTCCTACTATGACTATTATCAGCCTGAAGCCTATGTGCCAAGCAAGGACGTCTATATCGAAAAGGACAGCTCCGTTAATGACGAGATAGACAAGCTCAGACATTCCGCTACCTCCGCTATCGCTGAACGCCGCGACGTTATCATCGTTGCCAGCGTTTCATGTATCTACTCCCTTGGTGACCCTGAGGAGTATAAGTCCATGGTCGTGTCTATACGTCGTGGTATGGAGAAGTCCCGTGACAGACTTATCGCTGACCTTGTGGGTATACAGTATGAGCGAAACGATATAAATTTTGTGAGAAACAAGTTTCGTGTCAGGGGAGATGTGGTGGAGATATTTCCTGCAAATTCCACCGACACTGCCATAAGAGTGGAGTTCTTCGGAGATGAGATAGACCGTATTACTGAAATAAACGTGGTGACGGGTGAGGTGCTTTGTTCACTTGCCCATGCGGCGATATTCCCTGCTTCTCATTATATCGTCAGCCGTGATAAAATGCACGACGCTATCGAAGAGATAAAGCAGGAGCTTGACGAGCGTATCAAGTATTTCAAAGACAACGATATGCTTATCGAAGCTCAGCGTATCGCACAGCGCACTAACTATGACATCGAGATGTTGGAGGAGATAGGCTTTTGCAGCGGTATCGAGAATTATTCCCGAGTGCTTGCAAGACGTCCCGCAGGCTCTACGCCGTTCACTCTCCTTGACTTTCTGCCTGATGATTTTGTGCTTTTCGTGGACGAGTCACACGTTTCTCTGCCGCAGGTGAGAGGTATGTATGCAGGCGACAGGGCAAGAAAGCAGACACTGGTTGACTATGGCTTCCGCCTACCGTCAGCAATGGATAACAGACCGCTGACCTTTGATGAATTTTATTCTCATATCAATCAGGCGGTTTTCGTGTCCGCTACCCCTGGACCTATCGAGCAGGAAAAGTCACAGCAGATAGTGGAGCAGGTAATAAGACCGACAGGTCTGCTTGACCCTGAGATAATCGTAAAGCCGACTGAGGGTCAGATAGAGGACTTGCTCAGCGAGATAAATATGCGCACAGCTAAAAATCAGCGTGTGCTGGTCACAACGCTCACAAAGAAAATGGCTGAGGATCTGACAAACTATCTAAAGAGCTTTGACGTAAAGGTGAGATATATGCACCACGATATCGACACTATCGAGCGAATGGAGATAATCCGTGACCTGCGTCTGGGCGAGTTCGATGTGCTTGTGGGTATCAACCTTTTGCGTGAGGGTCTTGATCTGCCTGAGGTAACTCTTGTGGCTATACTTGACGCTGATAAAGAGGGCTTCCTGCGTTCTGAAAGCGCACTTATACAGACCATAGGCAGAGCCGCTCGAAACGCCGAGGGCAAGGTAATAATGTATGCCGACACTGTGACACGTTCAATGGAAAAGGCTATCACCGAAACGGAGCGACGTCGTGCGATACAGATGAAGTTCAACGAAGAACACGGCATAGTTCCGAAAACTATAGTCAAGGATATAAGAGATGTAATAGAAATATCCACCAAGGAAGAGGTGGAATACGAGGCAAGGCAGAAAACAAAGCTTTCAAAGCAGGAAACCGCAAAGCTCATAGACAAGCTTACAAAGGAAATGAAAGAGGCGGCAAAGCTGCTTGAATTTGAGCACGCCGCATTCCTGCGTGATAAAATTGCGGAGTTAAAGGGTGAGAAGAAATGACAGAGCTTTATTTATCCGATTTGATGAAGCTTGGCGGTATCGACCCTGACGAAGCAGTGCTTATAAGGCACTCTGTCGGCGACATAGCATTTGCAAAATGCTATGAAAACGGCTCTGAGAGCATTGAACAGTATACACGCCTGCAAGCGGAGCATTTTTCTGACGGCTTTAAATATTGGCTGGTTTTCATTGGCGAAAAGGGCAGAGGTGCTAGATTTTTCGGGGCTTATACAGTAAAAGGCAAACACCCTGCCACGCCTGATAATATGCCCACAGGTTTTCCTGTGCCTGAGATGTTTGAAAGAAACGTTTATCAATATGACCTAGAAGCAAACGATTTTCTTTCGGATTATCAGGGAAGATTAGTCATAGATTGGGGCAACGCCGCAGTTGCATGGCACCAAAAAGCCACAAACCCTAAGAAAATAATAGCTGTGAACTCACAAGATTTTGTGGGCTATGATAACTTGATATTGAGCTTTGGACAGCTTAAAGATATTGTTGAAAAGCCTAATGTCTATGATAAATACATCTCAGCCCTGAGTGCTGTAAAAGCTGTTTATCTTATCGCTGACCGAAAAACAGGCAAGCAATATATAGGCTCTGCCACAGGTTCTGACGGACTTTTCGGCAGGTGGAAAGAGTATGTAAAAACTTTTCACGGCGGAAACAGCGGTATAAGAGATTATCTTGCGATATCATCAGATAGCTACAAAGATTTTCAGTTTTCCATTCTTCAGATATTTTCAATGAATGAGTCCAAAGAGAAAATACTGAATTGTGAAGCCTTGTGGAAAAATAAACTTCTGACCAAAGATTTTGGTCTAAATGACAATTAGTGAGAAAATGTAGGGGCGAACAGTGTTCGCCCGCCTGCATACCAATATGTGATTTTTCAATACCAAAAGGAGAGTAAAGTTAATAATGCCAATTAACGAGATAGTTATAAAAGGTGCAAGAGAGCATAATCTGAAAAATGTTGATGTTACTATACCGAGAGATAAGCTTGTTGTTATGACAGGTCTTTCGGGTTCGGGTAAATCTTCTCTTGCATTCGATACCATATACGCTGACGGACAAAGACGTTATGTTGAGTCGCTGTCCTCTTATGCAAGAATGTTTTTGGGTCAAATGGATAAGCCTGATGTTGACAGCATAGAGGGGCTTTCCCCTGCTATATCCATAGACCAAAAGACCACCTCAAAAAACCCACGTTCAACTGTTGGAACAGTCACCGAGATATATGACTATCTCAGACTTCTGTACGCCCGTATAGGCGTGCCTCACTGTCCTGTCTGCGGAAGAGAGATACGTCAGCAGACAGTGGATCAGATCGTGGATAAGATAATGGAGCTTGACGAGGGTACAAAGATTCAGCTTTTAGCTCCTATCGTCAGAGGACGTAAGGGCGAGCATACAAAAGAGCTTGAACGTGCCAGAAAGTCAGGCTATGTGAGGGTGCGTATCGACGGCATAACCTATGACCTTTCGGAAGAGATAAAAATAGAGAAAAATAAAAAGCATACTATCGAGATAGTGGTTGACCGACTTGTTATCAAAGAGGGCATAAAGTCCCGACTGACTGACAGTATCGAAACTGTTTCTTCGCTTACAGGGGGACTTGTGGGAGTTGACGTTATCGGCGGAGAGGAAATGCTTTTTTCTCAGAATTACGCCTGCCCTGAGCATGGCGTATCCATTGACGAGCTGACACCGAGAATGTTCTCGTTCAACAATCCTTTCGGTGCTTGCGAAAAGTGTACGGGTCTTGGCGTGTTCAAGAAGATAGACCCTGAGCTTATTATCCCTAACAAAGACCTTTCCATAAGGCAGGGTGCTATCAAAGCAAGCGGCTGGAACAGCCTTGAAGAAGGCTCTATCGCAATGATGTATTTCAACGCTATCTCAGAAACCTACGGCATATCCCTTGACGAGCCTGTGAAAAATCTCGACAAGGACGCTATAGACGTTTTTCTGTACGGCACGCAGGGTCAGAAGCTTCACCTAAAGCGTGGCAATAAGTTCTATAAGGCTGACTATCAGGCTGAATTTGAGGGCGTTATACCAAACCTTGAAAGGCGCTACAGGGAATCCAACAGCGATTGGGCGAAGGCTGATATAGAAGCTTATATGAGCGATGAAAAGTGTCCTGCCTGCCATGGTGAAAGGCTTAAAAAAGAGAGCCTGAGCGTTACAGTGGGGGGAATAAATATCGCAGAGCTTTGTCATAAGTCCGTGGCAAAGGCACTGGGATTTTTTGAAAACCTTGAGATAAGCGACCGTGACAAGCTTATCGGCGAGCAGATAATAAAAGAGATAAAGTCACGCCTTGGCTTTCTCAAAAGCGTTGGACTTGAATATCTCACCCTGTCACGTTCCGCAGGCACTCTCTCAGGCGGTGAGAGCCAGCGTATAAGGCTTGCAACGCAGATAGGCTCATCACTTGTGGGCGTGCTGTATATCCTTGACGAGCCGTCTATCGGTCTGCATCAGCGTGACAATGACAAGCTTATCGCAACGCTGAAAAGACTTCGTGACCTTGGCAATACCCTCATAGTGGTTGAGCATGACGAGGACACCATGCGTGCGGCAGATTTCGTGGTTGACGTTGGACCGGGAGCAGGCATTCACGGCGGCGAGATAGTCTGCGCAGGAACTGTTGACGATATAATGAAGTGCAAGCGTTCTATCACAGGACAGTATCTTAGCGGTGCAAAGAAAATACCTGTCCCTGAAACACGCAGACAGGGCAACGGCAAGTATCTGAAAGTCATCGGTGCGACACAGAACAATCTGAAAAACATAGATGTTGAGATACCTCTCGGCACTTTCACCTGCGTAACAGGTGTGTCAGGCTCAGGCAAATCATCACTTGTGAACGAGATAATCTATAAGGAGCTTGCGGGCAGATTAAACCGTGCGAAAATACGCTCTGGAGCATTCAAGGAAATGCAGGGGATAGAGCATCTTGATAAGGTAATAGATATCGACCAGTCGCCAATAGGCAGAACGCCAAGGTCTAATCCTGCCACCTATACGGGAGTGTTCACCGATATCAGAGAACTTTTCGCTCAGACCGCTGACGCAAAAATGAAGGGTTACGGCGCAGGACGTTTCTCATTCAACGTCAAAGGCGGAAGATGTGAAGCCTGCGAGGGCGACGGAATAATCAAAATAGAAATGCACTTTTTGCCTGACGTGTATGTGCCATGCGAAGTCTGCGGTGGTATGAGATATAACCGTGAAACGCTGGAAGTTAGATATAAGGGCAAGAATATCTATGATGTGCTTGAAATGACAGTGGAAGAGGGCGTTGAGTTTTTCAGTGCCATACCTAAAATAAGCCGTAAGCTTGAAACACTGTATGAAGTTGGTCTTGGCTATGTGAAGATAGGGCAGGCGGCTACAACGCTTTCAGGCGGTGAAGCGCAGAGAGTCAAGCTTGCAACAGAGCTTTCAAAAAGAGCCACAGGCAGAACTATATATATCCTAGACGAGCCTACCACAGGACTTCATACTGCTGACGTGCATAAGCTTATAGAGGTATTGCAGAAGCTTGCAGACGGGGGAAATACAGTGCTTGTTATCGAGCATAATCTTGATGTAATAAAGACCGCAGACCATATCATAGACTTAGGACCTGAGGGCGGCGACGGCGGCGGAACTATCGTTTGCACAGGCACGCCTGAGGAAATTGCGGCTTGCGACAGGTCTTATACGGGACAGTATTTGAGGAAGATGCTGTAACAAATGAGGAATGAGGAGTGAGGAATGAGGAATTGGCATAGCTGACCCTTGTGGCTCTTCAGTACGAGGTAAATGTATGCACCGAGTTTATTCTGCTATGTAGTGCAGAGGGGTGCAGAAATGAAACTACCAAACAAAAAAATAATCAAAGCGGTGTCGAGAAATAAAACTCACACCGCTTTTCTATAACTCAAACAAAGCACCAGCAAAGAGCGTAGCGATCTTGCGGCAGTAAAACCTTTCCCGAATAATCTGTAGGGGCGAACAGCGTTCGCCCGTGCTCAGAACTTGTACAAATTCAGAACTGTAGGGGAGTTTTTTACGTTTGCCAAACAGCGTAATAATCAGGGTTTATTTCTTCGACGGGCGAACAGTGTTCGCCCCTACACATTATTTTAGCAAATACCGAATATAAATATCTCGGTGATGAACTTGTTTAAAATAAAGATAAAAAATACCACCTACGGCGTGTCGTTCAGTTTCTTTTTCGTCGTCGCACTTGTGTCTGTCTGCTCAGGTACGCAGGCGGATATGCTCTTTGTTACGCTTATGTGCTGCGCACTCCACGAACTTGGTCACCTCGTACTCATGACCGCTTTCGGAAGCTCACCGCAGGAAATTGTCGTCTACGGCGGCGGTATCCGCATAACGCCCGACAGCCGTCAGCTTGATCGCAGGCGTGAAACGGCAGTGCTGCTGGCAGGGGCAGGGGTGAATTTTCTGCTGAGCTTTGCGGCGTATCTCACAAACGGTGGTGGCTTTTTCTGTCAGGTAAACTTTCTGCTTGGTGCGCTGAACCTACTGCCCTTTCGCTATTTTGACGGCGGCAGGATACTCGCCTTGCTTGCCAATGGCAAGGTCTGCGAGTTTTTCAGAGCGGTGTTTATACTACTCTCAGCGGTGGCTATGATACATATGATACTCCACGGCACCGTCAGCATATCATTTGCCGCAACTTTCTGCTTTATCGTCCTCTCGGAAGTCATATATTAACACTTTGCTTATTGCTTTTGTAATAAATTTTTGGTATAATGATATGAAATGCTTATGTATCTGTAGGGGCGAACAGTGTTCGCCCGTTTCACCTCACTTTGTGTATTGCTTTCGCTTTGCTGGGTGCGGTGAGATAGTACAGACATTCAATATCGGAGGATAAAACGTTGGAAGAATTAAAAAAGAAAATAGAAAAGCTGCTGCTTAAAGTTCAGCGTCCGTCAAGGTATATCGGCGGCGAGGTGGGCAGCGTGGTGAAGGATAAGGATAAGGTGGACGTGCGGTTCGCCTTCTGTTTTCCTGATACTTATGAGGTGGGTATGTCGCATCTTGGCATGAAGATACTTTATGGTCTGAAAAATGCCCGTGAGAACTGGTGGTGCGAGCGTGTCTTTATGCCTGAAGAGGACTATAACAAACTCATGCGTGAGAACGATATCCCTCTTTACGCACTGGAGAGCCTTGACCCTATAAAGGATTTTGATTTCATCGGCTTTACGCTCATGTATGAGCTTTCTTATAATAATGTGCTTGAAATGCTCGACCTTGCAGGCGTGCCGGTGCTTGCAAAGGACAGAACTGAGCTTACACCACTTGTTATCGCAGGCGGTCCGTGTGCCTGCAATCCTGAGCCTATGGCTGACTTTTTCGACCTGTTCATTCTTGGCGAGGGTGAGGAAGTCAACGTGGAGCTTCTTGAACTTTACGAGAGAATGAAACCTTTGAAGCCTACTAAGCAGGAGTTTCTAAGAGAAGCCGCAAAGCTGGAGGGTGTTTATGTTCCGTCTTTCTATGACGTGGATTACAACGAGGACGGTACTGTGAAGTCTATCATGCCAAACGTTCCTGAGGCACCTGCCAGAGTGAAAAAGCGTGTTATCAAGGACTTTGATAAGGTATATTACCCTGAGGGCTTTGTTGTGCCGTTCACTCAGATAGTCCATGACAGAGCGGTGGTTGAGGTACTGAGAGGGTGCATAAGAGGCTGTCGATTCTGTCAGGCAGGCTTTATCTACCGCCCGTTCAGAGAGAAAAGCATCGACACCATAAAGAACGAAACTAAGTCCCTTTGCGAGCAGACAGGTTATGAGGAAGTGTCCTTGTCGTCTTTGTCTACGAGCGATTACACAGAGATAAACAAGCTTTTGGAAAATCTTGTGGAATACACCGACGGCGAGCAGATAAACCTTTCACTGCCTTCGCTGCGAATAGACAATTTCAGCGAAGAACTTTTGGAGAAAATAAAGTCCGTAAGAAAAAGCGGTCTGACCTTTGCTCCGGAAGCAGGCACACAAAGGCTTCGTGACGTAATAAACAAGAACATCACCGAGGACGAGATAATGCGTACCTGCCGCACTGCCTTTGAGGGCGGATACAGCACTGTAAAGCTTTATTTCATGCTCGGTCTGCCGGAGGAAACGCTGGAGGACGTTGAGGGTATCGCAAAGCTTGCTCAGAAAGTCCTTGACCTTTATTACGAAACGCCAAAAGAAAAGCGTGGAAAGAGCGTGCAAATATCAGTTTCTACTGCAACATTTGTACCAAAGCCTTTTACTCCGTTCGAGTTCGAGCCACAGGCAACTCCCGAGGAGATAAAAGAGAAACAGGAACACCTTTTCAAGAGCCTTACAAGCCGTAAGATACGCCTTAGCACTCACCAATCCTATACATCTATATTGGAAGCAGTTCTTGCAAGAGGTGACAGACGTCTTGGTAAGGCGATATACACCGCATGGAAAAAGGGTTGCTATCTTGACGGCTGGGACGAGCATTTCAAGGCTGACAAGTGGCAGGAAGCATTTGAGGAGTGCGGGCTTGATACAAGCTTCTATGCTCACCGCAGACGTTCTTATGACGAGATAGCGCCGTGGTCGCACCTTGATTATCTTGTGAGCCACGAGTTTTTCGTTCGTGAGAACAAGAAAGCACATCAGGCGGTGACTACACGAAACTGCAAAGAGGGCTGTTCAGGCTGTGGCATAAAATGCGAATACGGAGGTGTTTACTGTGGCAAACGCTGAGCCGAAGAATGTAAATCTCCGTTTGGAGAGATTTGAATACAGAGCGGTATTTTCAAAAACAGGCAGGGCGAAATACATTTCTCATCTTGACCTTATGAGAGCCTTTCAGCGAGTGTTCAAGAGGGCGCACCTGCCAATATGGCACACTCAGGGTTTCAATCCTCATGTGTATATAATGTTCCCACTGGCGTTGCCCCTCGGCACTGACAGCAGGGTGGAGATAATGGACTTTGCTCTCACTGAGGATATCCCATACAGCGAGGTTTTGGAGCGAATGAATGCACAAACGCCTGTTGGTCTGGAGATAGTGAGTGTTTCAATGCCTGAGCATAAGCATACCGATATTACAGCGGCGGAGTATGTGGCAAGGCTGAAAACAGATAAGAGCGTACATGAAGTGGCGGAGCTTTTCGGCAAGTTCATAGCACTTGACAAGATAGAGATAGAAAAGCGAACCAAGAAAAAGACTATCAATCTTGTGGATATAAAGCCACATATCACAGTGCTTGACAGCAAAGAGCTTGAGGACAGCTTTGAGGTGACATTAAAGCTGCCCTGCGGAAGCTCCTTCAATCTTAATGTGAACGTAGTCATAGACACGTTCTGTGAGCGTTATGGTATAGAAATATCGGAAATTTATACAGAACGTACAAAAATACTCATGGCAAACGGCGAAAATTTTATATAAATATCCTTGCAAAAGGTTTTGAGATGTGGTATAATATTAAAGCATTTGAATTACCGTCGGTTCTTCCGACGAGAGTTAATGCCACGCCTTTGAACGAAAGGCACGACATTAAAGCGGGCAGTCCTCTGGCTTTGCAGCGATAGCTGCCATAAAGCGTATGAATGTCTGAAAATATTAAGGAGGAATTTAAAGTGGACGCTTTAAAGCAGATTTCTAATTCAAGCCTTAAATCCGAGGCACCTGTTATCAACGTTGGTGATACAGTAAAGGTACACGTAAGAATTACAGAGGGTGACAAGTCCAGAATCCAGGTATTCGAGGGCACAGTTATCGCTAAGAAGCACGGTGGAATCCACGAGACATTCACAGTTCGTAGAGTAGCTCACGGCTGTGGAATCGAGAGAGTTTTCCCTGTTCATTCACCTGTAGTTGAAAAGGTAGAGGTTGTACGCAGCGGTAAGGTTCGCCGTGCTAAGCTCTATTATCTCCGTGACAGAGTTGGTAAGGCAGCTAAGGTCAAGGAAGCTATCAGATAATTCTTTCTATAAAAATGAGTCGGCTTTGGTCGGCTCTTTTTTTTATATCCACGACTGAGTTGTTCGCACGATATACGGTAGGGGCGAACAGCGTTCGCCTGCATATATCGCCCGACAATTTTATGATATTCGTACATTCGTTATATTTTCACAAACCATGTAGGGCGTCGTCCCCTACAGTTCTGAATTTGTACAAGTTCTGAGCATGGGCGAACACTGTTCGCCCCTACAGATTATTTGGGATAGTTTGTCTTGCCGCAAAATCACATGACATTTCACCGTCACATTGCACAAAATATCAGCACATGATTTGTGCAAACAAATGATTTATATTTTAATTTGGCAACATTTCTGCAATTGTTGCATTTTTTATGCAACAAAACGCCCTTTTTTCTGGATAAGTAGAGGGGGATAATTTCCTCTGCTTCACAGAGAAAGGACGATAAAAATGGCAAAGAATTTTCACACAGACAACAAAGCGTTCATGCTTTACAAAGACTGGGAGGACATTTTTCAGGCGCTTGACAGCAGGGAAGAGATAGGCGAGCTTGTCATGGCGCTGTTTGCTTATGCAAAAAGGGGAGAAAATCCAAAGCTTTCAGGAGGAACAAAGATAGCGTTTCTTATGATGAGGGCAGCTATCGAGCGTGACGGCATTGCATGGGAAGAGATGTGTGCTCAAAGGAGCGAGTGCGGTAAAAAGGGTGGCAGACCTAAAAAGTCTGATGAGTCAGGGAATACTGATGAAAAAGCTGAGCAGACAGCTGCATCAGCAGATAATGCAGAAGAAAAACCTCAGGGTATAAATGATACCGCAGAAAAACCAAAAGCTTTTTCACAAACCAAAAGGTTTTCAGAAAAAGCAAAAAAAGCTGATAAAGATATAGATATAGATAAAGACAAAGATATAGATATAGATATAGACAAAGATACAGATAAAGATATAGATAAAGACAAAGATAAAGCTATAGATAAAGAGAAAAAGAAAGACGCAGGGACAGCGAAGTCTGTCATCAGGTCTTTCGGCAAACACAAAAATATAATGCTCACATCAGAGCAGTATAACGAGCTTGAAAGCAGGTGTCGGTCTGTCGGTCTGTCTTTAGAGAGCTATATATCTAAATTATCTCAATGGCTGTTTACCAAGGGCAGGCACTGCACAGACCCATACCGCATAATCTCAGGCTGGCTTGACAATGATTCAAAGAGAAAGACTGCGGCAAAGCCCAAGAACAAACAAGGCTGCGATCTGTCGTGGTATGATGACTTTGCCATGAATGTTGATCTGTCAAAGTTCCTGTAGGGGGTGTTTTGCTGTACTTGCCATATCTGCACGATGTATGTGTAGGGGCGAACGCTGTTCGCCTGTCGAAGTAGCAAACCCTGATTATTACATTGTTCGGTAGATGTAATAACTATCCCACCGCATCTACAATTCAGAATTATGGCAAATTCTGAGCACGAGCGAACACTGTTCGCCCCTACAGATTATTCGGGAGAGTTTGTCATGCCGCAAAATCGCTGCGCTCGGTGCTGGTGCACAACTTTGGTCAGCTATGCCCATTCCTCACTCCTCATTCCCCACTTAAACCCTCCGCTCCCCCTATCTCAAAGAAATTTTCCTTACTGTTAGTTTGTCAATGATATTGGACACGATAGTTATTGAAGAATTCGATAGGCGA
>OJME01002603.1_pt1 | contig 11862 bp, 10 predicted proteins | sample 1597151 | NCBI WGS metagenome assembly OJME01 (sample SAMEA2452118, study PRJEB22498) | human gut metagenome | biome: human feces; feature: human gut; material: feces | place: Australia | collected 2012
GAACACCTAAACCACCATCGCTCTTGTTCTTGAAGATGTAATCAAAATCGAAATCTTCTGGAGTAGCCTGAGAAATAGCTGTGTTAGCTCTATCAGAGCAACCCTTAGCGCCACGGATACCAAATCCTCTTTCTGTGAAGTTGAGACCGTTTCTGCAAAGACGTCCGATACCATCTGTCTTCTTCCAGCAGATAAGTGATGTATCAACGCCACCCTGCTCGATGAAGTCCTTCATAAGAAGACCTACTTCGTTATCAGCGAATGATGTGATAACAGCAGTTCTCATACCGAAGCACTTGTGAAGACCACGGATAACGTTATATTCTCCGCCACCTTCCCATGCTCTAAAGCTTCTTGCTGTACGGATTCTGCCTTCACCTGGATCAAGACGAAGCATAACTTCACCTAATGATACAGCGTCAAAAGTACACTCTTCAGCTGGTCTTAAATTTAATTTCATTGTTTAGATACCTCCAAAATATTTTATTGCTACAACATTTTACCATATTAATCTGATTAATTCCATCATTTTTGCCTAATCTTTTCTATGTTTTAAAAGAAATTACACATAATCTAAAAAAGCAATAAAAAAGGAGATGCGGTCAACATCTCCTTTTTAAAAATATGAGGGGGAGATAGAAAGAATTCTCTTTGCTATCTGTTAAATAATATACATGATAAATGTGAGCAAAATGTGTATAATTAGTTAAACAAAAATAAAAATCATAAAATTCTATTTTATTGATTAATATTCTTTAATATGTTAATATCAAAATGTTATTTATATATATGGAGGTCTATATATGCCAGATAATTTTAAAAAGGATACAAGCATAGAGGACGAAATTGAAAAGTCATTGCAGAAGATGGTAGAAGAAGAGACTACAGTAGCTAAGGCTCTAGTAGGAAAGAATGATTTACCTTCTAATATGAAGACAGCAGATATTAATGATGGTAAAACAAGAGTTATTCCACAGATAACTGATGAGATATTAAGAGAACAGAAGAACGATTATTCAGCAAAAAATGGTGAGCAGGAAGATGTTATGGAAGATGATAATATTTTTGCTGATGATGAAGAGGATGAGACTGAGGAATCTTTAGATAATGATAATGGTAATAAGACAGAGGCTGTTGCTGATAAAAAGCCTAAGAAGCCTGTAGATAAGAAAACTAAGCTTATTTTTGCCGGAGTTGGTGCCGGTGTGGCAGTTGTCATTATAATTATAATAATTGTTGCAGTATCACTTAATAAAAAGAGTAAGCAGAATTATGACTATTATTATAATACAGGAATGAAACTGTACGAAGAAGGCAATTACGGAGATGCTTCTTCATATCTTAGCAAAGCTTCTAAAGAGAATGAAGGAAAGAAGAATCTTAATCTTAAGTACACATTGTACAGATGCTATGAGAGTTCTGGTAATGAGGATGAGGCTGTTAATGTGTTGAAGGATATTCTGTCATATGATGAGAATTACGAAGATGCAGTCAAGGCACTTGCAGACATTTATTATAAAAGAGAAGATGCTGATAATTTAACTAATCTTATAAGAAAATATCAGGATGGCAAATGTAAAGATGCTGTTAAGAATTATATAGTAAGTGAGCCGGTTCCTTCTAAAGAATCAGGTTCATATGATGATGATGTAGAGCTTAAGTTTACATGTGCTTCTGGCTGTGTTGTGTATTATACAACAGATGGCAAAGAGCCGGACAGCAAGAGTACATTATATGATGGAACAGGTATTAAACTTGAGACAGGAACTACCAAGATAAAAGCAGTTGCTGTTAATTCAATGGGTGTATACAGCAGCGTGGCTGACTTTGAGTATGTTATAGAATATGGTGCACCTGCAGCACCAGATGTAAGTCCTGCATCAGGAAAATATTCTGCAGGAGAGAAAGTTAAGATTAATAACATTCCTGACAAATGCAAGGCGTATTATACAACAGATGGTACAACTCCTACAGCTTCATCAACAGAGTATACAGGTGAATTCGATATGCCAGCCGGTAATACTGTAATTGCATTTGTTATAATTAACGATCATGAGCAGAGCAGTTCTGTAGTTAAGAGAAATTATAATGTTGAAGTAAAGAATACATATACATATAGTCAGGCTGAAAGCCAGCTGAAAAATGTCCTTATATCAAAGAAGGTGCTTAAGTCAGACAGCGTAGCTTCAGATGGTTCAGGTGTTAATTTTGTCTATATTTCAAAGACAAAGGTTGGCAACAATGAAATGTATATTATCAGATATGATGTAATAAAGGGTGGTTCTACAACAACTGCCGGATTATATGGCGTTGATACATCAAGCGGTAAGGTGTATACTGTTACAGGTACAGAAGGCAGTTATTCTGCCAAAGAATACTAAAGGTTGATTGTGCGTAATGCACTTCATAATATTACTTTTTGAAAGGAGAATTGTAATGTATAAAATTCTTAAGGCTGAGAAGTTAGCAGAGAAGATCTTCCTTATGGATGTTGAAGCTCCTAGAGTTGCTAAACATTGTGAACCTGGCCAGTTCGTTATTGTAAAGATGGATGATTTGGGCGAAAGAATTCCACTTACTATTTGTGATTATGACAGAGAAGCAGGAACTATAACAATAGTTGTTCAGATAGTTGGAGCGTCTACTGAGAAGATGTCACATCTTAAAGCAGGAGATGCATTTGAAGATTTTGTTGGACCTCTTGGATGTCCATCAGAGCTTATCAGCAAGGATATTGAACAACTCAAGAAGATGAATATTGTATTCATTGCAGGAGGTCTTGGAACAGCACCTGTATATCCACAGGTTAAATGGATGCATGAGCATGGTGTAGATGTTGATGTTATCGTTGGTGCTAAGAATAAGGAACTTATAATCTTAGAGGAAGAGATGAAGGCCGTTGCTGGTAATCTTTACATAACAACTGATGATGGAAGCTATGTAAGAAAAGGTATGGGTACAGATGTGCTTAAGGATCTTGTTGCAGAAGGAAAACATTATGATTTATGTGTAGCAATCGGACCTATGATTATGATGAAATTCGTCTGTCTTCTTACTAAGGAACTTGGAATTCCTACAATTGTCAGCATGAATCCGATTATGGTTGATGGAACTGGTATGTGTGGTGCATGTCGTCTTAAGGTTGGCGATGAGATTAAGTTTGCATGTGTTGACGGACCTGAGTTTGACGGTCATCTTGTAGACTTTGACCAGGCTATGAAGAGAAGTGCTATGTACAGAACTGAAGAGGGAAGAGCAATGCTCAAGCTTCAGGAAGGCGATACACATCACGGCGGTTGTGGACAGTGTAATTAGAAAGGATGGGTTTCAAAATGGACGTAATGAAGAAAGTGCCAGTCAGAGAGCAGGCTCCTGACGTAAGAAATAAGAATTTTGATGAAGTATGTCTTGGATATAACAAGGAAGAAGCTATGGAAGAGGCAACAAGATGCCTTAACTGTAAGAATGCAAGATGTGTTCAGGGCTGTCCTGTATCTATCGATATCCCAGCATTTATTCATCAGGTAAAAGAAGGAAATATTGAGGAAGCATATAAGATTATTGGTAAGTCAAGTGCACTTCCTGCTGTATGTGGCCGTGTATGTCCACAGGAGACACAGTGTGAAGGTCAGTGTATCAGAGGAATCAAGGGTGAATCAGTATCAATTGGTAAGCTTGAAAGATTTGTTGCTGACTGGGCAAGAGAGAATAATGTTGAGCCAGAGAAGCCAACAGAGAAGAAAGGCAAGAAAGTTGCTGTTATCGGTTCAGGTCCTTCAGGACTTACATGTGCCGGAGACCTTGCAAAAATGGGATATGACGTAACTATATTCGAGGCTTTACATGAGGCTGGTGGTGTATTAGTATATGGTATTCCTGAATTCCGTCTTCCTAAGTCAACAGTAGTTGCCCACGAAGTTGAGAATGTTAAGAAGTTAGGCGTTAAGATTGAGACTAATGTTGTTATTGGTAAGTCAATGACAATTGACCAGTTACTTGAAGATGAAGGCTTTGATGCAGTATTCATCGGTTCTGGTGCAGGTCTTCCAAGATTCATGGGTATCCCAGGCGAGAATGCTAACGAAGTATTTTCAGCTAATGAGTACCTTACAAGAAGCAATCTTATGAAAGCTTTCAAGGATGAGTATGATACTCCAATAGCGAGATTTAAGAAGGTTGCTATCGTTGGTGGTGGTAATGTTGCTATGGATGCTGCAAGAACAGCATTAAGACTTGGAGCAGAGACTCATATCGTATACAGAAGAAGTGAGGAGGAGCTTCCAGCAAGAGCTGAGGAAGTACATCACGCTAAGGAAGAGGGAATCATATTTGACCTTCTTACTAATCCGACAGAGATTCTTACAGATGACAAGGGTAATGTTACAGGTATGAAGTGTATTAAGATGGAACTTGGTGAACCTGATGCTTCAGGAAGAAGAAAGCCTGTAGAGATTCCTGGTTCAGAGTTTGTCATGGAATTAGATGCAGTTATCATGTCACTTGGTACTTCACCTAACCCACTTATATCTTCAACAACTAAGGGACTTGACATTAATAAGAGAAAATGTATCGTAGCAGAAGAAGAAACTGGTAAGACATCTAAGGAAGGTGTATATGCTGGTGGAGATGCTGTTACAGGTGCAGCTACAGTTATTCTTGCCATGGGAGCAGGAAAGGCTGGAGCTAAGGGAATTGATGAATTCCTTTCTAACAACTAATCAGAATAAAATAAACCCGCTGTGTCTGTTAATTACACAGCGGGTTTTATTGATTATAAGAATTAATTAAACATTTTTTCAACGAACTGTTCTGAAAAATTCTCGGCTTCTTCATCTGAGAGTTCAGTAAATTGTACGGTTAACTGTTCTTTAACATAAGCTGTACGGTTAAAATATTTCATTTCTTCCTGAATATCTCCGGTGTAAGAATTTTCAATATCTTCTTTGGTTATGTTGTCTTCAAGCCAGTTAAGTACATTGGCGGCTTTCTTATCCTCAGTTTCAGCCTTGGCTTTAATTTTGTTAGAGTATTTCAAGGACCAGACACCGATTGCAATGAATCCGACAAATAACAGACCAAGAACAATGTTAATAAAAAGGAATGAAGGTGCATCTTTAGTTACTATCTTAATGATACCGATATCATTAAGAATCATAAGAATGATTCCGATTCCTCCACATACAAAGAATGTGATGGCAGAAGATAAGTTATCCTTGTACTTGTCAGTGCTGCTTTCATACAGGCTTCCACCTGTAAGAAGAGAGTCATTCCCGTTATTATCCTGAATGTTGTCATTAGTTATGTCAGTTGCGTTTTCAGACATAATATTCCTCCTTGTTATAGAACTTAACCATAAGTCCTTTGTTGTTCAGATATTATAAAATATAATTGTGAAAAAATAAAGAACATCTGGATTAATGTGGTAAAATACGAAAGAAAGATATTACAGATTAGTAAGATTAAGGAGATTGATATGAAAACACTTATAGTGACAGGAGGAAGTCTTGATATCAACTGGGCAAAGGGTTTTGTCAGGACAATAAATGCAGAATACATAATTGCAGCTGACAGTGGCCTTAAATATATTGATGAACTCGGACTTGTGCCAGATATGATTCTTGGCGATTATGATTCAGTGGAAGATGGTCTGCTTGATAAGTATAAGAACACAGATATTAAGACTTATCCAAGGGAAAAGGATTATACAGATACGCATATTGCTATTATAAATGCATTGAAAGCCGGGGCTTCATCTATATATATACTTGGGGCGACAGGTACAAGGATGGACCACACACTTACTAATATATGCAATATGAAGGCTGCACTTGACAGTGATGTGCCATGTTTTATATGTGACAGTCACAATAAAATATATCTTGTAAATGACAAGATGGGAGAAGTAAAAGTGTCAAAAAAAGGACAGTATGGTGATTATGTATCATTTGTTCCACTATCTGAAGAAACGATTATAAGTCTTGCAGGGTTTAAATATGTGCTTGATGATTATGTACTTCATCAGGGCTTAAGCATATGCCAGAGTAATGAAATTAAAGAAAATGAGGCGGTTATAAATATAAAAAAAGGACTTGTGATTGTATTTGAAACAAAGGACTAAAAACACTTGTAATTATTGGAAGATTGTAATAAAATTAACAAAGAGTTGCGCAATTGCAACGTAAAAAACAAGGGAGGTCTCGTAATGAGTAATACAACACAGGCATTATCAAGGATTGAAGCAATACTTGATGATAGCAGCTTTGTTGAAATCGGTGCTGGTGTGACTGCCAGATCTACAGATTTTAACATTCAGGAAAAGAAGGCTCCATCCGATGGTGTTATTACAGGATACGGAGTTATTAATGGTAATCTTGTGTATGTATACAGCCAGGATGCAACTGTTCTTAATGGTTCTATCGGTGAGATGCATGCTAAGAAGATTTCAGCACTTTATGATTATGCTATGAAGATGGGAGCTCCTGTGATAGGTCTTATTGACTGCGCAGGTTTAAGACTTCAGGAAGCAACAGATGCTCTTGAAGGTTTCGGTACAATTTATAAGAAGATGTCTATTGCATCAGGTGTTATTCCACAGATCACAGCAGTTTACGGTAACTGTGGCGGTGGACTTGCAATTCTTTCTTCATTATCTGATTTTACATTTATGGAAGATAGCAAGGCAAAGTTTTTTGTTAACAGCCCTAATGCATTAGATGGTAATAACGAATCAAAGCTTGACACAGCGTCAGCTAAGTTCCAGGCAGAAGCAGGAGTTGTTGATTTTACAGGAGATGAGGAGACTATTGCTAATGGCGTAAGACAGTTAGTTTCTATGCTTCCTGCTAACAACGAAGAGGATGCTGCAGTTTCTGCAACAACAGATGATCTTAACAGAGCATGCCCGGATATGGCAGCAGAGATTGCTGACCCTGCATTAGCTCTTTCAGATATTGCTGATGATAATGTATTTGTTGAAGTTAAGGCTTCATATGCTAAAGAAATGGTTACAGGATTTATTCAGGTAGATGGAATTACTATTGGTGCTGTAGCTAACAGAACAGCTCTTTATGATGAAGAGGGCGAAGTGGCTGAAAAGTTTGAACCGGTTCTTACAGTTAAGGGCGCTTACAAGGCAGAGAATTTCGTTAATTTCTGTAATGCATTTGAGATTCCGGTACTTACACTCACTAATGTTAAGGGATTCGAAGCTACAGTAGCAGCTGAGAAGGGGATTGCAATTGCAAGTGCCAAGCTTACATATGCATTTGCTAACGCAGATGTACCTAAGGTTAATATTATTACAGGTGAGGCTTATGGAAGCGCATATGTTTCTATGAACTCTAAGTCTTTAGGTGCTGACCTTGTATATGCATGGCCAACAGCTTCTATCGGAATGATGGATTCACAGCTTGCAGCAAAGATTATGTATGCGGATGAGATAGCAGCCGCTTCTGATGTGGCAGCAACTGTTTCAGAGAAGGCAGCAGAATATGCTAAGTTGCAGTCGAGTGTTGAGTCAGCAGCAGCAAGAGGATATGTTGATGCTGTTATTGACCCGGAGAATACAAGACAGTATGTAGCTGCTGCATTTGAAATGTTATTTTCAAAGAGAGAGGTTCGTCCTGATAAGAAGCATGGAACAGTTTAATTAAGAGGTGACAATATGAAGAAGACTAATTTGAAAAGATTCTTATTGTTATTCTGCATGTTAGCCTGCGTATTCAGTATGACAGCCTGTGGTAATGCACAGATTGATACTAATACAGCTAAAGAATCCGTTAAAGATAGCGAGGTTGCTTATGTTGAGAATTACCTCAAGGACTGGGCAAAGGATATGATTCTTTACCTTGACAGCAATCAGGGCGAAGCAGGAACAGATGCTCTTATTGCAGATGCAGAAGCAGGAAGAACCCTTAATGATGTTAACAGTAAGATGTATATTGTTAATCAGCAGGGAATGAATGTTAAAACAATAGGATTATACAATAGCTGGAACAGCACTAAAGATGAACTTGGTGAACTCAAAGAGGCTGTTGATGTTAATAACATTAATGTAAAGGTCAGCGATGAAACAAGTGAATTATGTACTATTTCAGTTAAACTTGAATTCGAAAAGAGAGAATGTACATTTGAATTCGTAATCAATACAGATTACACACTTGAGAGTGGAGCTATTAATCCATCTTACACAACAGCTGAGAAGATGGGAAAAGCCGGAATGAATACACTTATTGGTATGGGAACTGTATTCGTAGTTCTTATATTCATTTCATTCATTATTTCTCTGTTCAAGTATATAAGCGTATTTGAGAACAGAAAGAAAGAACAGAAAGAAGACACAGCTTCTGTTGGTGTTGATAATGCTATAGCACAGGTTGTTTCTAATGAAGAAGAAAATGTTGAGGACGATCTTGAACTTATTGCAGTTATTACTGCAGCAATTGCAGCATCAGAAGGAACATCTACGGATGGTCTTGTTGTCCGCTCAATTAGAAAGGTTAATAATAGGAGGAAATAATCATGAAGAACTATACAATTACAGTTAATGGTAACGTATATGATGTTACTGTAGAAGAAGGAACAGGCAGTGCAGCTCCAGCAGCTAAGGCAGCCGCTCCTAAAGCAGCTCCAAAGGCTGCACCTAAGGCAGCAGCACCAGCAGGTGCTCAGGGAGCAGTTAAGGTTAACGCTCCAATGCCAGGAAAGATTCTTAAGGTTAATGCAACAGCAGGTGCTGCTGTAAAGAAGGGCGATGTATTGGTTGTCCTTGAAGCTATGAAGATGGAGAATGAAATCTGTGCTCCTCAGGATGGCACAATTGCAACTGTTGAGTGTGCAGCTGGTGATTCTGTAGAGTCAGGTAAGGTATTAGTTTCATTAAATTAATTATGATTCTGATATAAAGTGACTTACGGAGGTATAAGATGAGTTATATTATAACAACTTTAGGAAACCTCGTTCACCAGAGTGCATTCTTCGGACTTACATGGGGTAATTACCTTATGGTTCTGGTTGCGTTTGTTTTCCTTTATCTTGCAATTAAAAAAGGATATGAACCTCTGCTCTTAGTACCTATTTCTTTTGGTATGCTTCTTGTAAACCTTTATCCTGACATTATGTTAGCAATAGAGGATTCAAGTAACGGTGTAGGTGGTTTGTTACATTATTTCTATTTACTTGATGAATGGAGTATTTTACCATCACTTATTTTCTTAGGTGTTGGTGCTATGACTGATTTTGGTCCATTGATTGCTAACCCGGCAAGTTTCCTGCTTGGTGCAGCAGCACAGTTTGGTATCTTTGCAGCATATCTTATGGCTATCCTTATGGGATTTCCAGATAAGGCAGCAGCAGCTATATCAATTATCGGTGGTGCAGACGGTCCTACTTCAATATTCCTTGCAGGTAAGCTCGGTCAGACTAAATATATGGGACCTATTGCAGTAGCAGCATATTCATATATGTCACTGGTTCCTATTATCCAGCCACCAATTATGAAGCTTTTAACAACTAAGAAGGAAAGAGAAGTTAAGATGGAACAGTTAAGACCTGTTTCTAAGCTTGAGAAGATTCTTTTCCCTATAGTAGTTACTGTAGTAGTAGTACTTATTCTTCCTACAACAGCACCACTTGTTGGTATGCTTATGTTAGGTAACCTTTTCAAGGAAAGTGGAGTTGTTAAGCAGCTTGCAGAGACAGCTTCTAATGCACTTATGTACATAGTTGTTATTATCCTTGGAACATCAGTTGGTGCTACAACAAGTGCAGAAGCATTCCTTAACTTTGATACATTAAAGATTGTTGCATTAGGACTTATTGCATTTGCATTTGGTACTGCAGCAGGTGTGTTATTTGGTAAGATTATGTGTCTTGTTACACGTGGTAAGGTTAATCCGCTTATTGGTTCGGCAGGTGTATCTGCGGTTCCTATGGCAGCCAGAGTTTCACAGAAGGTTGGTTCTGAGGCAGATCCTTCTAACTTCCTTCTGATGCACGCTATGGGACCTAATGTTGCCGGTGTTATTGGTACAGCGGTTGCAGCTGGTACATTTATGGCCATGTTTGGCGTTATGTAAAAGGAGGATATTATGGCAGAACAGGTTAAAAAACCTTTAAAGATTACTGAGACAGTATTGCGTGATGCACATCAGTCTCTTATAGCTACAAGAATGACAACAGAGCAGATGCTTCCTATCGTAGATAAGATGGATAAGGTTGGTTATCATTCAGTAGAGTGCTGGGGAGGAGCTACATTTGATGCTTCACTCAGATTCCTTAAGGAAGATCCATGGGAAAGACTTCGTAAGCTTAGAGATGGATTTAAGAATACTAAGCTTCAGATGCTTTTCAGAGGACAGAATATATTAGGTTACAATCATTATGCAGATGATGTAGTTGAGTACTTTGTTCAGAAGTCAATTGCTAACGGTATTGATATTATCCGTATTTTCGACTGCTTCAATGACTTGAGAAACTTAGAGACGGCTGTTAAGGCTGCCAAGAAGGAAAAAGGACATGCTCAGATTGCTCTTTCTTATACATTAGGTGATGCATATACACTTGATTACTGGAAAGAAACAGCTAAGAGAATTGAAGACATGGGTGCAGATTCTATCTGTATCAAGGATATGGCTGGACTTTTACTTCCATACAAGGCTACAGAACTTGTACAGGCATTAAAGGATGGTTCATCTCTTCCTATCCAGATGCATACACATTATACATCTGGTGTAGCTTCAATGACATACTTAAAAGCAGTAGAAGCAGGTGCTGATATTATTGATACAGCTATGTCACCATTCTCAATGGGAACATCACAGCCAGCTACAGAGGTTATGGTAGAGACATTTAAGGGTACACAGTATGATACAGGACTTGACCAGAATCTTCTTGCTGAGATAGCTGATTACTTCCAGCCAATGCGTGAGGAAGCATTAAAGAGCGGACTTATGAACACTAAGGTTCTTGGAGTTAATATTAAGACATTACTTTATCAGGTTCCAGGTGGAATGCTTTCTAACCTTGTATCACAGCTTAAGGAAGCTGGTGCAGAGGACAAGTACAGAGATGTATTAGAGGAAATCCCAAGAGTTCGTAAAGATTATGGTGAGCCACCTCTTGTTACTCCTTCATCACAGATTGTTGGTACTCAGGCTGTTCTTAATGTATTACAGGGTGAGAGATACAAGATGATTACTAAGGAATCTAAGAAGGTTCTTGCAGGTGAATTTGGTCAGACAATCAAGCCATTCAATCCAGAAGTTCAGAAGAAGGCTATTGGTGATACAAAGCCTATCACATGCCGTCCAGCTGACTTGATTGAACCACAGCTTGAGAAATTCAAGAATGATCCAATTGTACAGCAGTACAAGCAGCAGGATGAGGATGTGCTTTCATATGCCTTATTCCCACAGGTTGCTACAGAGTTCTTCAAATATAGAGAAGCTCAGCAGACAAAGGTTGATCCTGCTAAGGCAGATACAGCTAATAAGGCTTATCCAGTCTAATAATTAATAATAACGGCCGTCATGTGCGCAAAAGCGTATGTGGCGGTCTTTTTTTGCAGGCAGCAAGCCTGTAATCCAGAATGTGCTTGCACAAATTCTGGATTATATGGCGAATGCAGATAATGAACAACGAAGCACGAAGTGCGTAAGTTGTGAATTATCAAGGCTCGGGAGCAGTGAAGCTGCGTAGAGCCTTGACCTGCAAAAAAAGCAAGGCAGCAAGCCTGCAATCCAGAATGTTCCCCTTGATATAAATGCATTTTACATGTAAAATTAAACTGTATGATTAAACAAAAGGAGCACAATTGTGATTAAGTTAGAACGATTTGAAGTTATGAATATGAATAATGCCATC
>OJME01002630.1_pt1 | contig 11748 bp, 9 predicted proteins | sample 1597151 | NCBI WGS metagenome assembly OJME01 (sample SAMEA2452118, study PRJEB22498) | human gut metagenome | biome: human feces; feature: human gut; material: feces | place: Australia | collected 2012
TTTCCGGCATACCGCTTCCCTTCGGACCTTCGTAACGGATAAAGACCGCATCGCCCTCAAAGCCGGCGCCGGACGGCTCGTAATCGGACACTACTCGTCCCGCTACAAGGAAGAGAGCGTTCTGGTCGAAGAGGCCCGCACGGTATTTCCCGATACCCACCCGGCCACCGAAGGCACAACATTCACGATCGAAAAACGGCAGCAACCATGACCAAAGCCGAAATACAACTCGTCCGCTCGCTGGCCGACAAACGCAGCCGCACCGAACACGGGCTGTTCGTAGCCGAAGGACACAAGTTCATCGGGGAGCTGTGCACCTCCGCCCTGCGCGTCCGCAAGATATTCGCCCTGGAAGGGCTTTTCGAGGGCGGCGAAGTCGAAACCGTGTCTTCGCGTGAAATGGAGCGGCTCTCGCTGCTGAAGACCCCGTCGGATTCGCTGGCGCTGGTCGAAATCCCGCATCATCCTTTCCGGCCCGATACGGCACAACGGGAGCTGGTGCTGGCGCTCGACCAGGTGCAGAACCCGGGCAACCTGGGCACAATCATCCGCTTGGCGGACTGGTTCGGCATCCCCGAGATCGTCTGTTCCCCAACGACCGCCGACTGCTACAACCCGAAGGTCGTGCAGGCGACCATGGGGGCCATCCTGCGGGTCAAAGTCCACTACACGGCCCTCGAACCGTACCTGGCACAGGCTCGGGAGCGGAATATTCCCGTTTACGGGACTTTCCTCGAGGGGGAAAACATCTACTCGACACCCCTTACGCCGGGCGGGATCGTCCTGATGGGCAACGAAGGCCAAGGGATCGCTCCGGCCGCCGCACGACACGTATCGCACAAACTGTTCATCCCGCCCTATCCCGCCGACCGCAACGGTTCGGAATCGCTCAACGTAGCGATCGCCACGGCCGTCGTCTGCGCCGAATTCCGCCGGCAGGCGAGCGCAAAGAGATAAGACAAGTCCGAAAGACGAGAGAGAACCGGACCGGAGAGTCGGCATTCAGCCGGCAAATCCCCGTCCGGTGCATTTTTTAGTTTAGCGACTTTTATCTCCTCGGCGAACGATTTCGGGAAAAACGGGAAGTAATTACGTCAAACACAGACGGTTCTACGGCATAAGCCCGACGCCGGGCGAACATATATCGGAAAACAGACAACTGACAGCCGAAAAAGAACGGCAGCGATACGGAGGACCGGAATACCTATCGGAATTTCTCCCTCCCCCAAGCGCTCCGTTTCTTAGCCGGGCGCACATTCCGCCATTCTTAAAAAACGCCCCACACCGGCCAGCGACAGAATATACACTCCTGTTTCCGAGCGACTAAAAAACCCTCTCCGCAGGATCGGGAGAGGGTTCGGAACCAACGCAGACCGAAATCACTCCGCATACGGCGATGCCCAGAACCATTTGTCGTTGGTCGTCATGAAATGATACTCCCGGTCGCAATCATAGCCCTCCGGAATCAGCGCAACATAATAGATCGGATGCTTGCCTTCGCACCAGGTTTCGGTGTCGAACTCGCTCCGGTCGGAGCATACCAGGTAATAGAGGTTCTTGGCCATATAGGTATCGAGATAATGTTTCTGCGTCTGGGGCGACTCGTTGTTCCAGTTGGCATCCTCGTTCAGGAAATAGGGACGCCCGTCGCGCATCCGCTCCCGAACCTCCTGGATCGAAAGCATCACCCCGTTCTCATCGACCACGTAGGCATCGAACGTGGGATCGACCCAAACCCACTTGTCGAGCGTCGCGGAATAGACGACATTAATAACGTGACAGTCATTGACCATCTTCCGGGGCATGCAGGTCACGAAGCGCGACTTGAAACCCATCGCCAGATAGCACTCGTTGAGCACCTGAGCCATCATACGGCAGTTGATTCCCCGGTTCTCCTTGCGGCACACCTCGATCAGATCGATCGCGTTGCGAGAGGTCGGATTGCGGGAACTGCCGTCGTGACGTACCGCATTGTGCACCCAGTGCATCAGGTTCCGGATCTTCGACAGTTCGTCGCCGCTGCCGGCAATACTGTCCAAGTTGAAATACTCCCGCACCCGCACCAGATCGCGGTCGTTGGGATCGGCATAGCGGAACCGGGGAAGAGAATCCGTCGGCGCAGAGGAATCGTAAGGCCCCGCCTGCCGCAAGATCCACATGAAATCGCCCTGCTCACGAGCTTTTTCTACAGTCTCCGCATATCCCCTCTCGGAGCGGATATTGTCCAGATCGGGATCTTCGATCATCCAGGAGTAATCGCAGTTCCCGCAATCGACATAGGCCGCAAGGCTCGCCACAGCCGCCCTGCGTTTGTTCAGTCGGGACTGTGCACAAGCCAGGTTGTAATATTCGCCTCTCAAATAGCCGCCGTAATTCCACTCGTCGAGCTGCGTCCGGACACTATCGGGCAATGTCTCGAAAAGGCGGATCGCCTCCCGGTACTCACGCTCCGCTTCCGCATACCTCTTCGCTTCCATCGCCCGATTCCCACGCTCGCAACAGGAATGGACCGGAGCTAACAACTCTTCAAAACTCTGGGCCGGCGAAGCGGTTATGCAGAATGCCGCAACCACCGATAAAAGCAACTTTTTCATACACTTCCAATTTAATGGGTTCAAAACTTTCCGAAAGATAGAAAAAATTCCCCCCCCCATAATTTTCGGCAAAAAAATTTACATCCGGTCATAATTTCGGCGCAAAATCCGCGAACTCCGAAAAAATATCCTATATTTGTAGATTGAAACAGAGCGTTTTCGCCCGGCAAACAACGAAAAGACGGATTCCATCGTCGGATCGCGTGCGCGAAAACGGAACAAAGAATTTTATTTATGTCGGAAAACAGACTCAAAATAGGCATCACGCAGGGTGATCCGAACGGCATCGGCTGGGAAGTCATTCTCAAGACTTTCGCCGATCCGCGTATGACGGAACTCTGCACGCCCGTCATCTACGGATCCCTGAAAGCGGCGGAATTTTACCAGAAAACCATCGCCGATCTGGAACCCGTCCCCTTCCATATCGCCTCTTCGATACACGAGATACGCCGGGGCAAGATCAACCTGATTCTCTGCGGCGACGAAACGAAGATCGAGCCGGGTACGGCCTCGCCGGAGGCGGGCCGGGCGGCAGCCGAGGCGCTCCACGCCGCCGTGCGCGACCTGCGGGACGAACAGCTCGATGCACTGGTCACGGCTCCGATCGACAAGGAGTCGATCCAGTCGGACGACTTCCGCTATACGGGACACACCGAATTTCTGGCGGCCGAGCTGGGCGGCGAACCCCTGATGATGATGTGCAGCGACCTGCTCCGCATGGGATTGGTCACGATCCACATCCCGGTCACCGAGATCAGCCACGACCTGACCCGGCAGAAGATCGTCACACGGCTCGAACAGCTGCGTTCGTCGCTCAAGGCGGATTTCGGCATCGTCGAACCCCGTATCGCGGTGCTGGCACTCAATCCTCACGCGGGCGACGGCGGTCTGCTCGGTTCGGAAGAGGAACACATCATCCGACCGGCAGTCAATGAGGCTTACGAAAAAGGCATACTCGCTTTCGGCCCCTTCGCTGCCGACGGATTCTTCGCCAGCGGCCACTACCGGGATTACGACGCAGTACTAGCCATGTATCACGATCAGGGACTCACGCCGTTCAAGACCCTCTCGCCCGACGGGGTGAATTTCACGGCCTGCCTGGGCTGCGTGCGGACATCGCCCGATCACGGCGTGGCGTTCGACATCGCCGGACAGGACAAGGCCGACCCGCAATCGATGCGCAACGCCATCTACCTGGCCACGGACATCGTGAACAACCGCCGCGCCTGGGCCGAATGGACGAGCAACCCGCTGCCGCACGCCGAGCGCGAACGGGGCGGAAGGGACTTGTCCGTGAAGGACCTGCCCGATACGGAGAAAGAGAGTTAAACCGGCTGAACGCGGCTCCGAAAACCGAACGGATAGTCGGCCCCGTAAATCGGACGGCACGCACTCTCCCGACGGTCCCGGCCGATTCAAGGCATAGTGTCATACGGCAACGGAGCCGATCCGGACAAGAAACCGCTTCCCGGCACGTTCCTTGTCACAAGCATAAGCGACAATCCGGCCCTATCCGCCTGCGCGGACAAGCCCGCCGGAAAGCCGCAGGCAAAACAGTAAAACCGGGCGAACCGGAGGTGTATTCCGTCTCGTAATTGTGGAAGCGCCGAAGGCCCCAAAACAATAATTTACAAATGATTAAAATCACCTTTCCCGACGGCAACGTCAAAGAGTTCGCCAAAGGGACTACGGCTTACCAGATCGCCGAGAGTATCAGCCCTCGTTTAGCTGCCGACTCCCTGGCCGCATCGGTAAACGGCGCGACCGTCGATCTCAACCGCGCCATCGAAGAGGACGCTTCGATCAAATTCTACAAGTGGGACGACCCCGAAGGCAAGCACGCTTTCTGGCACACCTCGTCGCACCTGCTGGCCGAGGCGCTCGAAGCCCTCTATCCGGGCATCAAGTTCGGCATCGGCCCGGCGATCGAGAACGGATTCTACTACGACGTGGACTCACCCGTGCCCATCACCGAAGCCGATCTGGAAACCATCGAGAAGAAGATGATCGAACTTTCGCGCAACAAGGAGCAACTCATCCGCACGGAAGTATCGAAAGCCGACGCGCTGAAGAATTTCACCGAAAAGGGCGATCCTTACAAAGTGGAGCTGATCCGCGACCTGGAAGACGGCACGATCTCGTTCTACACCAACGGCGCATTCACCGACCTCTGCCGGGGACCGCACCTGCCCAACACGGGGTTGATCAAGGCCATCAAGCTCACCTCGGTCGCCGGAGCCTACTGGCGCGGCAACGAGAAGAACAAGATGCTCACCCGCATTTACGGCATCTCCTTCCCCAAGAAGTCGATGCTCGACGAGTATCTGGCGATGATGGAGGAGGCCAAGAAACGCGACCACCGCAAGCTGGGCAAGGAGCTGGAGCTTTTCTGCTTCTCGCAACGCGTAGGCCAGGGGCTACCCCTGTGGCTTCCCAAAGGCGCTGCCCTGCGCGACCGCCTGGAACAGTTCCTGCGCGGCGTACAGAAGGAGTACGGCTACCAGCAGGTCATCACGCCCCACATCGGCAATAAGGAACTGTACGTGACCTCCGGCCACTACGCCAAATACGGCAAGGACTCGTTCCAGCCGATCCACACCCCGATCGAGGGCGAAGAGTATCTGCTCAAGCCGATGAACTGCCCCCATCACTGCGAAATCTACCGCTCGAAGCCCCGCTCCTACAAGGAGCTGCCGGTGCGCCTGGCGGAGTTCGGCACGGTGTATCGCTACGAGCAGTCGGGCGAGCTGCACGGCTTGACCCGTGTGCGCGGCTTCACGCAGGACGACGCCCACATGTTCGTACGCCCCGACCAACTGCTCGAAGAGTTCGAAAAAGTGATCGACATCGTGCTCTATATTTTCAAAACGCTCAAGTTCGACAACTATACGGCACAGATTTCGCTGCGTGATCCCAACAACAAGGAGAAATACATCGGATCGGACGAAAACTGGGAGAAGGCCGAAAGCGCCATCATCCAGGCCGCCAAGGAGAAGGGGCTCAACACGGTCATCGAATACGGCGAAGCCGCCTTTTACGGTCCCAAGCTGGATTTCATGGTCCGCGATGCCATCGGCCGCAAGTGGCAGTTGGGTACGATCCAGGTAGATTACAACCTGCCGGAGCGTTTCGATCTGACATACAAGGGCGCCGACGACAAGATGCACCGCCCGATCATGATCCACCGGGCGCCGTTCGGCTCGATGGAGCGTTTCGTAGCCGTGCTGCTGGAGCACACGGGCGGCAAATTCCCGCTGTGGCTCTCGCCCGACCAGGTGGTCGTGCTGCCGATTTCGGAGAAGTTCAACGACTACGCCGAGAAGGTCAGCGCCTACCTGAACAAGTACGACATCCGCTCGCAGGTAGACGACCGCAACGAGAAGATCGGCCGCAAGATCCGCGACAACGAGCTCAAGCGCATCCCCTACCTGCTGATCGTCGGCGAAAAGGAGGAAGCCGAAGGACTGGTATCGGTTCGTGCGCAGGGCGAAGGCGACAAGGGACAGATGACCCTCGAAGCGTTCCGCGACTATATGACCGATCTGGTCAGCCACGAGATCGACGCCAACAAAATGGAGCAAAAGAACTAAGTATTAACTAAATATTTCAGGAGGACAAAGCTATAGCAACACCACCTCGTCCATTCCCGCCGCGACCATCGACTCCCGGGAATAACAATTCACAGAAACCGAGGCTTCCAAGACCCGGTTTTCAACCGAAAAAAGCGGATAATCCGCACCGTATCAACGACGAGATCACGGCACCCCAGGTGCGCGTGGTCGGCGACAACGTCGAACAGCCCGTCGTACTCCCGATCCGCGACGCACTCAAGCTCGCGGACGAGATGGAGCTCGACCTGATCGAGATTTCGCCCAAAGCCGATCCCCCCGTGTGCCGCATCGCCGATTACCAGAAGTTCCTCTACCAGCAAAAGAAAAAGGCAAAGGAGCTGAAGGCCAACCAAGCGAAGGTCACGATCAAGGAGATTCGCTTCGGACCGCAGACCGACGACCACGACTACAACTTCAAGTTGAAGCACGCCGAGAACTTCCTCAAGGAGGGTTCCAAGGTCAAAGCCTACGTCTTTTTCCGCGGTCGTTCGATCGTGTTCAAGGAGCAGGGAGAAATCCTGCTGCTGCGTTTCGCCACCGATCTGGAAGAGCTCGCCAAAGTCGAGTCGATGCCCAAATTGGACGGCAAAAAGATGAACATGATCCTCGCGCCGAAGTCGAAAAAGTAACGACAGGCCGAGGACAACACGGGCGCAGGCCATAAATACGACACACCCCGAGGGAGAAATCACATTTTCCCTTGGGGTGTTATTTGAATTTACGACACCGGATATTTCCCGACCGAACCGAAATTGGAATTGGGCATCCGGAGCACAAGCCGGGGAATTCCGTTTCGCACGATTCGTAGCAGGCAGAGCCGACAACCGGGCAGAGAAGGAGGAAGGGGGTGGACAGGCGATTATCCGTTCGATAAAGAGCGTTATCGCCAATCGCCCACACTTCGGCTAAATTCGCCCTTGCACCGGGACCTATTCGTATATTTGGCTGCACCTTAAATACTCCGCCTCGGCAAAATGCAAATAAATTTGCTTTTGCACTCGGCTTAATCGTATCTTTGCAGAAGATCGAGGGCGATTCGACGATCTTCGCGGGCCTGTTCGCACGATTGCGCTCATCCCTCGAAGATAAAATACGGTTCGGACAAGTTCAAACGACCGACGCCCGAAACATACACAGAAGACATTTGCAAACTCTGCCATGCAAGGAGGAAGAGAAGGAGGGAAACAGAAAGTTAAGTTTGACTTGTCGCTCACCTTTCACTATCTTTGTAGAAGATAGGATACGCCTCTGAAAACTGTGAGCAAGCTCCCGTTTTCTTTTCGGCTTTCACTATCTTTGTAGAAGATTAGGATGCGATTCGACAATCTCTGCGTGCAAGCCCGCACGATTGCTCTCACCTTTCACTATCTTTGACTGCGCTTTTAATCTTTCACCTGCACGATGACGACAACCGACAATATCTTCGCCCTCGAACCGAGAAATACATCCGCCTTCGAACGGACCACGCTCGAAACTTTCCGGTTTCAGGCCGACCGGTGCGCCGTGTACCGCGAATACCTCGACCGCATCGGAGTCGTACCCGCAGAAGTGACGCGGATTGAACAGATTCCGTTCCTGCCGATCGAGCTGTTCAAGCGACGCGAAGTTTATGCCGGCGACCGGCCCCCCGAAATCGTCTTCACGTCGAGCAACACGGGCGGCACGACTCCCTCGCGGCACTTCATGCAATCGCTGGCCCACTATGAAAAGGCGTTTCTCACGGCCTTCCGGACGTTTTACGGCGATCCGGCCGGATGGAGCCTCTACGGATTGCTGCCCAACTATCTCCAGCGCGAAGGTTCGTCGCTGGTCTATATGGCCGACCGACTGATCGCAGCCTGCGGCTCAGGCGGCTTTTACCTCGACGACTACGAAAAACTGCTCGCGGACATGGCCCGCGATCCGAAGCCCAAAATCCTGCTGGGTGTCAGCTACGCACTCTGGGACCTCGCGGAGCGATACGCCCCGAAATTCGAAAATACGGTCGTGATGGAGACCGGCGGTATGAAAGGGCACCGGGAGGAGCTTCCGAAGGCCCGATTCCACCGCATCCTCTGCGAAGCGTTCGGCGTAGAAAGCATCCACTCGGAATACGGCATGGCCGAACTGACCTCGCAAGCCTACTCTTCGGGCAGCGGCATCTTCCGCACACCGGGCTGGATGCGGGTGCTCGTACGCGACGTGAACGATCCCTTCGACATCCGCCCGGCAGGTGTGCGGGGCGGGATCGACATCATCGACCTGGCCAACCGCTACTCCTGCGCCTTCATCCAGACGCAGGACATCGGCCGCGTCTTCGACGACGGCAGTTTCGAAATCGAAGGACGTATCGACCGCAGCGACATACGCGGTTGCAACCTGCTGGTACAGTAAACACCGGGGCTTCGGTATCTACGCAAAAAGGGATTCCTCGCAAAAACACCCCGAAGAGGGCGGCCTGAAAATCCCGCAGTCACCCGAAGATCGAAAAAAACGGAAACGGACAAGAACCCGAATAAAATTTAATTGCCAAACAGCAAAAATGAACGAGATAGATTTCGTAATCCTGTGGGTGGACGGCAACGATCCCGCCTGGCGCGAAGAGTTCGTCCGCACACGACAGGCGGAGAACGACGATGCCTCGGAGATCCGTTACCGCGACTGGCGCAATCTGCACTACTGGTTCCGGAGTGCGGAACGTTTCGCTCCCTGGGTGCGGAAGGTGCATTTCATTACCTGGGGACACCTGCCTGCGTGGTTACGGCGCGACCACCCCAAGCTGCACATCGTGAATCACCGGGATTTCATCCCGGCGGAATACCTCCCCACATTCAATTCGAACACCATCGAACTGAATATCCACCGCATCGAAGGGTTGGCCGACCGGTTCGTACTCTTCAACGACGACACGTTTCTTACGCGCGGCTGCCGGCCGGAGGATTTTTTTCGCCGGGGTGTGCCCTGCGACATGGCACGCCTGAGCGTCGTACAACCTTCGTCGGTCGGGCATATCATCTACAACGACCTGGAGCTGATCAACCGCCTGCACGATAAACGCACGGCTATCCGCAACCACATCGCCCGGTGGTTCTCGCCGCGCTACGGTATCGTCAGCCTGCTGAAAACCCTCACGCTGTTACCCTGGGGCTTCTTCCCGGGTTTCAACGACTCCCACATGCCCCAGCCCTACCTCACGGAGCGCTTTCGGCAAGCCTGGGAACGCTGGCCCCGGGAGCTGGACGCCTCCTGCCGCCACCGAATCCGCTCCTTGAGCGACCTGTCGCACTGGCTCGTCCGTTACGACATGCTGGCTTCGGGAGCTTTCGCACCCCGCTCGATGGCCGACTGCCGGTTGATGACCCTCACGGACGACTCGCTCGAAAGCATCTGCCGCGACATCGAACGGCAACGCTGGCGGATGATCTGCCTGAACGACAGCGAGCACATCTCCGACTTCGACCGCCAATGCCAGCGTCTGTGCGAGGCTTTCGAGCGGATACTCCCGGAAAAATCGAGCTATGAAATCTGATATTTCGGTCGTCATTCCTCTCTATAACAAAGAGAAAGAGATCGCCCGCACCCTCCGTTCGGTGCTGGCACAAACCTCGCAGCCTCTTGAAATCATCGTCGTGGACGACGGTTCGACCGACGGAAGCGCCGCCCGGGTCGAGGAGATCGGCTCGCCCCTCATCCGGCTGATCCGGCAGGAGAACCGGGGCGTAAGCGCCGCCCGCAACCGGGCCATGCAGGAAGCCTGCGGAGAGTACGCCGCCCTGCTGGACGGGGACGATACGTGGGAACCGGGCTATCTGGCAGAAATCGAACGTCTGATCGCTGCCTACCCAAACTGCGGAGCCTACGCAACCTCTTTCAACGTGGATGACGGACATCGCCTGACACCGGGCGACACCCCGCAAACGGAGGGTGTCGTGGATTTCTTCACCGAAGCGCTCTCCCATTACGTGCTGATCCCCTCCTCGACTACGCTCCGGCGGAAACCGGTTCTCTCGCTGGGCGGATTTCCCGAAGGGATGCGCATGGGCGAAGATCAATACCTTTGGACGAAACTCGCACGCACCAGCCCGGTCTGCTTCTCCCCGGCCCGGCTCGTGCGTTACTCGAAAGCCGCTTCCAACCGTTCGGCAGCCATCTACCGCCCGGAACAGACGCGATTTTCCTTCGAAGACCTATACGAACCCGCCGCCCGCGATTCGAGCAACGAATACGTCGCCCGCGCAGCACTGGGCAAAGCCCTCGTCGTCAGCGCCAAAGGCGGCACGGCGGAAGCCGCGCGGGCTGCGAAATTCTTCGCCTACACCCGGCACGACCGGCGTACGCTGCGCAAACTGCGCATCCTCAACGCACTGCCCGTCCGCTGGCGCGGTCCGCTGCTCGCGGCCTACAACCGCCTGGCCTGGGCGATCGCCCGGAAAGGGATGTAACGAAACGCCGGGACGCAACCGCCGAGGCTCCGGCCGATAGTCGGACGAAGCCTCCGACAACCGTTCTCCGCCGGACAAAAAAATCCCGGCATCGTGAAATGCCGGGATCGTCTTTATGTGCGAAACGGAAAACTACTCCTCTTCCGCCTCGTCCTTCATGGCGGTATAGACGTTCACCACGTCGTCGTCCTCTTCGAGTTTCTCGACCAGCTTCTCGACCGATTCGCGGCCTTCGGCGTCAAGCTCCTTCACGTCGGAGGGGATACGCACCGACTCGCCCGAGACGATCTCGAAGCCCTTGTCGTCGAGCCACTTCTGGATGGCGCCGAACGATTCGTAGGGGGCGTAAACCGTGATGCCGTCCTCCTCGGAGTAGAACTCGTCGACCCCCAGGTCGATCATCTCCAGCTCCAGCTCCTCGGGATCGACACCCTCGGCGGCGCGGAACTTGAAGACGCACTTATGGTCGAACAGGAAGCCCACCGAGCCGCTGTTGCCCAGCGTGCCGCCGCATTTGTTAAAATACATGCGCACGTTGGCCACGGTGCGGTTGGTGTTGTCGGTGGCCGTTTCGACGAGGAACGCAATGCCGTGAGGGCCGTATCCCTCGTAGATCACCTCCTTGTAGTCGGCGGCATCCTTCTCGGTGGCCCGCTTGATGGCCCGTTCGATGTTCTCCTTGGGCATGTTCTCGGCCTTTGCGTTCTGAATCAGAATGCGCAGGCGGGTGTTGCCCGACGGGTCGGAACCTCCGGCCTTGACGGCGATCTCGATCTCTTTGCCCAACTTGGTGAAGGTGCGGGCCATGTGACCCCAGCGTTTCATTTTTCGCGCTTTGCGATACTCAAAGGCTCTTCCCATAAGATTATCGTTTTTTCGGATTTTTTCGTTCGTGGTGCAAAGGTATAAAATTCGGAGTTAAAAATTAAAGATTAAAAATTAAAAATTACTTTTGTACCGTATAAAAACACCTGAATCTATGGAGATCAAAAGTCGTTTCGACCATTTCAACATCAACGTAACGGACCTCGACCGCAGCATCGCCTTCTACGACAAGGCCCTCGGGCTGCGGGAAACGGGCCGCAAAGAGGCCTCCGACGGAGGATTCACGCTGGTCTATCT
>OJME01002632.1_pt1 | contig 11746 bp, 10 predicted proteins | sample 1597151 | NCBI WGS metagenome assembly OJME01 (sample SAMEA2452118, study PRJEB22498) | human gut metagenome | biome: human feces; feature: human gut; material: feces | place: Australia | collected 2012
GCAAGCATGATTACTTTGTCGTAGCCATAAACTTCGTTGTTTTCCGTGTGTTCGAAAGTCAATACTGAGCCGCAGATCAGCGGTTGGCCGAACTTGTTACCGAAGTCGGAAGCACCGTTGGATGCCTTGATCAGAATCTGTTCCGGAGTCTGGTACAGCCATTTGCGTACCGGAAGAATATCTTCCCATTCGCGGCCTTCGTCCGTGCGGGGATAAGAAGTCATGTAGACAGCAGTACCTGCGATCGGCCATGAACCTTTGCCACCACCCATACGGTCGCGGATTTCACCGCCTGTACCGGTAGATGCGCCGTTGAACGGTTCTACAGTCGTCGGGAAGTTATGAGTTTCTGCTTTCAGTGAGATGACGCTTTTGATGTCTTTCACCTGGAAGAAGTCAGGTTTTGAGTGATCTGCCGGAGCAAACTGTTCAACTACCGGACCTTCGGCGAAGGCTACGTTGTCTTTATAAGCAGAGATGATTTTATTCGGATTCTCCTGTGTGGTCTTTTTAATCATCTGGAACAGAGATGATTCCTGTTCTACACCGTCGATGATGAATGTTCCACCGAATATTTTGTGGCGACAGTGTTCAGAGTTGATCTGTGCGAAACCGAAAACTTCGGAGTCAGTCAACTTGCGTCCCAGATCGTTTTCTACCTTTTTCAGATAGTCCATTTCTTCTTTCGAGAGTGCGAGGCCTTCTTTTTCGTTGTAGGCTTCGAGGTCTTCGATGGATACGATAGGTTCCGGTTGGCGGTTGGTGGTGAATACGTTTTGGTCGAGTCCTTTGTACATGCGTTGCAGCATCGGGTCGTAGTCGGCATTTTCATCTTTTACCGGAAAATATTCCTCAATGCGGAGAATGTCTTCAAGTCCCATGTTTTGGGTGATTTCTACTGCGTTTGTACTCCAAGGGGTAATCATTTCGCGGCGTGGGCCGACGAAACAGCCTTTCAGGTTTTCTTCACTTTCCGTCACGGCTTCTCCAAAAAGCCAGCAGAGTTTATTACTTTCGTCCGGGGTGAGCTGATGGTTGCTCTCTACGGCAATCACGCTCTTGGAAGGGGTTCTGAAAAAAAGAATCATGTTTATTTTTTGATTTTACGATTTTTCTGTGGCGCAAAGATAAGCAATTTTGGTGTATATAGTGACTCTTGTGTGGAAAAAACGTTAATATCCTATCCTCTTCTCATAAAAAAGTGCGATATTTGCGGCATGATTCAGATTGAAACAATATTCGATATAATAGTGAAAGGCTTTATTATAGGCGTTGTTGTGTCCGCACCTCTCGGACCGGTGGGGGTTCTCTGCATTCAGAGGACGCTGAATAAAGGGCGCTGGTATGGATTTGTGACAGGGCTTGGAGCCTCATTAAGCGACATAGCTTATGCTCTGTTGACAGGTTATGGTATGAGCTTTGTGTTCGATTATATTAATAAGAATATTTTTTATCTGCAGTTGTTGGGCAGCATCATGCTGCTACTTTTCGGAATCTATACCTTTCGCAGCAATCCGGTACAATCCATCCGTCCGGCATCGTCCAATAAAGGTTCTTACTTTCACAATTTCATTACCGCATTCTTTGTCACGCTCTCCAATCCTCTGATTATATTCCTGTTTATCGGACTATTTGCCCGTTTTGCCTTTGTGCAGCCCGGTGTCGTGGTGTTCGAAGAAATTACGGGGTATCTTGCCATTGCTTCGGGGGCGCTGGTGTGGTGGCTCGGAATCACTTATTTTGTGAATAAAGTGCGCACTAAGTTTAACTTACGGGGCATCTGGATACTGAATCGTGTGATTGGCAGCATTGTGATGCTGGTGTCGGTGGCGGGATTAATCTATACGTTGCTGGGAGAGTCACTTTATTAAGAAGAAAACTTATGAATCAGATAGCCAGACAGCTTAAAGAGAAAAACATTGCCGAGTACCTTATATATATGTGGCAAGAAGAAGACCTGATCCGCGCCAATCATGGTGAGCTGGAGGAGATCGAGGCGAATGTGATCGCCCGTTATCCGGAAGATCAGCGTCCTGCCCTGCGAGAGTGGTACGGCAACCTGATCACCATGATGAATGAGGAAGGGGTACGTGAAAAAGGTCATTTGCAGATTAACAAGAACATCATCATCAATCTGACAGAGCTTCATAATGCGTTGACTTCTTCTCCCAAATTTCCTTTCTACAGTGCCGCTTATTTCAAAGCATTGCCGTTTATTGTAGAACTGCGGAATAAGAATGGCAAAAAAGAAGAGCCGGAACTGGAGACTTGCTTCGAAGCACTCTATGGACTACTTTTGCTTCGTCTGCAGAAAAAGCCTGTCAGCGAGGGGACTATGAAGGCGGTAGAAGCTATCAGCAGCTTTCTTTCCATGTTGGCAAACTATTACGATAAAGACCTGAAAGGGGAATTAAAACTTGATGAATAAATGAGAATTTTAGTGACGGGTGCCAATGGTCAGCTTGGCAATGAAATGCAAGTTCTTGCAAAAGAGAATCCGCAACATACGTATTATTTCACAGATGTGCAGGAGCTGGACATCTGTAATAAGGACGCTGTTTGGGCATATATTGCTGAAAAGCGGATTGAGCTTATTGTTAATTGTGCGGCATATACAGCAGTAGATAAAGCGGAAGATGATTCGGAACTGGCTTACAAGCTGAACAGTGAAGCTCCTAAAACGCTGGCATGTGCAGCGCAGTTTAATGGTGCGGCGATGATTCAGGTGTCTACCGACTATGTTTTTGACGGCACCGCTCATATTCCTTATACAGAAGAATGCGATCCATGTCCGAATTCGGTATATGGAACAACGAAACTTGAAGGAGAATATGAGGTACTGAATCATTGCGAAAAGTCAGTCGTTATCCGTACCGCATGGCTTTATTCCACTTTTGGCAACAACTTCGTGAAGACGATGATCCGTCTGGGCAAAGAGCGTGATAGTCTGGGAGTCATTTTCGATCAGGTAGGAACTCCTACTTACGCCAATGACCTGGCACAGGCCATCTTTGCTATTATTAATAAAGGCATCGTTCGTGGAGTCTATCATTTCAGCAACGAAGGAGTCTGCTCCTGGTATGACTTTACGGTAGCTATTCATCGTTTGGCAGGAATCACTTCATGCAAAGTGAAACCGCTGCATACGGCGGAATATCCTACAAGAGCGAACCGCCCTGCATATTCCGTACTCGATAAAACAAAAATAAAAACAACGTTCGGCATCGAAATACCTCATTGGGAGGAAAGCCTGAAAAGATGCATCGATACTTTATAATAAATATGGCAGATAATACAGAAATACAGAGACGGCGAACATTCGCCATTATTGCGCATCCGGATGCCGGTAAGACATCATTGACGGAGAAGTTATTGCTTTTCGGTGGTCAGATTCAGGTGGCAGGTGCGGTCAAGAGCAATAAAATCAAGAAAACGGCTACTTCCGACTGGATGGAGATTGAGAAACAGCGTGGTATCTCGGTGACAACTTCCGTAATGGAATTTGACTATCGGGACTACAAGATCAATATTCTTGATACTCCGGGTCACCAGGACTTTGCCGAAGACACATACCGTACGCTGACTGCTGTAGACAGCGTTATCATTGTAGTAGACGGAGCGAAAGGTGTGGAAACACAAACCCGTAAACTGATGGAAGTGTGCCGTATGAGAAAAACTCCGGTCATCATTTTCGTTAATAAAATGGACCGTGAAGGTAAGGACCCGTTTGACTTGCTGGACGAGCTGGAAGAAGAACTGATGATTCAGGTCCGCCCGCTGTCATGGCCTATCGAACAGGGAGCCCGCTTCAAAGGAGTATATAATATTTATGAGAAGAAACTGGACTTGTACCAACCTTCCAAACAAGTGGTGACGGAGAAGGTAGAAGTCGACATACATACGGAAGAACTGGATAAGCAGATCGGTAAGCCGCTGGCAGACAAACTGCGTGGCGATCTGGAACTGATCGAAGGAGTTTATCCGGAACTGGATGTGGAATCTTATCTGGCAGGAGATTGCGCACCTGTATTCTTTGGCTCTGCCTTGAATAATTTTGGTGTACAGGAATTGTTGAACTGCTTTGTGGAGATTGCTCCTAGTCCTCGTCCTGTACATGCAGAAGAGCGTGAAGTGAAACCGGACGAACCGAAATTCACCGGATTCATCTTTAAGATTACCGCCAATATCGACCCGAATCATCGTTCGTGTGTAGCATTCTGCAAGATATGTTCGGGCAAATTTGTACGTAATGCACCCTATCAGCACGTCCGTCATGGCAAGACCATGCGTTTCTCATCGCCCACCCAGTTTATTGCACAGCGGAAAACGACCATTGACGAAGCCTATGCAGGAGATATCATCGGTTTGCCGGACAACGGAACTTTCAAGATCGGTGATACGCTGACGGAAGGAGAACTGCTCCATTTCCGCGGTTTGCCCAGCTTCTCGCCGGAGATGTTCAAGTATATCGAAAATGCCGATCCGATGAAGCAGAAACAGTTGGCAAAGGGTATCGACCAGTTGATGGACGAAGGTGTGGCACAGTTGTTTGTCAATCAGTTCAACGGCCGCAAGATTATCGGTACAGTCGGACAGTTGCAGTTTGAGGTTATCCAGTATCGTCTGCTGAACGAGTACAATGCTTCTTGCCGTTGGGAACCGGTAAGTTTGTACAAGGCTTGTTGGGTAGAAAGCGATGATCCTGCCGAGCTGGAAGCTTTCAAGAAACGTAAATACCAATATATGGCGAAGGACAGGGAAGGACGTGACGTATTCCTTGCCGATTCAGGTTATGTGCTTCAGATGGCACAAATGGACTTCAAGCACATTAAATTCCACTTTACGAGCGAATTTTAGTCTGCTTGGTGGAATTTAACAAAAATAATTGGTAAAAGGGGAAGAATTATGTTACCTGTAAATAAGGGAAGGAGAAATGAATACAACATTTTGGGAGAAAATCCAGCAGGGGGATGAAGAAGCATTCCGGCAACTCTACAATGAATATTCGGATTTACTTTACGGATATGGGATGAAGATTGCCGGTGATGATGATCTGGTAACTGAATCCATTCAGTCATTGTTCGTTTATCTGTATGAGAAGAGGCAGAGTTGTTCCGAGCCTCAGTCCATATCCGCTTACCTGTGTGTGGCGCTGAAACGCATGCTGCTGAATGAGTTGAAGAAAACTGCTAATGGCGTATTCACATCATTGGACGAAGTTAATTCAAGCGAATATAGATTCGATTTGGAGATAGACATAGAAACAGCGATTGTCCGTTCCGAACTTGAAAGAGAGCAGTTAGAAGTTCTGCAGAAAGAAATAAATGGCTTGACAAAGCAGCAGAGAGAGGTATTATACCTGAAGTATTATAAAAAACTGGATTCGGACGAAATAGCCGAAGTGATGGGACTGACTTCCCGTACTGTTTATAATACTACCCACATGGCAATATCCAGACTGAGAGAGCGATTGAGCAAATCATTCCTCTTGACTGTAGCTGCTAATTTATGGATTTTTAATTGAGGTGAGGATATGGAGAATAGGAAAGAACTTCTGGAACAATATATGGAAGACGGCAAACTTCCTCTGAAAGGTGAGTTGTTTGCACGGAAGTCTGTAGTTGGTGGGAAGTTAGAAGAATTTCGTGAAGAAAAACGTGCGGATGCATTAACAAGCAGACCGAACGCTGCAGGAAGACAGAAACTGATTGTTCTTAGGAGCAGTTGTATCTACTGGAGAGTAGCGGCCCTGTTTATCCTGCTTTTCGGAATAGGCGGTTATTACTATCTGTCGGAAGAGAAGATTACGTCTGAAGCAGTAGCTGTCGATTACAAGCTACCGGATGGCAGTTCTGTGAAGCTGATGCAAAACTCAACTTTGTCTTATAATAAAGTGAGTTGGCTTTGGGGGCGTAAACTGAATCTGCTCGGATCGGCCTTTTTTGACGTGACTCCGGGTAAAACATTTACTGTACGAACGGAAGCCGGAGATGTTACGGTGTTAGGTACAAAATTCTTGGTCGAGCAGGAAGGAAAAACGATCACTGTCAATTGTGAAGAGGGAACAGTGAAGGTAGAGACACCAATCGGCGAACAGACATTGAATGCCGGTGAAAGTGTACGCTGTGATGAGAATAAGATTGGTCCTGTTCAGGAAAAGGAAGAACTGCCCGAAGTACTCGGTTATGAAGATGATCCGCTGGTCAATGTAGTAGCAGATATTCAGCATATCTTTGATGTGGAAGTGGTAGGGTGTGAAAAATATAATGAACTGTACTATAACGGAACCATCCTGACGAGAGATCTGCACGAAACATTGAAAAAAGTATTTGGTTCTTTGGGAATCAATTATCAGTTGAGCGGGCAGAAAGTCATATTAGAATAGACGGGAACAGAAGTCCACACCGTAAAAAAGAGAAATTATCCTTGATATAAAGCAGGAAGTGAAATATTTCTGCAATTAAAAAACGCCTCTCAGAGTGCTCTGGAAGGCGTTTTTTAATTAAATCTATTTTTTCTTCTATTTTTCTTGGTAAAAAAGGAAAGAAAGCTCCTCTTATAAATATAAGGAACTATTTATAAACAGACAATAGATAACAGGTGGATGAACTGTCCATGGCTAGACAGAATTTTAAGGGGAGTAAATTAATAATTAGGTAGAGAATTAGATTGCTTAAGAGAAGAAGTCTCTTGAAAAGAACGAAGAATGATGCCAATTGCTGTTTTAAAAGAAAGCAATAGCGAACGAATTGGCAATTAGTAAGTGAGTTTAATTTTATTGTTTTCCAAATGTGAGAGAAAATTGAAAGGTTTTCTCTCACATTTTTTATGGGGTTACGGATTCGTGAGCATCAGCTTTTTAGTAATTTTAATATAGTCAAACAAGATAAAACTAAGATATCGTGTTTATTCATCTTACTTTGTAGGTTGTAATAAAACTAGTGATGTAAATAATGAATAAAAATGGATTTAGTCGTTGTGCCGATATCTATATCGGCCGTTTGCGCGAGGAGGGCCGCTACTCTACGGCGCATGTCTATCAGAACGCCCTTCTTTCTTTTAGCAAGTTTTGTGGTGTCCATAGTGTGTCCTTCCGTCAAGTCACCCGTGACCGCCTTCGCCGTTACGAACAGCATCTTTACGCATGTGGTCTGAAGCCCAATACGATTTCCACGTATATGCGTATGCTTCGGAGTATCTATAATCGGGGTGTGGAAGCCGGCAGTGCTCCTTATGTCCACCGCCTGTTTACACTGTCGCGCGCTACCGCAAACGAAGCGCATCACCTGCTCGGCTTTCTTCGTTTTTCAGAACTGGAAAATGGTGTTTTATTCTCCACAATCCATCCAAAAAATAATGCCCTGCCAATATTAGCAGGGCACTTTACCGATCGTCTCCCGCAGGAGAATTTTATAATATATGATGAGAATCGGCAGCTTGCCGCAGTCCATGCCGCCGGCAAGAACTTCATGCTGGTGGATGCCTCCGGCATAGATCAGGACCTTTTAAAACGTACCTCCGAAAAAGAGTCTGCGTATCAGAAACTGTGGCTGGCCTTTTTTGACCAGATTGCGATCCAGGCACGGATCAATCCAAAACTTCAGGCACAGAACATTCCGAAGCGCTTCTGGAGTGATACACCGGAACTTGCAAAAAAATAAAGCCCTGTTCCAATTGAACAGAGCATCTCTTTACTATCTTATATATATTATAACCAAACTATTCTTTTTTGTAAATAATATCCTTATTACGAAACAGCCTTTCCGCATTTGCCCTCGTCGCCTGTTCTACTTCCTCCGGCGTGATCCCTCTTAATTCTGCGATCTTTTTAATCACAAACGGGATGTATGAAGAATCGTTTCGCTCCCCGCGGTGCGGCTCCGGCGCCATATACGGACAGTCCGTCTCAAGAAGGATCCGATCAAGCGGGATCTCCTGTACGGTCTCCTTTAACTTTTTCGCATTTTTAAAAGTCACAACACCGCCGACACCGATATAATATCCCATTTTTATAAATTCCTGTGCCATCTCTTTCGAATAAGAATAACAGTGGATCACTCCCGGTATCTCCTCCGCATGTACTGATTTCATCACTTCCATAGTATCCGCTGCCGCATCTCTGGAATGGATGATGACAGGAAGTGACGCTTCTCTTGCCATTTTCATCTGTTCCGCAAACCAGTATCTCTGCTGTTTTTGTACTTCCGGTTCTTTATCCCAGTAATAATCCAGCCCGCTCTCTCCGACCGCAGCTACTTTTTCTTTTTTGGTCTGCTCTTTCAGCCATGCAAATGTTTCCTCATTCAGGCCACTGATATCGCTCGGATGTACACCGACTGCTGCATAGACAAACGGATACTTCTCCGACAGTGCAAGCGTTGTTTTGGTAGATTCGATTGAGGCACCGACATTGATAATCGTTCCTACACCACGCCCTGGCATAGATGTGATCAGCGCATCCCTGTCCTCCTCAAACCGTTCATCATCATAGTGTGCATGTGTTTCAAATATCATAATTATATTTCTCCTTTATTTACCTGCATGAGTACCGGGATTTTTCCAATGATCTCACCGCCAGGTACACTCTGTCCACCATATACAGCCTCGATTACCGGTGCAATCCCTTCAACTGAAATCCTGCTTTAAATATATACCCTTTTACGCCAAGTTCCAATACTTTTACAATATATTTTAGATCTGTCTTTTTAATTTAACCGGAAAGTTTCAATGGCATTTTCTAACTGTTTCATGCTGTCCATCATCTTTACGACTTCGGATTTTAAAGCCTCTGAATCCTCCATCTGGTGTCCAAGGAAGCGATTTACTTCCTCCGTGGTTCTTACGGTATGTTCAGAAGAATCCCCGATTGCACGTATTTTATCTAACACTGCATGTCTTCTACCGTTCATCTCATCCACTTTTCCCGATATCTCATCCAGTTCCTGTATCATACTCTCCATGACGCTGCTCATGTTTCCAAATGCCTCCATGGTATATCCGGCACTCTCTACCATTTCATTGACTTTGCCGCTTGTCTCCATGACACATTCCCCGGACTGCAGGACTTCATTTTTCATTTCCGCTACGGTCATGATCAGGGATCTCATTCTTGTAATGGTATGAAATAATGCCTCGGAAAGTTTTCCAAACTCTCCACCTTTTTTCCGTTTCTCTTTTTCCTGTACCGTAAGATCTCCGTTTGCCACACGATCAAGTCTTCCGATACTTTTTCTGATATTGCGCGTAATGCCTGCCGTGATCACGGTTGCAATAAGCATGGCTGCAATGCATGCCGCAACGATCATAGCGATCGTGATATTCCGGATATCTTTCGTTCCTGCGGTAATGTACTCAATCGGCACCATCACAACAATTTTTCCACCTGTCACGGAACTCTCTGCACTCATATAATAATAACGTCTGCCATCCACTTTTACATAACTGCTGCTTTCTGCTGTATCTATCAGACCACTGTCAACCGGATTATTTACGCTGATCATCCTGCCATCTGCAGTCATATCTATGGCTGTAAGCGCTGATTTTTCATAGTTCTGGATAAGTCCCTCATAAGATTTCTGATACGAAACAACACCTATTATGATAATAAAAATAATGGGTACTAAAAATCCCGTTATTAACTGCAGTCGGATCGAGCTGTGCGGTACAACGATTTTTATCTGATGCAGTTTTCTTTTTTTCGACATAAAAAACCTCCCATCTTTTTATCTTTATCATAAAAGGACGAAAGGTTTTATAAAATGTCTTATTTTTTAATTGAGTATCGTTTTTTTATTAAATGGAAATATTAATATTCTCTACCGGACTCTGTCCTGCTGCAGGTGCAGTTTGCGCCGAAGCACCTGTATAAGCAGCGGATGTGCCCTGCGACAATGTACCGGTATCACCGCTCATTGTCTGATCTGTCTCTAGCTCTGCATCCTGCTGCGCCTGCATCTTAATCTGTGCCTCCGTCAGCTGTAAATTTGTGGATTCGGCAGACAGACTCACGATCACACCGGAATCCGGCGATATATCAGACGTATTGCGGTTTCCCATCTGGTCTTTGATGTATTTCATATCCGCTTCACTGATCTTGCTTTGCTCCTGACGTCTGTGACTGTTGCGCTTCTGCCGTATCTCGATCCTTTTTGCCTTTTCTTTCTGTACGTTCTGGATCTCTTCGATTGCAATTTTTTCCTTTAACTCGCGTTCTTTATTTGCTGCACGGCGCTTGATCTCACCTTTCTTCTGCGTCACCTCAGACTTGTTTTCGCTTTTATATTTTCTATTTTCTATCTCTTCCTGTTTCAAATGACGCACTTTAAGCTGCGCACACTCTACCATCCGTCTTGCATGTGCAACTGCTGCAGATATTTCCTTGCTGTCGTATTCTCCCGTTGCGGCATACCGCTGCAAAGTGGCAAGCCTGCTTTTTGCCTTCGTCAGCGCATTTGCTGCCCCCTGCGGTTTCTTTGCACGCAAAAGCTGATTGGAAACTTCCTTATAGTTATAATTCAGTTTTTTCTTTGTGCCGCTGCTTTTGCTCTTTCCACAGACGTACTCAATACGCGCACGCGAATCCTTATTTGCATTTTTAATAGTCAATGTTCCAGCCATTGCCACTGCCCCCGTGGTGCTCCCGGCACTGTTCACCGAAACTCCCATAACTCATATTCCTCCCTGACGTCATGACAGGGATCACATAATATTTTTTACCCGCTTTGCGCGTGCCTGTCATGAAAAATGAATCCATTCATATATCTTTAACATCGGCAAAACTGCACAAAATAATTACCTTCAATTTACATGATATGACACATCCAGAGCGTTTCCGCAATGTTAACCATACAAAACAATCCCAATATTACTGCAGACATATTTAAGACCAGTACAGGCACTTCTTTTCTGATCTGCCCGCGCATCTGTCTGATACAGAAAAGACAGACCGCCATCAGAATAAAATACAGGTAAATATACGGCCGGTCCGCCGATGCATAGATCGTCGGCGAAAAACCCATGACAATACCGGATGCAAGCCCGACACCAAGTATGGCAATCGTATAGAAATACGTTTCCAGCTTTTCTTTCATCAGGCAAAACAGTGCATAGGACATTCCTGCCACCGTCACGATCAAAAATATCACCGGGAACCAGTTCGCAGGATCTTTAAAATTCCATTCCGCTGTCTGCTTTGGTATGATAAATATTTTTTCATACCACGGATGCCCGGTGCGGATCAGTGCATATCCAAGGATACAAAATACCGGAACAGATGACAGCAGCGTTTTTATCAAATTTTTTGTTTTCAGTCCGACCAATACGGCAAGCACGGTCGAGACGATCAGGAAAATACTGTTGACCTGCGCAACAAAAATGCGTTCTATATTTGCAGCCCCCATATATATTTTTTCCCAAACGGAAAAGTATGCAAATTCCGGCATACGTCCTTCCACTTCCTGCATACTGCGAATACCGTTTCCCGGGCAGCGCAGAATCGTAAAAAGCGAGATCACATCAATGACTGCATATCCATAGATCCACAGACTTCCAGACTTCTTTCTGCGCCAGCTATAAACCATGGCAAGAAACAGCAGCACCAGCAAAATTGCAGCAACCTGCTCCTGACTGCTGCAAAAAATGCAGGAACAGCTGCGCCAAAGCTGAAACGCCGACACATAAAAAGCAAAAGCGTCTATATCCGTTCCACCGTCAAAACGTTTATTCAGAAACTCCGCCAACCTGGGCA
>OJME01002633.1_pt1 | contig 11737 bp, 9 predicted proteins | sample 1597151 | NCBI WGS metagenome assembly OJME01 (sample SAMEA2452118, study PRJEB22498) | human gut metagenome | biome: human feces; feature: human gut; material: feces | place: Australia | collected 2012
CTGCTCCGTAAAGGGGGGTTCGGGGGAGCGGGTGGTGAGTATGCGGCCGTCGCGACGGATGTAGAAGTGATAGCCTGTGCCGTCGAAACCGCGTTGGCGGTGGGCGGCTTCCAGTGCCTGCTCCGTAAAGGGGCGGTCTTCGCACGTGGCGCTGCAATGGATGATGATCAGGGTGATTGTACGCATGGGAATGAGGAGATAGGAGTGAGGAACGATGAGTGATGAGTTACATGGGCATGGCTTTGGCGCCTACTGCGCCGAGAACGGCCGATGCTACTGCGATTACGATTTTGAGGAACTTGTCCCACCAAGATGATTTTGTTGCCATAGGAGTTTTGATTTTTTTGATTATTAATTAATTGTGCGAATCAGTATTTGAATTAAGTTTATAACCTTGCAAGTAATGAATGCTTTCACCACAGAGTACACAGAGCGCATAGAGTTTTACAGAGTGCATAGAGTTTCACAGAGTTTTACAGAGTGCACAGAGTTTCACCGAGTGTTAATCTTGCTACTCGATAGTATCTGTCATTCAGAGCGTAGCGAAGAATCTACTCTCTCATGTCAATACTCTCTCATGTCAATACTCATCCCAGTATAGGGAGAGCAGATTCTTCGCTCCGCTCTGAATGACAGAATGTTTTGCCTCATAAATAAAATGTTTTGCCTCATAAAATGTTTTGCCTCATAAAAAGAGAAAGACTCTGTGAGTCTCTGTGCCCTCTGTGGTGAAAAAGCTCAAATCCGTATAATAATGAACTATAAATTCAACTACTGATTCGCATTAATTGTGAATGATTGCTTTGCAATTGTGAATTGTTGCTTTGCAATTGCGAATTGTTACCTTGCAATTACGAATTGTTACTTTGTAATTGCGAATTGTTGCTTTGTTCCCCCCCCTCATACACAGGGAGAGGGGGAAACCGGATAGCTTTCCTTGCGGGACTTATCCCAGCGGATCTTGTTCTTCTCCGCCGTCACCGCTGCCGCTGCCACCGCCACCGGAGGGACCGTCCTCTTTGGGGTTGTAGAGGCTGAACGCCACGTTGTTGGGGCTGCCTTTGGTGGTGGCTCCGGAGTCGTTGACAAGGCGCAGACCGCTGTCGGTGAGGAAGCGGATGTTCACTTTGTCGATGTTCTTTACGGTGCATTCTTCCGAGCTGGCGGTTCCTTTGCTGTGGAAAGTGGTGTAGAACACACCGAGGCCGTCCAGTTTTACGCTGTCGCCGTCTGTCAGCTTGCGTTTGATGTTGCGTACGAGGGCGGTGACCACGTGTTCCACGTCTTCGGCGGACATGCCGCCCAGTTCTTCAATCTCTTGCGCGATGCGCTTGGTGTTGTACAGGCGGGAGTTGTTGGCTTTCCGCTTCAGGTAGTACAGTTGCGGGGAAGTCTTGTCACCGACTTTCTGATAGCGTTGCACAGGTTCTACGATGATTGCCATAATGAAGTTAGTTTTTTTAGAATGTCGTTAATACTGATTGATTGTCTCTGACGGTTGGAGGAGAAGAAGTCTCCGCGGCGATATTCCTTACCTCGTTTCGTTGAAACAAAGATACGGCAGAGGAAAGGCGGAAAATACGATTCGGTAAGGTTGGGTAAGGTTTAGTAACGATAAGTACGCTTTAGTAACGATAAGTATGCCTTAACAGTGCTGTGCATGCCTTAACAAATGCTGTGCATGCCTTAACAATACTGTGCATACCTTAACAAATGCTGTGCATCCATTAGTAATAATATATAGGTTGTTTCCTTTTATTTCTCCGGTAGTTGTATTTTTTTTGCTCCGATATTGTATTAATTTATAATAATCATGCAAATAATAACCAAAAAGTGTTATCTTTGAGCATCTTTCTTTCTGAAAGGGGAGTGAGGTATGTGTTTTTTGAGGGGTTTTCCCTTAGGTGTTTTTGTGTAAAGTTGATAAGATATTTCCTCACATAAACTAAAAAAATATAACAGATCAATGGATAAATGTCCTGTATGTGCCTGCCTCATGAAGCGGGATTTGGAAGAGGCCGCCGATCCTTATGAATTTCTCGATGAGAACTTTTCTATTTCCGGTATTCTTGACAATTTGGATAAACTCTCCCCGAAAGAACTGAAATGTGCCTGTTGCCTGTTTGGGACGGCATTGCAGCAAGCCCGCAAGAAGAAAAAAAGAAAGTGGTATCGGAGATGAATTTCTCCGGGTTTGATTGCTTATCTCGCTGAAAATCACTATCTTTATGTCTCCAATTCGAATGAAAATTACACTAATGGAGACTCTGTATGGGAAAGCCCGATGAAGATATTGTAGAGAAAGCCTTTGTGGTGCGCAGCTACGGCAAGGGCGAATTGGCAAGCATGTATATAGACGGTGTGCAGCAGCAGACAGCCGTCAAGCAGTTCAACGAATGGATACGTACCGCGCCCGGACTGGAGCAGCAGTTGCAGGAAACGGGCATGGCGCCTACCGCACGACGGTACACGCCCGCACAAGTGCGGCTCATCATAGGGGTGCTGGGAACACCATGACCCCATGTTTCGCAGAATGAATGTTTTCCGTTTCGCAGGACGAAACTTCCCGCTTCGCAGGACAAAACTTTCCATTTCGCAGGACAAAACTTTTCATCCCGTAGGACGAAACTTACCGTCTTACGGGATGAAATTATTTATCCCGCAAGGGGAAATTATCTGTCTCACAGGAAGAAATTCTTTTATCCTGCAGGAGGTTTGTATCTTTTTCGGGCTTATTTTATTGTACGGGGTGTATTATTTCTTTAATCATTCGTTGAATGATGGGGAGCATCGGAGGGATGTCCTCTTTCAGGGTTTTGAATACGATTTCTGCATCCATTTCAAAATAGTGATGAGCTATTTTGTCTCTCATTCTCATAACTCCGATCCAGTATATTTCGGGGTAATGGATAAGTAGTTCTCCCTGAGTTATTTTATCTAATCCTTTTACGGCTTCCCCAAGTGCTATCAAGTTCATGCAGATAGCATCCAAGCGCAACATTCCGTCCGGCGACATCAGAAAGTCGTCCGCGGTATTGGCTACAGCAGCACGTTCGGTTATCAGTAACAGTGCATCTTGGATGTTATATAGGCTGTCGAGTGCTAATTCCTTGTCATACATAGATGCTTTCTTTTAGAATTCGTTGTTTCAGGCGGCTGTTCATGCGTTCGCGTATTCTTATCAGGTCTACCGGACTTCCCAGTAGGTTTTCCAGTTCGCTTTGGATACGTTCAAGCGTGAGGAGTGAGGGGGCGTCTCCTTCGTAGCAGATGTCAACATCACTGTGTTCCGTCTGTTCTCCGCGGGCTACGGAGCCGAAGATACCGAGACGTCTCACGCCGTATTTGGCGGCAGAGTGTGCCTTGTAGATACGGAGCAGCTCTAATATTTCGGTAGTCGATTTCATGGGATGATGCTTTTATATATTGCTTGCGATGTTCGTACATCGTACACAAAGATACGAATAGTTTTGAGAAACAGCCTTGTTTCTTTTGTTTTTATTTTTCCAAAGAGCCCCCGCCCGTCGAATTGTCGGGGCGAGGGTTCATTTAGGGTTCATTTCCTTATAGCCCCTGTTTACCTTGCCTTTTTCTGCGTTTTCGGTACTTATCTTTCTGTTTCACAACGAGTTCTTGTTCAACGGCCTTTCTCAGGTAACGTTTGGCTGTGGACACAGATATGCCGAGTTCTTTGGCGGCATTGATGAAGTCGATGTAAGAAAAAATCCTCGGTAATTTCTTGAGAACGTCTTCAAACTGGTGGAATTTACGCATGGCTACCGGCGGGTGTCCGGTGTCGGGCAGCGAAGTGCCCAGCAGCAGGCTGTGCTCGATGACGGTGGCTATAATCTGCATGGCGGTGTCGAAGTCGGCATCGGTGCAGCAGTATTCCTTGGCATAGCGGTAGTCGTCCCACTTGCGGAAGATGGTGAGGATGGACGCGAGGCGCATGGCAAGCAGTCCATGACGGAAGACGATGCTGGTGGGGAACTCCTTTCCTTCCACCAGGGCCGACTTGAGCCACACGCCGAACTGTTGCGTATGGCGTTCCCATTGTCCGGGGGTGAAGGTGACGAGGGTGGGGGATTCCAGCAGCAACTTGTGCATCTCGAAGAGTTTCTTTCCCAGCGTATGGAAGTGTTCGCGCAGATCCACGCGTCCTTCGCCGGGGGCACACGTCTCCCAATGGGGGTTGAGCTGGCGGGTGTAGATGAGGAAACGACTGTACAGACCGTTTTCGTGGCTGCGGAAGAAGCCGGTGAACTGCTCCGGTGTGCCGGACATGATGAGTGCCAGGTGGGGACGGGGAACGACTATCGGGTCGCCGTCTATCTTGTACGACTGTGAGATTTCCTCGTGGTGGGCAGCCTTGCAGAGGATGTCCTCATACTTGCCGTAGTCCTGTGCGAGCGAGGAGATGAGGGTGTTGATTTCGGTGGACGACATGTGGCAGCCGAGTTCGCCGTTGGTGGCGAGCTGCTCCAGCAGACGGCTCTTGCTGGTGGTGGAGGAGGTCTTCAGGTATTTGGCTTTGGGTTCTTCGGGCTTCTTGTCGGAGTCGGGAGAACGGTGTTCGCGCAGTGCCTGATGTACTTCGGCTTCCCATGCCATTTGGGCTTTCTCGAAGGCTTTCTTCTGATCGCGACGCTGGCGGTCGTAATATTCCTGGGTGGCATCGAGCAGGCTGAGGATGAATGCCACGACGCCCTTTCCGGCTGCTGCGTTTGCCACGAGGGCATGGTAGAAGTGGGAAGAGTAGAGGGCGTTCTTGTAGAAGAAGCTGACACCGGGGAAGAGGGCGCTGCAACAGTTAAGGCTGCCAAGCAGCGTGATGTCGCGTTCGCGCGGGTCGGAAGCGTATTGCACACAGTCTTTCAGGAATTGGGGCAGACCGCTGTATGCGCTGTCGGGAATGTAGGGAGACTGGGCACGAAGTTCGTTGTTTTTTTCCAACAAATCTTCTTCTTCGGAGCCCGCATCGGGCGGCTCGGCGGGGTCATAAGGGAAATGAACCCTATTTGAACCCTCGCCGGGAATTTCCGTTTTTTGCGGAAGGGAGTCAATGAATTGATAACCAGCGGTTATGCGTTGACGGATGTCTTCGGCTGTGAAATCGGTTGCAGCATAGCGGCGGATGAAGAGGCTGATAACTTCTTCCAACTCCTTTTTTGAAAAACCTTTACTGCGAGACACACGACCCAGCTTCAACGCAAGGTCGTTTCGCTCACCACGACGGAAGGGGTTGCGGTGCTCAAAGTCGTTGAGGAATTGCACCAGAAAACCGGGAGCTGTTGCTCCTGATGCTGATTTTTCTGAGTTTGTCACTCCTGAGTCTGTCACTTCTGAGATTGCTCCTCCTGAAACAGTTCTTCCTGAGTCTGTCACTTCTGAGATTGCTCCTCCTGAAACAGCTTTTCCTGAGTCTGTCACTTCTGAGATTATTCCTCTTGAAACAGTTCCTCCTGCATTTGCTGCTGTTTCTGAAATTGTTCCCGCTTCCTTTCCCGTTTCTTCTCCCCACTGCATCTTGAAAGTCTCCGCATCGGGATTGTAATACGCATCTGCGTCCCACGAATAGAAGCTGGGTTGTGTCAGGATCTTGCATTTGGAGTCGTAGTTGTGTGCGGCATGCCGGCTGACGGCTTCTCCTACGGCGGCATAAAGCTGCTCATAGTTCCGCATCACATCTTCGGCTGCCACGCGTACAAACGCCCGTACGCCGTTCTGCGAGAAACTCTTGTGCACCACTGTCACGTAGGGCAGTTCGCAGAGCAGCCGGCACACTTCGGCGGTGCGCAGCAGGGTGTGGTCCATGTCTATCTGGAGCAGTCCGCTGTGCTTGACGAGGTTCTTCACTGCGTGTCCGCCGCTGCACACTCCGGCGGGTACGATGCAGGGCATCCCGTCCTTCACCCTCTGCGCTTCGGCTTCATGCCCCGGCAGGGCGGCAAGGCGGCGGTATTCCTCCACCTGCGCCTTGAATGTGTTGCTACGCACTTTGTTTACATACTCTTGCAGACTGATGGTCTGTGATTGTTTGCTTCGGACTGAGCCGAACTCGGAGATTTTCACTTCTCCTTCCGTACATGTAATTGCCATGTCTTGTTTTTATAAAATGAATACTTATTGAAGCAGACTTCTGCTCCCGCCGCTTGCAATTTATGGCGGAGGGAGAGAATATGTCCGTTCAATGTTTATTACCGCAAATGTACTGAAAATAAGATAGATGCTTTGTCCTGTTTATACACTTTACGCCACCTATTGCGGTGTGCTGCAACACTTTGCCTTTGTAAATATGTATAAACATCGTTTTGGCCGTTATTTGTGCTTTGTTAACGATTCAGGGACTTTTCCCGCTCTTTTTCCCTCTGTTCCAGCTTTTTTTCGTAGGCCTTAATCAGCTTCTCGCAGTTTTTCACTATACGCTTCAGCGTGTGATAGGCTTCGTCGCTCACCTCATACTTCCCGTCGGTTACGGTTTTGATACACTCCATGGCTTTTCTGACATGCTTCAGATATGCCCAACCTTCTTTTTTTTAGTTTCCATCATAATGAATTATTTTTAGGATAAAGGCGGCAAAGGTATTTAATTTTTTTTCATTGCAGCGAACTTCTGCTTCCGCTTTTCCGTCATGCCTTGCATACGGTGCACTTCTCTTTCTGCTCTTCCCTCATGCCTTGCATACAGTGAACTTCTGCTTCTGCTCTTACATACGGTGCACTTCTCTTCTGCTGCTTTTCCGTTACACCTTATTATATAATACATCTTTCTGCTTCAGAATAATTTCTTAAAAAATGTAGCAGAATTGTAATGCTTTTACATATATTTTTGCGTACCTTTGCAAGTGTTTTAAGAAATATAACATTTTTCAAAAACCAATTAGAAACAATTATGTTAAAAAGAATGAGAGTTATTTTTACGCTGATGCTGGTCTTGGCGGCTATGGGCGTAAATGCACAGGTCACCACCTCGGCCATTAGCGGCAAGGTGACCGACGAACAGAATGAAACTGTAATCGGAGCGACGGTTATAGCTGTTCATGAACCTTCGGGCACACAGTATGGCGCTGTCACCAACGTGGACGGACGCTATACGATGCAAGGTATGCGTACCGGCGGCCCGTACAAACTTACAGTGTCCTACGTGGGCTATCAAAGTGCCGCCTTTACGGGCATCATGCTGGAACTGGGTAACACTTATACACAGAATGTGAAACTGACTCCCAGCTCGGAACTGCTGGACGAAGTAGTGGTGGTGGCAGAAGCCAAAGCCGCTGCCGGAGCCGGACAGAACTTCTCACTGGGAAAGATTGAGAACACACCCACCGTAGACCGCAACGTCTACGACATCGTGAAGAACATGCCCTTTGCCATGCCTTCCAAAATCGGCGGTATGACGTTTGCAGGCTCCAACAATCGCTACAACAGCTTCCAGATAGACGGTACGGTGAGCAACGACGTATTCGGCCTTGCCTCTTCAGGAACCAACGGAGGACAGACCGGAGCCAACCCCATCTCAATGGATGCCATTCAGGAAATACAGGTAGTAGTAGCACCCTTCGACGTTCGCCAAAGCGGATTCACTGGCGGCGGCATCAACGCCATCACCAAGCAGGGTACGAACACCACCAAAGGATCGGCCTACACCTACTTCAACAACCAGTTCATGTATGGCAAGTACAGCGCCGTACGCGACTATGCCAAGAGCGAACTCGGACAGCAGTTCACACGCACCTTCGGCGGCACACTGGGCGGAGCAATCGTGAAGGACAAACTGTTCTACTTCGTAAGCGCCGAAGCACAGAAAGAGTCTTATCCCGCCAGCATCTATCCGGGATACATCAACTCCTACCTCACTTCGGCCACAGCCAAGCAGATTGCCGATAAATACAAGGAATATACAGGCATCGACGAAGCCTACTCACAGCGCGACGTAGACCGCAAGTCCTTCGGCTTGCTGGCACGTGTGGACTGGAACATCAATCAGGACCACAAACTGGCACTGCGCTACCAGCACAACAACTCCTTCGATGACAACTATTCTCCCGGAGCATACTCCTACGTGTTCAACAACAGCGGCTACCGCATGAACAACAAGACCAACTCCATCGTTGCCGAACTGAACTCACGCCTCGGACAGAACCTCTACAACGAGTTCCGCGCCTCGGCCAGCTTCGTTCGCGACAACCGCGAAGTGGCCTATCAGGGACCCACCGTACAGATTGAAAACGTGAAAGGAAACGACGGCAAAACCAACATCACCGCCAACATCGGTACGGAATTCTCCTCCGGAGCCAACAAACTGGATCAGGACATCTATACCTTCGAGGACAACCTCTCATGGTATTTGGGAAGCCATACGATGACCTTCGGTACGCACAACGAAATCTACCGCATGAGCAACCTCTTCATTCAGGCCGTAAACGGTTCATGGTACTTCAACTCTTTGGACAACTTCCTGAACGATGCACCTTATAAATATACGTATAAGTACACCAACCCCGAACTGACAGGCGGTGACCTCCGCTACGCCCCCATCATGAAGTCGGGACAGTTCGGCTTCTATGCACAGGACAAGTGGAACATCAACACCAACCTTGAGTTGACCTACGGTATCCGCTTTGACATCCCCTTGCTCTTCAACGACCCCACAACGAACGAAGCCTTCAATACATTCGCTGCCGACAACGACATCACATCGCGCGTAGGCGAAATGCCGGGCGCCAAAGTGCTGGTTTCTCCGCGCGTAGGCTTCCGCTGGTATACGGACGACTCTCACAAGACACTGATCCGCGGCGGTGTGGGCATCTTCACCGGACGCGTACCTTTCGTTTGGTTGTCCAACGCCTACAACAATACGGGCATGGAGTCCATGGGTACTACCATCGAACCCAAACAAGGCAACAACCACACCAATACGGCCCCTTCACTGGCACAATATGCCAAAGATCCTATGGGAGCAGCCACATCGGTGGAAACCGGAGCTTTGAGACCGGACATCGTTACCGTAGACAAAGGCTTCAAGTATCCGCAAGTGTTGCGTGCCAACCTCGCACTGGAACAACGCCTGCCGGGTGACGTGAAACTGACTCTGGAGGGTATCTACTCCAAGACCATGAACAACGTGTTCTTTGAGAATCTCGCACTGAACAACAACGGCGAGAAGGTATATGCCATCCCCGGTGTGGAAGCATCTGCCGCTCCTTTCTACTCCAAGACCAAGAGCAATTACTACTCCATCGTGAACCTGAGAAATACGAACAAGGGCTATACCTACGCTTTCTCCGCTTCATTGGCGAAGAGCTTCGACTTCGGTCTGGACATGTCGGCATCTTATACCTTCGGACGTTCCAAGTCTGTGAATGACGGTACAAGCTCGGTGGCTTACTCCAACTGGAAGTATAACTACTCCCGCGACACCAACTCCGAAAACGAACTCGGCTTCTCCAAGTTCGATGTTCCTCACCGCCTCATGGCACAGCTCTCTTACACCACTCCGAAGTATCTGAACGGCTGGACAAGCACCACCATTTCCGTTATCTACAACGGTTTCTCCGGTAGCCGTTACAGCCTGACGATGAACGAAGTCAGCGACTTCAACGGTGACGGCCAGAAAGGTAACTCATTGCTTTACATCCCTACCGAAGCCGAAATGGACAACATGAACTTCGTGGATTATACGGATCAGAAGACCGGCAAACTGATTATGAGTGCAGCAGACAGCCGTAAAGCCTTCACCGAATGGGTGAACAACGACGACTATGCCAAGAACCACCGCGGACAGTATGCCGAACGCAACTCCAACCTGAGCAACTGGGAACATGAGATAGACCTGCACTTGGCGCAAACCATCTACAACGCTCAAGGACTGGGCAAACTGGAATTTACATTCGACATCATCAACTTTGCCAACATGCTGAACAAGAAGTGGGGCGCAAGCTACAGCTCTGCCTACAACTTGTCACCGCTGACAGTGGTAAGCCTGAGTACGGATGAAAATGGTAACAGAAACCCGGGTTACGCATTTAATAATGCCAAAATCAACAAGAGTGACATCTCTTCACGCTGGCATGCACAAGTGGGCATCCGCTTGACTTTCTAAAGCCATTTTTTTTGTTTTTCTATATTTTAGTAAAGGCTATTCCGGGAAACCGGGATAGCCTTTTTTAATATACTCTTTCTCTTTTGTATATCCTTTTGCGCTTTAGTATTTCACCGTAAATATCACCGGATTGTGGTCGCTGCACAGATCCAGATCGGGAGAGTAATAGTCGGTGCAGTCCAGTTTGGACGAATGGAAAGCATAGTCGATGCGCAGCATGCGCTTGGCGTAGCGGTAGGTGTACATATATCCATGTCCGCCTGTCTTGAAACCGTCTTGGAGGATTCCGGACAGTTGGCGGTAGGTGTAGGACGAGGGTAGGGAGTTGAAGTCTCCGCACACCAGTACGGGGTGCGGACTGGCGATGACAAGGCGGACGATGCTGTCGGTTTGGGCGGCACGCTTCACGAAGTTCTCGTGCAGGGTTTCCGCAGCATCCTGTACGGCTTGCGCTTCGCGGCGGGTGTCGTTGGCGGCGAGTTCGCGTTCCCACTTCCTGCGGTTCTGACTGACACTGGTGGTCTGCAAGTGATTGTTCAGCAGGCGGAGGGTGTCTGCACCCAGAACAATGTCGCACGCCATGCTGCAATTGGAGCTTCGTGGGTAGGTGATGAAACGTCCTCCCGCAAGCGGGTAACGGCTGAATACGGCAACGGGGAGAATGCCGCGAATGGAGTCGTCCGCAGGAATAAGGGCGTAGGGCCAGTGCGAAAGGGCGCGGCGCAGACTGTCTGTCGTGAAGTGGGGATTGTCACCGAACTCTTGGAAGCAAAGCACATCGACATGACGCTGCTGCATGTAACGGGCTATTTCCTTGCAGGAGTATCCGGTGATTTCGTTGCCGAAATGATGTACGTTGTAGGTGGCTACGGTGAGGCAGCCGCCGGACTTGCCTTCCCGGTTCGGCGCCGGAGCAGTGGCAGGTACATCATCATCGGTGGAACCGAACCGGACGACTGCCGTCAGATATTCCCAGTTGAAGAAGAAGGCTGCCAAAGGAATGATAGCCCACTTCTTGCGTGCCAGCGCCCAGCAAAGGGCTGTTATCAGGCAGGACACCAGTAATATCGGTACGGCAAGTCCCAGCAGGGGCATCACCACAGAGCTGTCCGGATGATAATGTCCGGAACGGGATGCTGCAATGGTAACGGCAGCCAGCATCCACGTGGCACCTACCGGCATCCAACGCAAGAGTCCTTTGACAGCGGATTTTCCCATAAACGAGATTTTAGGGGTTAGTGATTAGTGATTAGGGTTTAGTGATTAGTTTTTACTTTGTCACTGCATTAATCACTTTCCCGTCCAGAAACGCTTTCACATTGTCCAGCATGATCTGCATGAGGCGTTCGCGTGCTGCGGCGCTTGCCCATGCGATGTGTGGGGTGATGTAGCAGTTCTTGGCGGTGAGCAGCGGGTTGTCGGGGCGGGGCGGCTCTTGTGAGAGCACATCCAGTCCGGCGGCAAGGATAGTGCCGTTGTTCAGGGCGTCGGCAAGGTCTTGTTCATTGATGAGCGGGCCTCGTCCGGTGTTGATGAGGATGGCGTTGGGCTTCATCTGCTTCAGGCGGGCGGCATTAACCAGTTCGCGTGTGGAGTCGGTGAGGGGACAGTGCAGACTGATGATGTCGCAGTTGG
>OJME01002638.1_pt1 | contig 11716 bp, 6 predicted proteins | sample 1597151 | NCBI WGS metagenome assembly OJME01 (sample SAMEA2452118, study PRJEB22498) | human gut metagenome | biome: human feces; feature: human gut; material: feces | place: Australia | collected 2012
TATGAAGATCGTATTTTTCATTGCGCAGAATAAATACAACAACGATACCTGCTACCACGCGCGAGATCAGAGTACCGTATCCAACACCTGCGATCCCCATATTATAACCAAATACGAAGATTGCATTAAATAAAATATTCAAACCATTCATAATCGCAGATACAAACAAGGATATTGATGCCTTTCCCATTGATCGAAGCAAAGAAGATGCACCGTCATATACCGCAATAAAAGGAAAAGAGAAACCCGTAATAAAGAAATAAGTAACGGCCTGATCCATAACGGCCTGCTCAACCTTTCCATAAATTAATGTTAAGATCGCACGGTCAAATACGATACACACTGCCGATATGACAACGGATACAATCAGGCAGATCAGTACAAGCTGATTAGCAACAATCTGACCAGTCTTTTTCTTCTTGGCACCTAACGCCTGTGCCGCTACTACTGCGCCACCGGTTGCTAGTGCATTAAATATGTAGATCAACAAATTGCTGATCGTATTGACAAGGGATACACCGGATACTGCGGTATCCCCGGCACCCGACACCATGATCATGTCAGCCATGCCTACAGTAACTGCTAAAACTTGTTCAATAACTAATGGCAAAACTAATGCAATCAGATATTTTTTGTCAAACTGAACTCGTGCTGTCGTCTCTTGCATATTCATTCCTCCATTCTTAAGAAATGTACTCTCGGAGTCTTCTCAAAACGAGTTATTTCGGCTGCATTTTTATATAACGATTCCGAAACTACATATATCTTGTGTTCTGATAATTGCTAATTGTAAGTAGGCACTCATAAAAAGTCAAATGTTTTGGAAAAAATGCCAAAAAAATGTAAATATTGAAAAAAAAATGGATTTTTTTTGTAATTTTTACATTGCTTTTCTATCTTAATCGTATTAGAATGCAGGGCATAGCAGTCATAAGCAAATCAAAGCATGACCTCACACAGAACACGTTGACCCAGAATTTATGACTAAAAAGGAGTGTTGATTATGCAGAAATATGTAGAATTACTTAGAGAGCCAATGCAGGTAAAACCGGAAAGTTTACGAGCAGCCCGCCAGAAGAGCAGCTCTACACCACCTCATGTGTACCGTCTCAATTATAACGAAAGTCCTTATGGTTTGGGACCGGCATCACAGGCCGCATTAGAGGAAGCAATAAAAACTCCTTATGTGTATCCGGATTGGTTCTCTGTAGAACTTAAAACGAATCTTGCCGAATTGTATGGCCTTAAATTTGAAAATATCGCCGTTGGTCCCGGATCCAGTGCAATGATCAATATGCTTGGAGAACTTTTCATTAATCCAGGTGATGAATTCGTATTTGGTGATCCAAGTTATGAGGCATTTCGTGATGTTGCCAATGATTATGGTGCCGTTCCGGTCGCTGTTCCTTTGGATGATAATATGAACTATGACTTAGACGCTATGTTGGCAACTATTACTGACAAAACGAAGATCTTAGTTGTCGTAAATCCTAACAATCCAACAGGAACTTTCATCGACTCTGCTAAGCTGGAGGCATTCATCCGCAAAGTTCCAAAGCATGTCATTACTGTAATTGATGAAGCATATATGGAATTTGTCGATGACCCAAATAGTTACAGTATGATGAAGCTGATCAAAGAAGAAATCGATCAGCCGCTCATTATCATGAGAACATTTTCTAAGATCTACGGTATGGCAGGACTTCGCGTCGGCTATGTGATCACAAGTCCGGACATGACGGATCATTTCGGTAAATCCAGCAATGCTTGGAATGTAAGCTTCATCGGTCAGAAAACTGCTGCTGCAGCTACAAAAGATCAGGAGCATGTCTCCATGGTACACGATATCAATGCAAAGGAGCGCGAGAAAGTCACTAAGACTCTCTGCAATCTGGGCTGCCGTGTTTATGATTCACAGGCTAATTTCATTCTATTTAAGGCTCCGATCGATACGATGGAAGTTTATACCAAATTGGAAGAGCAGGATGTGTTGATCGGTGTTCATGTAGGTATGAACCGTGTCAGCCTTGGTAAACCGGAAATGAACGAAAAATTCTTAAAAATTATGAAAGAAATTCTCAAATAAAATTCGGGAAAGATCAGCATCACAAAAGCAGCTTGCAAGGTATGATTTTGTACCTTGCAAGCTGCTTTTAATTCTTTCGTAAAAGAAGCTTTGCCGTTCAGCTTATCTTTGATGGTTATATAATCACACCGTTCGGCTAAGTCAATCATTCAACGTCATTACATTATGCAGTAAATAACAGCGAATGATCAATGCCATCTCTTCTGCCGTAGCAAAATCCGGCAATCCCAGTAACTGTTCTGCTTTGCGAATGCGATAGCGCACTGTATTACTATGCTGAAACAACTCCTCCGACGTCTTTGCAAAATCACCGTTATTTTTGACATAAGAAATAACGGTTTCCAACAAATTGACATCATGAGATGCATCATACTTTTGCAAAATGGATACGCTTTCCTCTACCTCATGGTATAGCATCGGATTATTTACAAGCGACATAACATATTTGTAAATTCCGATCTGGGAATACGCTGTATCCGTCTGCTCGAAAAACTGTCCGACGATATTTGCATTTTTTGATTTAATGATAGCCTCATTCAAGCGATCTAATGGCAAGATTTCATCACAAATACCAATATGATACGACTCAGGCAAAAACCCTGCCTCTACCAATATATCATTAATGTGATGCAGCATACTCTGATAGTCCTCCGGTATATTATCTTCCTGATAAGAACAGATCAGCATAATGCCATGCCCCATCTTTACAAAAGAATAATCGTGTACTTTTGTGTCACGATACTGACGGTACATTAACTTGTCAAAATATGTATGTATCTTCAAGTTGTTCGACATATCCCTCGATGTAATATTGGCCGTAATAATACTCGGATGAAAGTGCGGATTGATCTCCAATGCAATTTTTTCTACGGTAGACGGTTTATGTTTTTCGTTCACAATAGAATTTAATTTTTCCTCTGCAATAACATACTGCGCACGCGTCTTCATCGACTCATTGATACATATGATCAGATCTTCCATAAATTGCTCATAAAAAGAAAACAACGGTACATGATACAATTTCGCTAACTTGATAATATCTTCCGGCAGTTCCCGATCCGGCTGAATCTTAATTGCAATACCGGATACCTGCTTTTGGATCAAGGTACGGAGTGTCCCATTGACCAATTCCGGATCAGAATCAGCAAAGAAATAGGATAACAGTACAAAATATCCATAACCATATCCTTCATAATCGATCCGACTGCTCTCATACTCCAAAATAACCGTCGCATTCACTAAATTATTAAGGTATTTTTCCCCACATATTATCTTAAAATCCTTAAATAGGGACAGTTCCAAAATCTCGCTAATCTGAATCATAACTATCCTCCACGCCTATACAATCTTATACTTCCAATCATTAGGCATATCTGTGCATTGCGAATCATATTCGCATTTTGTCCGCCTTGGTGTCATTTTGAAAATATTATACCTTGGGTTAATATGCTTTGCAATGCCGAAATACTAACATAGAGATGATCGCCGTCAATCCTTCTGCGATCCAAAACGCATGCCATACTCCCGTCGCTCCTATTGCGTAACTCAACAACATCGCTGCCGGAATAATGATCACAATATAACGGCACAACGAGATTACTAACGATTGCATTCCTTTCCCTAATCCTTCTAATGCTCCGGAGGCTGTCACAGAGATCGCAGATGTTAGAAAGCCTGCACTGATCAATCGAAGTGCCGTTTCTCCAACACGGATCGTCTCCGGAGTATGCGTAAACAGTCCCATTAAAGTTGCCGGGATCGTCATGCAGATCACCGTTCCACCTAACATGATCAAACCATTCATTACAAGAACAAGTTCAAAGATCTTTTTCACACGCTTGTGTTCTCCCGCACCGTAATTATAACCGATCAGCGGACGCATCCCTTGGATAATGCCATTCGCCGGCAGATATAAAAATGTCTGCAGCTTATAATAGATCCCAAGTACTAAAATATAGGCTTCGGAATACACTGCCAAAATTGCATTCAGTGCAGAGATCAACACGGAAGACAACGCCATATTTAAGGTCGCAGGAATGCCGATCGCGTACAACTTTCCAACCATATGTTTATCCGGCCGTAAATAACTTCTTCTCACATGTACCGACAATGGCCGTACTTTACAGATAACGAAATAAACGCACAGCGTTAATACCTGTCCGATCCCCGTAGCAAGCGCAGCACCTCTGATCCCCATTTTCGGAAAAAATCCCAGTCCAAAAATCAGGACAGGATCTAATGCAATATTGGTGCAGCAGCCAATCAGCAAACTGATCATCGTCACTTTCATACGCCCCACTGCCTGAAAGATCTTCTCAAATGCCATGCTGAGCGAGACGACCAAAGCAAAAGAAAATGCAATATCGGAATACTGTATTCCTAAAGCTGCAACCGCTTCTGATCCGGTAAATAAACGCAGAAAAAACGGCATGATCTCAATACTAACTATGGTCAAAAGCACACCGTGCACTACCGACAAAAGCAGTCCCTGCGTCGTTGCCATATCTGCTTTTTCATAATCCTTTGCACCCAAATAAAAGCTGATAACCGCATTCATTCCAACGCCAAAACCAATACCGGCAGCATTGATAAAATTCTGTACCGGAAATACGAGTGATAGTGCCGTCATTGCATCTTCACTGATCTTAGCGACAAAATAACTATCCACAATATTATATAAAGAATTGACAAGCATCGATATCACCATGGGAAATGCCATCGATACCAACAATGAAAATACCGGTTTTTCTTTCATAAATGTTTCATTCATAACAAAATGAGTCCTTTCTGTTATAAAGAGTAACGCTCACTGCGCCTGACTCATTATAACAGAAGGACTCCTAAAAATCACCTGTTTCTAAGGTATCTTCTCAAATTTCACCGTATCATGATACGAAATTCACAGCATTATTTCGTCTTTGCCGAAACGACACCGGACCACTTACCAATATTTTTTCCTTTTTTACTGACAGCGCAAATCTTAAGATAATATCTCTTAGATTTTTTCAATTTCTTAATGGTCTTTTTGGCGCTTGTCACCTTGATAACCTTCGTTCCCTTTACGGCTTTGAGTTTTCCGTTCTTTATCTTTGACATTTTCTTTTTACTTGTACTGTACGCAATACGATAGGTCACATTTTTCTGACTCTTCCAGCGAAGTGATAATGCCTTTTTCAGCTTCTTCACTTTGATCTTCGTAACCTTCTTCGGAGCTTTAGCAGTCTGTTTTGTGCCTGGATTTTTCCCGGCATTATTTATGCTGCCACCGTTATTACCGGTATTATTGTTTCCAATATTTCCAGTGTTATTTCCGGTATTGTTTCCTGTATTACTGCCACTATTATTTCCACCGTTGTTATCATCTTCTTTCGGCGGATTCAAAATAGCTTCATCCTCATCGACCGGATCAGCTGCAGGCTCTCCGTCTGTCACCACCGGATCAACCTTTTCATAAGAAACCTGATCCATATCGAATGTCTGATCTCTGTACTCCTTACCAACAGTCATGCTGTCATCCGTATTGCTAACCGGTACCAATGTGTAACGATAGTCATACACTTTATTGTTTTTCACCAGGTATGGATCCAACGTATCAAATCCACAAGACGCATTACCCGTTCCGCTGACTGCAGCATCGACAGTGACAAATGTTTTGGTAAGTGGCTTTAACTCGTTGACATGTTTTGCTTTATCGAGCTGCTCCGTCATAAAATGCAAAGCAGATGCATTGACATCCTCATTGCCACAGATCAACATTCCGGTTCCATTTGTTTCATTGTCAAGACGGATCCATTTCACACCTGTCAGATTGCCGCAATCCTGAGGTTTTGCAAATGGATAGAACATCTTATTAACCGTAGAAGTATATGCCCCTACCCTCGTATAAGTCTGTCTGTCACAGTAACTTTCATCATCACCATTTCCATACCAAGTGACATTTTCTGTCCCTTTCGCAAGCGACAATCGTGTTCCAACTTTAATAAACTTCTTGACTTTTGTTTTCGTAAAGTCGAGCTTCATACGTACCGTTACCGCCCCAGTATCTTCGATCAAATAACTCATTTCTATCGTTCCCGGAGTCTTTGTTTTGCTGTCCAACAGATAGGAAGAATTCCATTTCGTGGTGAGCATATAATTACCGTCTGCACTCTTGCCCACCGTTGGTTCCCCATCTAATGTCAGATAACTCATCATATCCTTGAAACGAGACGAATCATTGTCAAGCTTTGCTCGGGAAATATTAGGCTTCGGACCTTCCTTCATGAGCAATTGGTCTTTGTAATAATAGGACTCCAGCAATCCCGTATCTAAATTCAATTTGAACCGGAAGTCTTTGCCGGATACTACATAATAATGACTCTGCTTCTTGATCTGCACATTCTTTCCATTCAAAGTATGTGCCACTTTTGTACTTTTTGCATCAATGGTGAATTGCGCATATGCAACTTCATAACCTGCCTTCGCCCAGTCTGAAGCTTCTTTCGTCTTTACATGAATATTAAGATAATAATCTGCACCAGACTTAAGCTGTTCCGGCATCACATAAGGAACCGTAATCTTTTTCTCCTCTTTCGGAAGAACTTCGTCATTCAGTGTTCCCTGTGAAATGATCCGGTCATTTTCCTGCAATTCCCATGTTACATCATACTCGGACAATTTTGCAGAAATACTTTCGTTGCTTACCGTTAATTCATTATTTGTCAGCTTATCCTGATCGGATTTAAACCAAAAGCTCTGGTATTGATATTTCACTTCCTTCAACTCCGGCTGCGGGTCGCGATCTGCTGACACAAGACCATTTTGGCAGAAGTTTTTGTCTCCACCGGTGTCGCCCCAGTCACCACCGTATCCCAGGAAGTATCCATCTAACTGATTTAAACCGCTCTGATGAGCATCTTTACTGCTATAATAATTCCAATCTTTTTCTCCGATCTTGACTTTTCTGGACTGATCCACCCAATCCCAAATAAAGCCTCCGAGCATACTATCATATTTGCGGATCACATCCCAATAATCACTTAAATTTCCGACCGCATTACCCATTGCATGATCATACTCATTCAGCAAGAACGGCATTTGACTCTTACTTGTACCATAACCGACAATGCTGTCCGGTGTATAATACATATGACTTATCATATCAATTGCCGTAGATCCTTTGTCTCCACCACTCATACCTTCATAGTGAAGCATTCTGCTATTGTCGCGATCCTTGAAATACTGCACCATATGAGCAAATGCGCCGTTAGCATAATTACCATCTCTTTGTGTCCATCCTTGAGAGCTTTCGTTACCAATAGACCAAAACAAGTTGCTTGTCGTATTCTTAAATCTTTCGTACGAAGCAGTCTGTCTTGTCATTGCAGCCTTTTCAAGTGTTGCTATTGCATCCTCATCTGTGATCAATGCATGCGATTCATTATTCGATTCGCACATCAGGTACAGTCCATATTTATCGCATAGATAATACATATAATCATCATTTGGATAATGCGATGTACGGATTGCATTGATATTATTCTGTTTCATCAACATAATATCTTTTTCATACACCTTTTTGGAAATATATTTGCCGGTTTCCGGATCGGTGTCATGTCGATTCACGCCTTTGATAAGAAGTCGTTTCCCATTTAATTTAACGGTATCATAATGGTCGGTCGCATTGTTATACTTTCCATCATTTGTCACTTTTGTCGATGTAAAAGTCAACTTACGAAATCCTACATTTTGACTCACACTTTCGTAATGAAGTTTGGAGCTTTTATCATACAAAGATAATACCATTGTATACAGGTTTGGATGATCACTGTCCCAAAGTTTTGGATCTGTAATCTGCATCTGCAGTGACGTCTCCGTCTGTTTACCGGATGCGATTGCTGCAATATCTTCCTGCGTTGTGGCGCATAAATTTCCCTGATCATCATACAAATTAAGCTGCGCTGCCATGTTCGATGATTCTGTTGCAGCATCATTGATCGTCTGCATTTTCACCTTAAGATCAGCTGTAGAATAATCGTCTGACAAATCTGTCGTCAACGTATAGTCCTGTACATGCACTGTAGGTGTACTTGTCAAATATACATCACGGAAGATTCCGCCATCATAGATCATGTCCTGATCTTCCATCCATGTTCCATCACAGAACTTATATACCTTCACGGCAAGTACATTTTCCTTGCCCGGATCATTCAATGCATCTGTAATATCAAATGTGTGTGGATCATAACTATCCTCACTATAACCGATTTCCTTTCCATTAATATATAGATAATATGCCGACTCCACTCCACCTAAAGTAATATAAACCTTTCCATTCTTTTGCAGCATAGAATCTTTCACCTTGAAAGTTTTACGATAAAGACCCACGGGATTTTTCTTCGTTGGTGCCAATGGGAACTCTGTATTTTCTTCAAATGGCATCGCTGAATTCGTATAGATTGAGTGATCGAATCCATAGCTTGTCCAGCTGACCGGAAGAGTTACCTTTTTCCAGCCGTCTTTCGCATCCATCTTATAGTCCGTATTTTGGAATGCACCGGCTGCTTCTGCTTTTGCCGGATTATCAAATACGGTCAGATCCCAGTCCTGTCCCTCTCCGGTAAGTAACTGGTAATACGACGACTTGTCTCTTGCATAATCTTTGGCACCGGCATATGCAGATGCAATATCTGCATACGGAACCAAATTAGAACTATCCGGCAATGTATTCACCGAAGTAATATCTAAATTATTATCCTCTCCTGTCCATTCTCTGCCGGTAAGAGATTTCCTCGTAATCTTAGCTGCCGTAGAATCCGGCAGTTTTCCGTAATCAAATGCCTCACTCTTAAACTCTGTATCCGCCGCCTTTGCCTTATGTGGTAATGCAATCGACAATTGTGTCGGTAAACTGCTAAGCATCAGCGATATTGCAAGTACACCGGTGCCTATTCGCTTTCCCCATATTTTTTTCATCCTAATCCTCCATTCTGACATACATTATCTTATATATCTGCAAACGCCCGACTAAATAGCCGGGCTTGTTTGCAATTTATTTCTATTTTCGTGTTACACTATACTACCTTGATCGTTACCTTCGCTTGTTTCTTTCCGATCTTGATTTTCAGAACGGTTTTGCCTTTCTTAACACCTTTTACTTTGATCGTACAAGTCTTTTTCCCTAAGGTTTTCTTCAGTACTTTAGCCTTGTTTTTTCCAGATAACTTTACACTCTTGATCTTATCTGTTGTTTTTGTATTTTTGAGTGCTGTTGTCAGCTTAAATGTTACTTTCTTGGTTTTTCCTTTTTTGATCACAACTGTTTTTTTCGTTGCTTTGATCTTCTTTACAACATTTGCTTTATTTGTTTTTTTAGAAATTGGAATAACCTTTTTGCTGTTGGTGTCAGGTGTTGCCGTTGGTGTTGCTGTATTCCCAGATGTCGGTGCAGGTGTTTCTTGTGGTGTTGTCGGAACCGGAGTCGGTGTAACATCAACAATTGGTACTACCGGAGCTGCCTTCACCTCGTCGGATGCGCTATATGCATAGCATGCCTTAAAGTTTACATGAATCTTCTTTACATTTGCGATGTCTTCCTGCTTTGCCTCTCCCAGTTGGAATACAAGCTGGATAGATGCCGCATTAATATCAGCACTCGAAATCGTCTTTCCAATTCCATCGGTCTCACTAGCAAAATCAAGTATTGCTTCATAAGTACCACTCTGGTCAATGGTTACCCCTGTTGGCTTACCAGATGCCCATCCTCCGATACCTGTTGCCCAAGTAAGCGGATATGCTTTATCCAGATCATAATTTGTAATGTCAAACACTACTTTTACTTTCGCAGTATCATCCGGTAACTGTGCATCGTCCAAAATATTTTTTTCTCCATCAAATTTTGAAAATAATTTAACCCAATGCTTTCCATTGTCTTTTTCATAGCTGCTTAACTCCTCTTCGTCAGATACCCTCGCCAGATCAAAACTGGTTTCGTGAACTGTTCCATCCTCACTCTGTGCAAACGGAAGCTGTGTTTCTGACGCATGCACAGTCTTTACCACAGTAGCTGCCGGTATCGTCAGTGCTACAGCAAGCAGACCTGCCAAAATCATTTTGTGTGTTTTTTGTAATCTCATATTTTTCCTCCTTTTAGCGGCCGAATTTTTTATAACCGCTTTTCTTTAATTTTTTCAGGTTCGCTCTTCGCACTGCTGCAGTTGAACCTTTTAATTTTATTTTGTGTTTACATCCTTTGTACGCATTTTGGGACACTTTTGTTAATTTTCCTTTTACAACAAATGTCTTGAGATTTTTCGCTTTTCGGAATGCATACTTTCCTATCTCTTTCACATTTTTTCCAAGAGTAACTTTGGAAGCCTTAATGCCCTGACACGCCTTCGTTCCAATTGCCGTAACACGATATTGATATGCTCCAATCTTGATCTTATCTGGTATAACCAAAGCAGCCGCTTTTTTGTACTTTTTGTTCAAACCGGACAACTTAACAGTTCCGGCTTTTTTCATTGTTGCCGCCTTAGTCACTTGATAAACTCCAATATTCTTATTGACCTTTGTTCCCCTTTTCGGGCTGTTCGGACGATCCGCTTTCGGCGTTTGCTGCGGAGCTGCTGTAGGTTTTACGGTTGGCTGCACAGACGGTGTTTGTGTCGGTTTAACGTTTGGACGTTTCGTTGGCTGAACATCCGGTTCTTTTTGTGCATGTTTAGCGCCTAAGATGCCAACCATATCTACCGCCATTGTTCCATCTAATACCTCTACAGTTACTACATGCTTTCCATAAACAAGATCTGTTACTGCAACTGTCATATTCATATTAGCTGATTTTTGTGTTTCTTGTTTCGCATGCTGATTTCCATCGACGGTCATCTGCACAGTACAGGTCTTTTTCATCTCTCCTAAGATTTCTAATCCTGTTCCGGTAAAGGTATACGTAAGAGTTGCTCCATTGTCCGTATTTTTGGACACACTTCGCTGATATACATACATTCCCTGACCGTTCGTGTGCAACCATTTGTCATTGTATTCAAGTTTTGTGTTTTTCTGTGCGGACAGATCATATTGTTCCATATTATCTAACAATTCTGTATAATATGGTACATAACCGTCCAGCTTTTTGACCTCCAAATTATCAAACTGTGTATATACATTGGAACTTCCTAACGCTATTCGTCCTGCAGTGATAGGCTGTTCATCTGTATAACTGCCAACCAGCGTATAATTGACATATGCGTTAATCGTATTGCCTTTTCCTTCCAGCGTGATCGTATTCCACTGATTTGCTCCTGCATCAAACTGTGTTTTGGCATCACAGGTACCGGTCACAACTTTTTTGGCTTTACGATACAACTCCCATTTACCATCCGGATATAATTTGAATGTGTAACCGCTTGCAGATGTAATATTATGAGAACCACCCATTTCTCGTATTGCTACAGCCGCATAATTTTTAACATCTTCCCGTTCAAATAAGACATCCACAGAGGCTTTGTAATTTGTCCAGCGAAGATCTCCAATCAAGGTTACCGGAGCACCGGAATTCCAGCTGCCACCCACACCGGTCTCTATAATATCTGTCTGCTGACGCAGTACATGTTCACCAGACTGCGTCTTATATACTTCAAAGGCACCATT
>OJME01002645.1_pt1 | contig 11685 bp, 11 predicted proteins | sample 1597151 | NCBI WGS metagenome assembly OJME01 (sample SAMEA2452118, study PRJEB22498) | human gut metagenome | biome: human feces; feature: human gut; material: feces | place: Australia | collected 2012
ATATCAGTTCATTATAAAAATATTAAATTTTTGTCTTGACAACTGAGCCATTATAGTGTCAAGCGTCTTAGTTGTAATCGCTTCACCCTTTTTCATTCGATGAATCGTATTTGCAGACAACCCTTGCTTAAAAATCAGTTCATATTCAGATATGTTCTTTTTTTCTAAAGTTTCAAAAAAAGGTTTATACGAAATCATATCTTCAACACTCCTTACAAAATATAACTTTAGCATACTTAATAGTTTGAACATGCTTAATACATTGAGTATGTAGAATGTTTTTTTGATTAAAAACGGATTCCATCCATTTGTTGATTTACGAGTAAATAATAAACAATGTCTACACTCTGGGAATTGTTTCAATAATGTAAAGAGATTCACTAATAGTTTGATTTACAAGTAAAAGCGGCATGTAGAATTAGATAATCATATTTTTTTGTTAACTATAAAAAACACGACACTACACAAAAACACACTATTATATAGTTTTATTTGTGTACAATAATTGATTATTTGATTCTTATCCCCCGTTTCTTTGTATTATCAATTTTTTTAGGACATTCTTTGGTTATCAATATTGATTTATCTGTAATATTTTTGATTCACGATTGATAAAAACAATTCAAAATTATAAATATATATTGACAAAATAGAACATGTGTGCTACAACAGATTGTAGTAGAACCAATATCCGAATAGAAAATAATATTAAATTTAGTGGTCGTGTGTCCAGATGGCACACAGCAAGCCATTGGATTTGTATTATTTTCTATTCGGATATTTTTTTATGCCCTCTTCTACCATTGAGTGTAGTTGCAAGTTTTATTTGCCCGATTATCAAAAAGAAAGGAGTTGGTATTATGAATTATGATGCCATCATTTATGAAGCAACAAAAAATTTTTTTAGTAATGTGAACAACTGGCAAAATTATTTGCCACGCGACATCTGTTCCCTTTTGGTTTTTAATCTCGAAAATGGCGTTATGCAAGAAAACGCAATGCGTGGCAATACAGGTGGTATACTTCCGGTGCCTACAAAATTGCCGAACTATTGTATTGCGCAAGCTATTTTACATAAGGAACATGTACGGCGGATTAAGTTCGGTATGAGTGACGCATCACTTTTATGCTTTTATGTAAGTGAAGGAGAAAATGAAGGAATTTATATTCACGATGAACAGATTATCCGGTCTAAAATTCGTGAGTACAATATCAGTATTGATAGAAAAAACATACGAGAGGTGATTTCTATTCTGGAAGAAAATGTTCCTGTAGTAACACCAAATCAAGACCCAGATTTGATTGCATTACAGAATGGGATTTTCAACTATAAAACGAAAATCTTAGAACCCTTTTCGCCGGATATTATACTAACCTCTAAAGCAGATGTTGCGTATGTACCTGCAGCGCAAAACCCGGTCATTCATAACCCGAATGACAATACGGATTGGGATGTAGAATCGTGGGTTGCATCGTTGTCGGATGACCCGGATGTTGTTAACTTGTTGTGGCAATTGATAGGTGCGGTTATCCGTCCACATGTTTGTTGGCATAAAACAGCGTTCTTGTATTCAGAACAAGGAAGCAATGGAAAAGGAACTTTGTGTGCATTACTTCGGAATATCTGTGGACACAAAAGATGTGCATCTATTTCAATTGTGGATTTTTCCAAAGATTTTATGTTGGAACAGTTAACGAAATCACTGGCGGTCATTGTGGATGAAAACTCAACAGATGTAGTCGTGAGGGATGCTGCAAATTTCAAAGCAGCAGTAACAGGTGATGTAATACAGATTAACAGAAAGTACAAACCGGCAATCGATTGTAGATTTCAAGGAATGATTGTTCAGTGTATCAATGCCCTGCCTAAATTTGATGACAGTTCGGAATCTATTTACCGCAGACTGATGGTCATTCCATTTGAAAAGTGTTTTACCGGACAGGAACGCAAGTACATCAAAGACGATTATCTAAATCGTAAAGAGGTTCTTGAGTATGTAGTATATCGGGTGTTAATGTTAATGCCGGATTATTATGAGTTTGATAATGTGTATGCATGTCAAAAAATGCTGATGCAGTACAAGGAGTTTAACGACCCAATCAGAGAATTTCTGAATGAAATGCTTCCTGTATTTCAGTGGGATTTGGTGCCGTACGCTTTTTTGTTTGATTTGTATAAAGCATGGCGTATGAAAAACTATCCGGCAAGCAAAACAATTGGACGGAACACTTTTAACAAAAAGATTCGTCAACTGCTTGCCAACGACCCAACATGGGAGCCGTTAAAGAATAGTGTAAAGCCGGGAACTATGATGGATAAACCAGAGTATTTAATCGTGGAATGGAACCTTTGTGATTGGCAAGCCCCTCTCTATACGGGTGCTGACATAAACCAGAAATGCCGTCCGATGTTAAAAAGTTCTTATGCTGGAATCCGCAGGCGGTAATATAAGGAGCCGTTCCGGCTCCGGGTAAAAGATTGGAAAACTCGAATCCCTAAAGAAAGGGGTTAGTGGTTGGATGTAAATGTCCGAAAGGATGCAGCTAAGAGGCGGTGTGAAGAGGCACTGCCTCGGAAAGGAGCAAAATGCAGTTACAAAAAATGCAGTTGGAAGAGCGGATTGCCCGCATGAAAAATGGGGATTATGCACACCCGGAATATGTATCGGCAGCGATTGAGTCTTTTGCGCAGATGCCGATTACTTCTTATCTATCCGAATATCCGGACAGATTAAAGAAGTTGTCAGCCTGTGTGGGCATTACCGAAAAAAGGATGCAGGAAATGTCGTACCGGGAGGTTGCAGCCCTGATTTATCAACGCTGGCAGGTAAATCCGAGGGACTTAGGTCTGGTGGAAGCGATTGTGACACTGACACTTCCCTTTGACCAATGCTATGAGGAAAGGAAACATATTTATGAGAAGTACCACTAAAATCTCTCTGGAGAAACGATTACAGGAACTGCCAACTAAGCAAGCAAATTTCCTTCGAGTGTTTGAACTGCCGATTGATTCCTATTTTTATGATTGGGACAGGCGGTTCGGTGGTTCGTATTTTGCATCTGTTTTTACGAAAGAGATACGACCGTATGACCCGTTGTATGAAGAGCGATATTTGCTCTGCGAAGCAATCCATTTCGGATATACGATCCCACCGGTGGAATATCTGCAGCTATTTTATCACATTTTAATCGAACCATTTGGAAAATGGGAAGAACACGACAGAAAGGAGTAAAAAATCATGAATATGCCGTATGTAATACAGGAAAGCAGTGCAGGGATAACGAGGTATGGGATTGCAGACGCCATGCTTTCTAATCGACAGATTGACTGTACCGGGGAAATTACAACAGAACGGGCAAATGCACTTATTTTGCAACTTCGCTATCTGCAGCAGGAAAACCCTAAGGAGGCAATTGTCATGTACATTAACAGCCCCGGAGGGGAAGTGTCTGCCGGACTTGCGCTGTATGATGTGATGCAGGCGGTAAGCTGTCCAGTTCATACGGTCTGCGTGGGAACGGCAGCCAGTATGGGAGCGGTGTTGTTTCTGTCTGGTTACCATAGAGAGATTTTCCCACATGCCAAAGTGATGATTCATGACCCGTTAATTCCGGAAGGGGTTGGGGGCAGTGCGCTTCGTGTGGAAAATATCAGTCGTGAGCTGATGAAAACCAGAGAAGTGATTGGAAGTATCATTGGAAAACACACCGGAAAAAGCATGGATGAAGTTTACGCTGCAATGGCGAAAGACACTTATTTTGATGCGACACAAGCCCTAGAGTTTGGCTTGGCAGATGCTATCATAGAAAGGATATGAGGTGAACAAAATGGCACAAGGATACCGTATTTTGGCGCAGGACTGCCAGATGAGCAACGATACATGGAAAACAGGGCTTAATAACAATGACCTGATTATTGGGGTAAGTGGCAGCGGTAAGACAAGAGGTTATGTGCTGCCTAACATTTTGCTTGGAAACGAAAGCATGATTATTGGAGATACCAAGGGGAATCTGTTCAAACAGTCCGAAAAACAACTGAGAGAAAAAGGGTTTCAGGTTGTACGCATTGACTTTACGGATTGCAAACATTCCTGTGGCTATAATCCGTTTGACTTCATTCGTTATGATGCAGAAAGGCAGTGCTACAAAGAGCAGGATATTTTGACGGTAGCAGCGTGTATTGTACCTGTAAAAGGATTTAGCGACCCTTATTGGGAACTTGCTGCAAGGATGTATCTTGAAAGTTTTATCGCCTATATTCTTGAGTGTTTACCAAGAAAAGAACATTCTCCCGACTATGCTGTTCGTCTTCTTATAGAAATGGGAACACGGCGTTATGAACGCCTGATGAAAGAACTGGAGGAAATCAATCCGGACAGTTTTGCGCTACAGCGTTTCCAACTGTTCAAGGAAAATGCCAAAGCAGAGAAAATGCATGAAAGCATCCGGGGGATTTTGGCAGAAAAGTTGTCGGTACTGGCATTCGACGGAAGCAAAGCGATGTTTCACAAAAAGAAACGAATCGACTTCGCAAAACTTGGCAGGGAAAAGACAGCCGTGTTTTTCACGGTAAGTGATACAGACCGCTCTATGGATAAACTGGCTGACCTGTTTTTCACTCAGGCAATCCATGTTCTCTGCCAGAGTGCAGACAGGGATTATCCGGACAACCGCTTGGCGGTGCCGGTGAGGCTTTTGTTAGATGATTTTGCGGCAGGACTGTATATTCCGGAGTTCGATAAGATCATATCGGTCATTCGTTCCAGAGAGATTTCTGTCAGTATTATGTTACAAAGTATTTCCCAACTGGAAAGTATGTATGGACACCCGGATGCCATGACCATTATCAATAACTGTGATAATTGCCTGTATCTGGGCGGACAGGATGTGGAAACCGCAAAGTACATGAGCGTAAAAGCCAATAAGTGGGTAAATTCCATTTTGGAAATGCCGCTGGATAAAGCATGGCTGTTTACCAGAGGACAAAAAGCACGGCTGGTCGAAAAGTATGTACCGGCATGAAAAAGTTAAAACCTAGGAAGAAGGAGGATTTAGAATGAATGATTTATACGAAAAATTAAATTTACCGGCAACCGAAACCATAAACGACATTTGCCTATTTGCAGAAAAATTAAAAGAAAGGTTGGAACAAAAATACAAACAATATCAGGTTACGGTGCAACAGGTAATAAAAAATAACGGTGTTAAACTAACCGGAATATCGATTCTTAAAAATGGGTGCATAACAGCACCCACTATTTATTTGGAGGACTTATTTGAACAGTATCAGCAAGGGGCTTCCTTAGAGCACATTATTTGTATTATCTTAAACCAGTATGTGCAGATTGGGCATGATCTGCCGATTCTCAACTTTTATAACTTTTCCGAGGTAAAAGGAAATATTTGCTTTAGGCTTATCAACGCAGAGAAAAATGCAGAACTATTACAGGAAGGTCCTCATCGTCTCTATCATGACTTGGCGATTGTTTATTACATTCTTGTGTCTAAGGATGATACAGGAATCGCCAGTATTAAAATTAACAATCAAATGTTAGAGATTTGGCAGATAGATGAGAATGCATTGTATAAACTTGCGTTAAATAATACTCCCATGTTATTAGGTGATGAGATTACAACGCTATCCGGACTGTTGATTGAGTTACTGGATGAAACAGAACAGCCGTATGATGATTTTTTGATTGAAGAAACTGAGGAATCTGAAAATCTTTTGGTTGTCAGTAACCGTTGCAAAATGTCCGGTGCCAGCGTGATTTTGTATGATGGGATGTTGCAGAGGATAGCTAAGAGATTGGGTGGAAACTTTTACTTGTTGCCGTCCAGTATCCATGAAATGATCTGTATGCCTTGTCGAGATTGCCATGATGAACGGGAATTGGTCACGATGGTCCGGCAGATCAATGCGGAAAGCGTATTAGAGGAAGAAGTGCTATCGGACAATGTATATTGTTATGATACAGCGATAGACGCCCTTAGAATAATTAACTAAATAGATAAATGGGAAGGAATTTGTAAAGTGGTGATTCATCTTGGCAGATTCCTTCTTTGTTTTTAGCACGCCAATAAAAAGTTAAGGCTAAATGAAATGCAGCTTGGAAAACTTATACAGGTTGAAAAGATAGGAGGAAAAATATCATGAAGTTAAGTGAAATGAATGTGATGTTAAAGGACGATTACAAAATAGAATTGGTAAAAGAGCGTGTGATTGATTATGCGTCAGTTCCTAACTTAAATACCCCGGAACAGATTGTACAGATGATGAACGATGCATTTCAGGCAGACAAACAAGCAGAAGAATATGTATATTTAATCTGCTTGAACACAAAATATAAACCGTTATGTGTGTTTGAAGTGTCACATGGAACAGGAAATACAGCCGTAATCGGCATCAGAGAGATTTTGATTCGAGCATTGTTGTCTGGTGCGGTTAATCTTGTACTCATTCATAATCATCCAAGCGGTGAAATCACACCGTCAAAGGAAGATATAGAAACCACCCAAAGATTAAGGCAGGCGGCGAAGATGGTTGGACTGCATTTGACCGATCACATCATCATTGGGAGGAAGGAATATTTTAGTTTTCAACAGCAGATGCCCAATTTGTAACATTTTTTGGGTTTCCTGTGATTTTCTTAGACTTAAAATTGCCACGATGACCACATATGGTCACAAAATGACCAAATACGGTCGCAAAATGACCCTGTTATATTTCGTAAGCCCATAGTGGAACCAAATTTTGGTTTCATTATGGGCATATTTTTTTGCATAGCACCATCCTATTTTGCTGTTTTTTGTCTTTTCAACAGCGTGTCATCCGCCCCTTTTTCTTGTTGAAAACGCTGACGCAAAAAGTGCCGATTTATGGGTATTTGCGTGTCGATTTTCAACAATGTTGAAAATTTCAACAAAAAAATTGCCCAATTTCCCCGCTTTTTCAACAGGCGCAAACGCACTATCTACGGGGGTTTCCCGTGTTTTCCACCACCAGTGGTCTTTTTTGACGGGAAAACAACAAAAGGGCATAAGAAGGACTGACACGCCTCGCTTCGCTCTCCGTGCTCGGCATAGCCGAGAGTCCCGTCGTCTTCGACTCCGCTTTTCGCCGCTACGCTCTGAAAAGTTCTTACTGCGTCACTGTCGTTCCTTGCCCTTGCAGCGTCCACCGGACGCTCCTACGGGTGCCCAATCTGTCTGCGTGCTGACACAGGCAGCACGAACACAACGCTAAAGCGTGTAAAAATGGCATCTTCGATGCCGGGCAATATCTTGGAATTATTTGCTTAAAATTCCTACATTTTCTGTTTTCATTTATATTGATGAATAGGAATTTTTAGGTATAATTATATTTGAAGACTAAACAGAAAAAGGTGATGTGAATGGCGAAGTCGTTCAAACAAAACAACAATAATTATGCAATTGCTTACTATCGCTTTAGTAGTCATGCTCAAAATGAAGCATCTATTGACCAGCAGAGAGAACAAGCTGTTTTGTATGCAAAAAATCATGGTCTTACGATTATTAAAGAATATACGGATGAAGCTATTTCTGGAACTAGAGAGGATCGACCAGGTTTTCAGTTGATGCTTTCAGAAGTTGGAAAACTTAAACCGGCTGTATTGATTCTATGGAAAACCGACAGATTAGGACGAGATAGATACATCCTATCAATGGCGAAACGAACAATTCGTGATGCCGGTTGTGCTATTGAATATGTTGCTGAAATAACGCCAACAGATACCCCAGAATCGGCTTTGATCGAGGGAATCATGGACAGTATGGCAGAATTTTATTCAAAGCAGTTAAGGCAAAATGTAACACGAGGAATGCGATATAATGCCCAGAAAGCATTGTACAATGGTCATAAGATACTAGGATATACAGTGGATGACACAAAGCATTACATTGAAGATAAAACGACTTCTCCGATAGTGAAGCGTATCTTTAAGCAATTTACGGATGGTAAGCCGTTAACCGAGATAGCAAAAGAACTGAATCAGCAAGGAATACGGACAACGCTTGGACGAAAGTTTAATGTGAATGGATTAAGGCATATTTTGAAAAATAAGGCATATACAGGTGTATATCGGTATTCAGATATTGTCATACCGGATGGGATGCCAAGACTTATTTCAGATGAACTGTTTGAACAAGCGCAAAAGCAATTTGAACGTAATAAACATAAAGTCAGGATGCCAAGTAATGAGACGGCAGAACCACGCTATTGGCTTACTGGCAAATTGTTCTGTGGTGAATGTGGAACTACAATGCATGGAATGTCAGGTACATCAAAAACAGGAAAAATTCACTATTATTACGCTTGCAAGAATCATCGAAAGCACGCATGCAATATGAATAATGTACCGAAAGATAAGATAGAAGTTCATGTTGTGTGGCTGCTTCGTGAATTGCTGGAAGACGCGGAAAATGTAGCTAGTCTTGCGGCTGATATAGCATCTTACCACAAGAAGCTATACGCAGATAATAGTTATTATATAGAGAGCTTGAAAAGTCATTTGAAAGAAACGGAAAGAAACATCAATAACCTTATCAAGGTTATTGAAAAAGGTGTTTTGTCTGATAGCGTAACGGACAGGCTCTCAGAACTGGAAAACAAGAAAGCGGCTATTGAGGAGGCTATTGAAACCGAAATCCTAAAGCAAAAACTTGTTGAAGACGAAAATAGCATCAAGAAATATTTTGAAATGTATGCGAAAGCAGATTTTGAAGATGAAGATACACGAAATCGAGTCCTTGAATATTTTGTAGATAAGATATATGTATATAATGACCGTCTGGTAATCACAGGGTATTATTCAGATGATGAAACTTCGATTTATCTTGATGCCTTAACAGAAGTTTCATCATCTGAAACAGATAAACGGGCTAAGAGTTCGACATCGCTACTGTCTGCTCCACTCAAGCTAAATAAGTCGGTCTCTGCGTACGATATTATCGTATACGGAGCTCGACAAGAAAAATAGCACTAAATTGCTCGAATTTCTTGTAAATTATTACACTAATTGACATGAACAGCGTGGCATTACAATGAAAAGCTAAAATATATAATGAATTTAATAGAGGTAGAGTAAAGGCGATGCAGAAAAATCATGATCAACATCTAAAAAATAGTTGGCATTATCATAAAATAGATGTAAAATATGGTAAAAACAATTTCTATTTTGAAGGAGGAGTGTCATGAAGAAAATTTTAATTGCGAATATCACAGGGATGTTACTGCTATTATGTGCCGTAACCATCATGCCAAATACGGCAAAGGCAGCATCGAAGGCACAGACAAAGAAATGGCTGGTTTCAAAAACTTGGTCAAACAAAGTGGATGACCCGGTGATGAAATTTAGCTCAAAGTACACGTTTAAATTTAAGAAAAACGGCACGGTTGTTTTGAAAGGATACAGAAATAAGGACATTGGTACCTATAAAATTACGGGAAAGAATAAAGTCTGCCTTACATTCAAAAAGCTTTATATAAATGCACCGGGAGAAGGATGGGCTCGGATCAAAGGAAAATACACGGCAACGATTACTATTAAGAGCAAAAAGCGTTTCAAAGCAAAATTTAAGAATGCAACGGAAAGCAATGTAGAGAATGGATATTTTTACTAAGGTTTTTTAGGGATTGCAGGGAAGAACAAAGAAGAGGGATGCCTGGACTAGGGTGCATCCCTTATTTTTTTAAAAATTTACCTGAATCCGTGAAGTTAACTGATTTTTAAATGGCGCCAATGCCAATATAGGTAGAAGTATATCGCCATTCTTGGTCTGGTGTTGTGACCACTTGATTTTATATCAAAAAGAAAGAAGATTCTTTATATTTTCGACATTTTTAGAAAGTTGTTTGTAACAAAATAAGGATAATGATGCAGTTGTGGATAAAACTGCGGAAACTCAAGTAAAAATAGGTCTTGCAACTGACTATATGAATTGATAAAATAATGAGTGCTGTGTGTGGCATCAAAAGATGCCAGCAATGAAAATGAGAAATCGGTACTAAAGTACACAAGACGTGTTTAGAAATGGAGGCATTTTATGGGCGGATTTTTTGGTGTGGTGTCCAAAGAAGATTGTTTGTTTGACCTGTTTTTTGGAACAGATTATCATTCACATTTAGGTACGAGACGAGGCGGCTTAGCGGTATACGGAGAGAATGGATTTGATCGTTCGATCCATAATATCGAGAACTCCCCATTTCGTACAAAGTTTGACAAAGATGTGCAGGAAATGAAAGGAAATATGGGAATTGGCTGTATTTCTGATTATGAGCCACAGCCGCTGATCGTGCGTTCTCATCATGGAACGTATGCAATTACAACGGTAAGTAAGATCAATAATATGGATGAGATCGTTCAGGATATTTTTGATACGGGACATGCACATTTCTTGGAGATGAGTGGCGGTGACATTAATGCAACAGAGTTGGTAGCTGCGCTGATCAATCAAAAAGAGAACCTGATCGATGGTATTCGTTATGCGCTTGAGACGATCGATGGATCCTTGACTTTGATGCTGCTGACGCCGAAAGGAATTTATGCGGCCAGAGATAAGTATGGACGTACACCAATCGTAATTGGACAAAAGGAAAATGCGTATTGTGTGACGTTTGAGGATTTTGCGTATCGCAATTTGGGCTATCATGATTATAAAGAACTTGGTCCTGGAGAGATTGACGTCATTACCACAGAGGGCGTCAAAACGTTAGTTGCTCCGGGCAAAGATATGAAGATCTGCACCTTCTTATGGGTATACTATGGTTATCCGTCCAGTTCCTATGAGGGAGTCAGCGTTGAGGAAATGCGCTATCGTTGTGGTGCCTGTCTGGCAAAACGTGATAATGTCAAACCGGATATTGTAGCAGGTGTACCGGATTCTGGAATCGCGCATGCGGTCGGTTACTCCAATGAGTCCGGCATTCCATTTTCCAGACCATTTATTAAATACACTCCTACATGGCCACGTTCATTTATGCCAACGATCCAGAGCCAGCGTAATTTGATCGCCAAGATGAAACTGATCGCTGTTCATGAATTGATCAAGGATAAAAAGCTGCTGCTGATCGATGATTCTATTGTGCGTGGAACACAGCTTCGTGAGACAACGGAATTTTTATATGAAAGTGGTGCGAAAGAAGTACACATCCGTCCGGCGTGTCCACCGTTAGTATATGGCTGCAAGTATTTGAACTTTTCGCGTTCCTCTTCCGAAATGGATCTGATCACACGACGTGTGATCGCAAAATTGGAGGGAACGGACGAGGTGCCAAATGAGGTATTGCAGCAATATACCGATCCAAACTCTGAGAAGTATGATCAGATGATCGAGGAAATTCGTAAAGAATTGAAATTTACTTCACTGCAGTATAATCGTTTGGATGATATGCTGGAATCTGTTGGTATTCCGGTAGAAAATCTCTGCACATACTGCTGGGACGGCAAAGAATAATCGACTGTCCAGACAACAAAAAATCGAAACATAATGAAAAGGCATTACAGTTTCCACGTAGGATCCTGTAATGCCCTTTTGAATGTCAGAAAAATGCCTAACTAAAGCTTCCCATACCGGAAGTTCTTGCCCAAACCACATATTGCTTATTATGTTGATGGTCTAATTATATTTTGCAGCCGCTATATAGTGAGTCCTGCCATCAAGAAA
>OJME01002648.1_pt1 | contig 11662 bp, 10 predicted proteins | sample 1597151 | NCBI WGS metagenome assembly OJME01 (sample SAMEA2452118, study PRJEB22498) | human gut metagenome | biome: human feces; feature: human gut; material: feces | place: Australia | collected 2012
GCTGCACAGGCACTGGCGCAGGCACAGCAATATTTAAAACCCTATGGCTACGGTATTCTGGTATGGGAGGCTTACCGCCCGTGGTCGGTTTCCAAACTTGCCTATGACGCCCTGCCGGCAGATAAAAAATCCATGCTGCCCGCGCCGGAGGTTGGTTTCAGCCATAATACCGGGCGCAGCATTGATGTAAGCCTGTATTTGCTTGCAAACGGCGAAAATGCAGGCATGATCAGCGGGTTTGATGAACCTTCCGTGCGTCAGTACGCATCTTTTGCGGGCGGCACAACGCTTGAACGCTACCGCCGTGATTTGCTGCGCAGCGCCATGCAGATGGCAGGCTTTACGGCAAGCGAAACTGAATGGTGGCATTTTGATTACGGCGATATCAAAGGATTTGCACATTTGAATGTAAAACCGCAGTAACAGGCATTTACAGTAGCTGTAAATGTGTTATAATATTTACGAAAAAACATAATTAATTATGAGGTGACATATAATGAACGTTTATGATTGCGCTAACGAACTGGCTAAAGCATTAAAGGAAAGCCATGAATTTAAAAAATTACAGGAAGCAAGAGTTGTTCTTAAAAAAGATGCTCAGGCTGAAGAACTTGCCAATGATTTTATTAAATTAAGCTCTGAAATTGAACTTGCCAAATATCAGAAACAGGAAGTTGACAAAGAAAAAGAAGAAAAGCTGCAGAAACTTTCTTCTTTGCTGAGCCTGAACCCGACAGCCATGGAATATCTGCACGCTTTTATGCGCTTCCAGATGATGATGGCCGATATTACCAAAACGATTAATGACGTTGTAAAGGAAGCTGTCGGTGAATAATTCCGTTAATCTGTTAGCAGAAGTTTTACAAGAAAAAATGCCCGGCAGGGTTTATTGCAGTGAACCAATGAGCAGGCATACTTCGTTTAAAATCGGCGGCCCGGCAGATGTGCTTGTACAGCCGGAAAATTCGGAGGGGCTTGCCTTTGCCCTTGCAGCTGCCAAAGATTACGAAGTTCCGGTAACAATTCTCGGCAACGGCTCTAACGTGCTTGTGCGCGACAAAGGCATCCGCGGGCTGGTTATTCAGCTTGGCAATGCACTTAAAAGTTTCCGCCGTGACGGCAACAGGCTGTTCTTCGGTTCCGGTTATTCGCTGGCTTTGGCGTCACGCAAAGCGTGGGAATGCGGTTTAAGCGGCATGGAATTTGCCGTGGGCATTCCGGGAAGCATTGGCGGCGCCGTTTACATGAATGCCGGTGCGTATAACGGTGAAATGAAAGGCGTAGTTGAAAGCGTAGCCGTTATGGATATGAACGGCAGGGAGTTTGTGCTTACCGCTGCGGATTTGCAGTTTGGCTACCGCAAAACAAGTTTGCAGGAAAGCGGCTATATTATTACCGAAGTTTGCCTTAATATGCAGCCCGGCGACAAAGACACCATTAAAGCCATGATGGACGATTTCAGCAACAGGCGCATCAGCAAGCAGCCGCTGGAAATGCCAAGTGCCGGCAGTATGTTTAAGCGTCCACCGGGATATTTTGCCGGAACGCTTATTGAAGAAGCCGGATTGAAAGGCTATAAGGTTGGCGGCGCACAGGTTTCGCCCAAGCATGCAGGTTTTGTTGTAAACTGCGGCAACGCCACGGCGGCAGATGTTTTGCAGCTGATAGCGGACGTGCGCAGAGTAATTATGGAAAAAGCCGGTGTGGAACTTCATCCGGAAGTGCTGGTTATCGGCGAAGAATAAAAAATTTTTCAAAGAGCGGCTGCAAAGCCGTTCTTTTTTATACAGGGCAGCGTTATTGTAGTTGCCCGCTTGTATATGTTATAATAAGCTATCACAGAAAGAGGTATTTTATAAAGAATGGATAATGTTTACGATTTAGTGGAAGATTTTTACGGGCATGACCCGGGCTGGAATTTTCTGCTCCGTCGGGAATACGCCGAGGGCTTTCTGCGTATAGAAGCATGGCATGGAAAAACGCCGGAAGAATTGTATGATATATGGGACCAGTTGACAATGCTGTGCCTTTACCTTGGTAATACGGAACTTATGCTTGGCGATATGAGCGCGGATGATTTTGTGGACTGCATTGCCTGGTGCGGCCGCAATGTATCCGAATTTGATGCCGATTATGAGCATACAAAATATTTTCTGGATACCTGCGTGAGGCTGTACGCCTATTTGCAGAAGAAAAATGTAATTTCTGACGCCGGTGCTCCGCTTGAAGCGGAAGAAAAACTGCTGGCAGGCGGAAAAATGAATATTGTGAATCCGGACGGAAGTTTTACTGATGAAAATAAAGACCGCCGACTGTTTACGGTGCCGGATGCTTCCAATAAAATATTTTTAAACGTAAATGAACGGATGCAGGAAATTTATGCGGCAATGCATGAATTTTTTACTGAAAGCAGGTTCAGTGTTGATTTGGAACGCGCTTCCGTGCTGTATCATGGAATTTTTGGCAATGCCATTAACGAATCGGCTAAAAGCAGGCAGGAAGCCTTTAATTCATTTTGGGATTATTTTCTGCTTGATTACCGTTTGATGCTGCGTGACATGCACCCGCTGGAATATTTTTACGAAACTGTATGCAGCAGTGACAGTCGTTACTACGATGCAGGATTTGCCAAGCGCAACAGCGATATTTTAAAGGAAATTATTTCCGCGCGCCTGGTGCTGTTTACTGTGGAAGGTTTTGGCGAAGAAGGCATGTATTTATGCCGCGATTTTCTTACAAACGAAACGTATCAGCTTAATTTGCCGTTAACCGAAGATATTGATACAACTGATATGCTGTTTATCGGGCATTTGTTTTACAACGATAATATGCTTACCGAAAATATGCGCGGCTACAAGATAGACAATATAAACGCTTTATGCCTGCGCGATACTTTAAAACGCGCTTATAAATGGGTAAGCGTACAGCAGAAAGAACCGGATTGGCAGTGGTTCAGCGAATATTATCCTATGGTGCTGCGCAATATGCTGTTTTTATATGCGGCAGGCATTGCGCATAAAAACTTTAACAACTATACGGAACATACCGCATTCGCGGCAGCGCCTTACAGTGATGAAACGCTGGTTGCCGGTATTTTAAAAAATATTATGCTGAAAAATTACTTTGCACTTGCAGATGTGCGGCTGGCAACGCAGATGTGGTGCGATTTGCAGGCTGCGGGTGCAGATTTGGCTGCTTACAGTGAAATGGTATGGGCAGCAGGTATAATTTATACATTTGTAAAACTTAACGGTGCCTATACTTTCTTCGATGAACGCATTGCCGGCTTTTGCGGAACGGAAGTGGCTGCCATGCAAAAGGCTTCCGAAACGATATGCGAAGTGCTGCAAATAGAGAAGCATGACCCGCGTTACAGCAACGAAGAAGGCATTTTGGCAATGCTCATGAGTGCTTACATGTAAAGGAGAACTTTATGAAATGTAATTTTTGCGGCAGGGAAGTGCCTAAAGGCACTGAAGAATGCCCATATTGCCATTACAGATTCGAGCAGGAAGCAACGATACTTAATCCGCGTGAGCGTGATGAGTTTGAAGGCGTAACCATTGACGAAAGCGGTTATGAAGAAAACGCTGTCGGAAATAATGGCACAAGAAGCCCCGAATACAGGCAGACTTACGAATACCGCAGCGAAGAATACAGCGGTGCGCGCAGCGGCAGAGGCCCTAAAATTTACGTTAAAAACCTTGGCTGCGGTGGCGGGCTGCTTACCGCTTTGCTGGTTATCTGCGTACTGATTGGTTTGTTTATTTTCTTTATACCGCTGTTTGTTATAATAGCAGGCATTGGCCTGATTTATTATTTCATCAGCAGCTTTTTAGGATGATAACAAAAAAACTGCGCTTCAATCCGTATAAAACGGAAAGAAGTGCAGTTTTTATTTTGCGCGTAAATTTTATAAAATTTCGTCGCGGACGAGCTGGTTAATCATTTTTTGTTTGCCCAGAACCCATAATAAATCGCCTTTTTCGAACACAAGCGAAATATTGGGGTTTACTATGGTGTAACTTCCGCGTTCAAGCCCTATTACAAGGCAGTGCCATTTGTTGCGGATATCGGTAGATTTTATGGACTTGCCAAGCAGCGGTGAATGTTTGTCAACCGTAATGGCGCAGGGCATAAAAGCAATATCGTGGCGGCCTTCAGCTTCGTTAACAAGCATAAACTGGCGCATGCTTACAGGAGAATCGAGCATGGTAAGGCCGAGATTTTTATTTTTTATGGCGGCATTTAAAAGTTTAAAATGCGCTTTGGTGCCGATAATTAAAAGTTTTGTTCCGGCGGTGATTGTAAAGCTGCCGCCCGGCATATCGTGAATCTGCCTGCCGGTATCGGCCTGCAAAACATTACAGCCGTAAGATTCGCGCAGGGCGAGGTTCAGCAGGGTCTGCCCGGCAGTAACGGAACCTTCTTCCACTTTGTAATGGGCTAATTGCAAATCTTCGTCAAACCAGCCGTAAGGTGTGTGCTCGCCCGATTCTTTTAAAGCCTGGCGGTGTTTTAACATATGGCGCTCGTTAAGGTTAACCAAAAAGCGCGATTCCATACGCAGGTATTCGCCCATCAGCCAGTCGGAAGAAGAAATAAAGTAAGCCGTAATTAAAGTTGCGGCGGCGGCAAAAAATTCAGACAGGTTTAAAATCCAGGCAAATACAAAGAAGATAAAGCCTGCGGCAGCAATAATTTTTAATAGGATGAGCACCATAAGCGGAATATGGTTACTGCGTTTTTCAAACCACAGTACGGAAAACAGTTCCGAGCGCCTGGTGCGGTTAACGAGGATAGCACGCAAAAACGGTGCCGCTATAATAAAGGTAAGCACGGCGGTAATAATATCTGCATAAGGCAGTTTTAAACTATCGCGCAGGTAACCGCTTAAATAATATTCTGCAAACAGCGCTATCGCCGTCAGCAGTGTTGTAAAAATCAGCATGCGCGTAAAATATTCCCGCAAAAAATTGCTCCAGTCCGTGGTGGCTCTGGTGCTGATATTTTTTTCGGTGTAACGGTCAAGCCAGTCGTTAACACGCTGCGGCAGCAGGCGGCGGATAATTTTGTAAGCCGGGTCGGCAGCCATAATGCAGAACGGTGTGGTAAAAGTCGTCATAACAGATACGGCAACGATGATAGGATAAATAAAATCGCTGATAACGCCGAGGCTCATGCCCAAAGAAGCAATAATGAAGGAAAATTCACCAATCTGCGCCAGGCTGAAACCGCATAAAATTGAAGTTTGCAGGTTTTGCCCGGAAAGCAGCACGCCGCCGGCGGAAAAAATAAGTTTGCCGGCAATGGTAACGATAATAAGCACGATAATGGGCAGCCAGTATTCCACAAGCAGTGCCGGGTCTACCAGCATACCGACGGAAACGAAGAACACTGCGCCGAAAATATCTTTTACCGGGGTGAAAAGGTGCTCGATTTTTTCGGAGTTCGGTGCTTCAGCAATAAGCGAACCCATTATAAAAGCCCCAAGCGCGGCGGAAAAACCGAGATGCGTTGCCAGAACAACCATGCCGAGGCAAAGGCCGATGGAAGTAACAAGCATCGTTTCGTTGTTCATCAGTTTCAGCGAGCGTTTATAAAAGGTAGGAACAAGGTAAATGCCAAGCACAAACCACAATACCAGAAAGAACAGCAGGCGCATAACGCTGGCCAAAAGCTCCGTTCCGGAAACGCCTGCGGAGGCAGCAAGTGTGGAAAGCAGAACCATCATAATAATACCGGCAATGTCTTCTACAATTAATATGCCAAAAACCATTTCGGTAAAGCGTTTGCCCTTCATTTTTAAATCTTCAAAGGCTTTTATAATGATGGTTGTGGATGACATGGAAAGCATGCCGCCCAAAAACAGGCTGTTCATGTGGCTCCAGCCCATAAGCGTGCCCGCGCCGTAGCCAAGTGAAAGCAGGCCGGCAATTTCCACTATGGTTGCAATAAAGGCGGTATTGCCAACTTGTTTCAGCTTGTTGAAGCTGAATTCCAGCCCAAGTGAAAACATTAAAAAGATAATGCCTATTTCCGACCATGTATGGATGTTGTTAAAATCCGTAACCGTCGGGAAAAAGGAAAAATGCGGGCCGGTAATGAAACCGGCAACGATGTATCCGAGTACAAGCGGTTGATTGAGCTTTTTAAAAAGAATGGTAGTAATACCTGCTACCAGCAAAATCATAGCGAGGTCGGAAACGATTGGTGGTAAATGCGCCATCTAAGGTTCCTCCTTACTTTTGTAAAATAAGATAAGCGACAAATAAAAAGAAATGTTGTATAATAAAATAGGTTTAATGTTTATAAGCGGCAGTAAAAAAGGCCGCTATATTATTATACAATGACACAGTGCTTTTTAACAAGGCATACTGTTTGCAAAATATTTGAAAATACGGAGGCAAAGCATGAATACAGATTTGATTTTGATTAACGGCGATATAGTTGACCGTAAAGAAGGGCTTATTGAATACTGCGACCGCGGGCATCAGTTTGGCGACGGTGTTTTTGAAATTGTGCCGGTTTATAACGGCAAGGTTTTTGGCATGATTCCGCATATGGAAAACCTTTTTACTTCCGTAACGCGTTTAAAAATACCTGCCGTTTATATGGTGGAAGAACTGGTTGAGTTTCATGAAGCGTTAATAAAAGCCACCGGTATGGAAAACGGCGAAATTTATACGCAGGTTACGCGCGGCAGTGCGCCGTTCGGGCTGGCTTTTCCGGAAATGAGCGTGCCGCAGCTTGTAATGCAGCCTGTTTTTACAGACCGTTCTCAGCTTGCGGAGGCGCAGCAGAAAGGTGTAAAGCTCATTACCGAAAAAGACCTGCGCTGGCAGCATTGTGATGTTAATACCTTAAACCGCCTGCCGGAGGTAATGGCACGCCAGAAAGCCGCTATCAGCGGCGCATTTGACGCCTTATTTGTACGCGACGGAAAAATTACCGAAACCACCGAAAGCAGCTTCATGCTTGTAAAAGATGAAGTTTTGTGGACGGCTCCGGAAAACGAAAACATTCATAAAAATATTACGCGCAAAGTAATTAAAGAACGCCTGGCGCTGGATTTGGGCATGCCGGTTGTAGAGAAAAATTTTGACGTGGATTTTGCATTAAAAGCAGAAGAAGCCTTTATCTGCGGGCCGCGCTGCGAAATTGTGCCCGTAGTTAAAATAGACCGCAAGCTGCTGAACGGCGGCGAAGTTGGCAAAGTAGTGCCGCAGCTTTTAGAGGCTTATAAAAAATTTGTTGCCAAGGAATGCCCGGCAAGGTAATAAATTATGGATAAAACTTTAGTGCGCGGGGCAATGCTTATTGCGCTGACGGTTGTTTTGCAGTCGCTGCGCCTTTTTATACCGCTGCCGCCAATGGTAAGCATGTTTTTTATAGGCACGCTTGTTAATATGATGCTTGCCGTTACAGTGCGCCTTGCTGGTTTAAAACCGGCGCTTCTTGCAGTTGTGCTGCTTCCGTTTTTTGCATATTTGCAAGGGCAGCTGCCAATACCGCTTTTAATACCGGTAGTTATCGGCGGCAACGCCGTGTTTGTGCTTATCTGCCATTGGGCATGGCACCGCGGGCTTATGCTGGCGCCGCTTGCCAAAACAATCTGCATGTTTACGTCAAGCCTTGTACTTTTAAAAGTGTTGGCACTGCCTGAAAAAATGGTATTTGCTATTGGCTTTATGATGGGCTGGCCGCAGATGGTAACAGGTATTTGCGGCATATTGCTGGCACGGTTAATTACAAAACGCACAGCAAACTTTTAATATGGGGGCATTGTTATGGATACAAGAGTGGTACTTTTGGGCATTATTGTAGAAAACACTGCCGCTGTTGAAGAACTGAATGCTATTTTGCATAATTACGGCAGTTATATTATCGGGCGTATGGGGCTGCCCTACCGTGAAAAAAATCTGCATATTATCAGCATAGTTCTTGATGCGCCGCAGAACATTATCAGCGCGCTTGCAGGAAAAATCGGCATGCTGCCGGGAGTTACGGCCAAAGCGCTTTATGCCGGAAAACAGGCTTAGTCCTTAATGCCTTAGGGCTTTTTTATAGGAGAAATACTGACAGGGAAGGTTCGTCCTGACCTTTAAGGAGGAAAATCAAATGTATGATGCAAAATCAATGAAGGCCGAAGAATTTATTGACCATAACGAGATTATGGCAACATTGGAATATGCCGCAGCCAATAAAAACAACGCTGCACTTATTTCCGAGATTATTGAAAAGGCAAAACTGCGCAAAGGCTTAAGCCACCGTGAAGCAGCGGTACTGCTGGACTGCGAACTGGAGGACAAAAACGCGGAAATTTTTGCGCTGGCAGAACAGATAAAAAAAGATTTTTACGGCAACCGCATTGTTATGTTTGCACCGCTCTATCTTTCCAATTACTGTATTAACGGCTGTGTGTACTGCCCGTATCACAGCGTAAACAAACACATTGCCCGCAAAAAACTCACGCAGGATGAAATCCGTGCCGAAGTTATTGCCTTGCAGGATATGGGGCATAAACGCCTGGCACTGGAAGCCGGTGAAGACCCGGTTAATAACCCTATTGAATATATTCTTGAATCAATTAAAACAATTTACAGCATTAAACATAAAAACGGCGCAATCCGCAGGGTAAACGTTAATATTGCCGCAACTACGGTTGAAAATTACCGCAAATTAAAAGAAGCCGGTATCGGCACATATATTCTTTTTCAGGAAACCTATCATAAAGAAAGTTATGAAAAACTCCATCCCTACGGGCCGAAAAGCAATTATGCCTACCATACCGAAGCAATGGACAGGGCAATGGAAGGCGGCATAGACGATGTCGGGCTCGGCGTATTGTTCGGGCTTGAACTTTACCGTTACGAATTTGCAGGGCTTTTAATGCACGCAGAACATCTGGAAGCCGTTCACGGTGTTGGGCCGCATACTATCAGCGTTCCGCGCATCTGCCCGGCAGATGATATTGACCCGTCTGCTTTCGATAACAGCATCAGCGATGATATTTTTGAAAAACTTGTTGCCTGCGTCCGCATCAGCGTGCCTTATACCGGCATGATTGTATCTACCCGTGAAAGCCAGCGCGCCCGCGAAAGAGTGTTGCATCTCGGCATTTCGCAAATTAGCGGCGGTTCCCGTACCAGCGTTGGCGGCTATGCCGAGCCGGAAAAAGAAAATGACTCGGCCCAGTTTGATGTAAGCGATAACCGTACACTGGATGAAGTTGTTGGCTGGCTGATGGAACTTGGCTATATTCCGAGCTTCTGCACTGCCTGCTACCGTGCAGGGCGTACCGGCGACCGCTTTATGAGCCTCTGCAAGAGCGGGCAGATTCAAAACTGCTGCCACCCCAATGCGCTGATGACCTTAAAAGAATATCTGGTAGATTACGCTTCTCCGCATGTAAAAGAACTGGGTGACGAACTTATTGCCAAGGAAATTCATAATATTCCCAACGAAAAAGTGCGCGAACTTGTAGAACGCCATTTGAAGGATATTGAAGAAGGCGAACGCGACTTCAGAATTTAAAATTGACATTTATAATCATATCGAATAAAATTTATATGTGTATTTAATGTTTAAGCCGCTTTTTACAAGCGGCTCATTATTTTTGAAAGGCGTTGATATTTTGCTGGAAAATCTGTTCAAACTTAAAGAAAACGGTACCAATGCCAAAACGGAAATGATGGCCGGGATTACAACTTTTATGACTATGGCTTATATTCTGGCTGTAAACCCCGCTATTTTATCCGCATCCGGTATGGATTCCGGCGCCGTATTTACGGCAACTGCCATTGCCTCCTGCATCGGCACGCTGTTTATGGCGTTTTTTGCCAATTATCCGTTTGCGCTGGCGCCCGGCATGGGCCTGAACGCATTTTTTGCCTATACTGTCGTAGGGCAAATGGGGTATTCGTGGCAGGTTGCACTGGAGGCAGTATTTGTTGAAGGCATTTTGTTTTTTATCCTGTCGCTTACAAAAGTGCGTGAAGCAATTTTTAACTGCATACCGTTTTCGCTTAAATATGGCGTTACCGGCGGCATCGGTTTGTTTATTGCTTTTATCGGCCTGCAAAACTCGCACCTTGTTGTAGACGGCGCAACGCTGGTAAGCATTTATCCGTTTAAGGCGTCGCTTGCAAGCGGAGAGTTTTATACAACCGGTATCGGCGCGCTTCTGGCGCTGATAGGCGTAATTTTAACGGCGGTTTTAATGATAAAAAATGTGCGCGGCGCAATTTTGCTGGGCATACTTGTTACCTGGGGCCTTGGCATAATTGCGGAAGTAACAGGCATTTATATTCCCGACCCGGCCAAAGGAGCATTTTCTGTAATGCCGGATTTTTCTAACGGCTTATATATACCGAGCCTGATGCCGAGCTTTATGCAGATGGATTTCAGCTATATTTTTACCTTTAATTTTGTTACCATAATGCTGTCGTTTATGTTTGTAGATTTGTTTGACACACTGGGTACTTTAATCGGTGTTGCTTCCAAAGCCAATATGCTTGATAGACAGGGACGCCTGCCCAGAATCAGAGGCGCGCTGCTGGCTGACTCTGTTGCAACATCGGCGGGTGCTGTGCTCGGTACTTCTACGGTAACAACTTTTGTTGAAAGTTCTTCCGGTGTTATGGCTGGCGGCCGTACAGGCCTTACTGCTGTAACCGTGGCAATACTCTTTTTGGCCTCTTTGCTGTTTGCACCGGTATTTTTGGCAATACCTGCGTTTGCAACGGCACCGGCGCTTATTATTGTAGGCTTTTTAATGCTGGCTACCGTTTTGAACATTGATTTTAACGATATGGGCGAAGCAGTGCCCGGGTTTATTGCCATTATTGCCATGCCGTTTATGTATTCAATTTCCGAAGGCATTGCGCTTGGCATAATTTCTTATGTGGTTATTAATGTTCTTTCCGGTGCGGCCGGTAAAAAGAATATCAGCGGTATTATGTATATACTGGCATTTTTGTTTGTTTTGAAATATATTTTCGTTTAAAACTTAAAATTGTTATGGCAGGGCCGGCTAACTTCCGGCTCTTTTTTTATTGCCCAAATTGCGGGCAGAGTATAATAAAGCCTTGTCAGATTAGTTAAAACGCAGGTGCGTAATGTAAAATTTCGGTTAAACAGCGCTTTGAAAAAATGCGTATTGAAACCTTTTATAAGTTTCTACCTTAGCGCGGCGGGGGTTCGGGGTATTGCTGCGCAGACGGTGAAAAAGTGAAAAATTCAGATTTATCTTTAAAACTGGTCTTTACAGGGGGGACAAACGTGTTATAATGAGGCTGTATAAAAGACTGGGTAGTCAAAAAACCTTCTCCTCAGGAACGTTTTTCAGGTTTACTCAATACTTTATACAATAAGGCTTGCCGTTTCCTCAGGGGCAGGCCTTCACTGGGGTTTATAAACCGCAGCAGGAAGAAAAATGTAATTAAGCGTTTGCAACGGTAGAGGAAACCAGGAGACTCGCACTTAAAGCAGATGCCGAAAGCAGAAATTTCTTCCCCAAGCGTTTTATAAAAATAAAATGTGTTTTTCTAAAGGGAGGAAAACAAAATGAAAAAATCTTTAGTACTTGCAATGGCTATGGCTCTCGGCGTAACTGCATCCGCATATGCAGCTAACCCGTTCAGCGATGTACCGGCTGGCC
>OJME01002652.1_pt1 | contig 11651 bp, 10 predicted proteins | sample 1597151 | NCBI WGS metagenome assembly OJME01 (sample SAMEA2452118, study PRJEB22498) | human gut metagenome | biome: human feces; feature: human gut; material: feces | place: Australia | collected 2012
TTTTCGTGGATATGGCCGTCCTCTGCCGTATTGTCGATTTTTTTCACAAGATCGGGAGAACCTTCGGCACTGCTGTATTGATGACCGGTTGCAGGAATGGTTTCCTCGACATCCTGGTTGCAAACCGAGCAATGGCCCTTTTTCTTGCCGTCGGTCGTACAGGTTGCAGGCGTAACAATCTCATAATCCTGAATGCTGTGACCTGTTTTTTGAGAAATATGGCTTTCAAAAGCATTACAGCCCTCAACAGTACATTTGAAAGTTTCAATTCCTGTTTTTTGGCAAGTTGCTGTATTTGTATGCTCGTAAAACCCATTACACCAAAGATACCTTGTTTCACCGTTGGTAAGGCGATAATGTTCAATTGTTTCCTTAGTTTCCGTGCAACCCTCACGCGAGCATTTATAACTTGTATAAATATGGCCGTCAATCAAATGATTGTCGACAGTGTCGTTTACAACAAAGTTGTGACCGAGAGCCGGAATTTCGGTTGTTGAGGTTATGGCACCGCACTTGTCGCAAACGGTATTTTTTGAGCCTTTTTCGGTGCAGGTGGCAGCCTTTGTGACTTCATCATGTGTGGACTCATGCGGACATGAATCGATTGAAACAAATTGATAACCTTTATTTTTTGCGTATGTTTCGGCTGTTGATGCAGAGTGACCGTAAACAGTAACCGTCTGAGAAGAGTCTGCACACGGGTCGCCGGTGAACTTTGCATTTGCGTTTGATACAGTGATTTTTTTAAGGAAATCGCAGTTTGCAAGCGAGCGAAAACCGATTGAAGTAACACTTTCGGGAATTTCAATCTCCGTCATTTGACAGCCGAAAAATGTGTATTGGGTGAGATTTGCAATATTTTTGCCCCAAGTAACACGCTTTACGCCGGCATTCCAAAATGCATAATCGCCGGTTTCTGTGAGTCCGGAGCCGTATGTGACATCGGCAAGGCTTGTGCATTCGGCAAAAACACCATTGCCGATTGTGGTTACGCTGTCCGGAATTGTGATTGATTTGAGCGCAGTGCATCCTCTGAACGCACAGCTGTTTATTGTTGTGAGATTTTTCGGCAGTGTGATTTCTTCAAGAGCGGTGCAATTCTGAAAACAGCCGTAACTACCCTCATCACTGACAACAGTTCCCAAACCGCCGATTTTTGTAAGCGTTGACGGAAGCGAAACCTTTGTTAATTTTGTCATATTATAAAACGAATAATAGCCGAGCGAGGTAATGCCCTCCTCAACAACAAGAGTTGTAATTTTATCCTTATAGCTTGTCCACGGAGCCCTGTTAATCAACGCACCGCAGTCCTTGCTGGCGCCTGTTCCGCTGAGCGTGAGCGTTGATGTTGCGGCGTCATATTTCCATGTAGCGTCGCCACACTTGCCCGATGTTGCGGCTGAAACGGGGCTTACTCCGACTGAAAAAATCACCGTAAGCATAAGCACAAGGCTCATGAAAAATGACAGCAAGCGTTTCAGTGTAACATTTTTTGTTTTAACCTTTCTTTCCATAATATCACCTAAAATGCGAATATAAAATCGCAGAATTTTCTTTATACATCACAAATATAGCATATTTTTTTATCAAATACAAGGTAAGAGCAATAAATTAGGGCAAAAATTTCAAACATAAATAAAGTTATTTACTAAATACAATACAACGCAAAAAATATCTGTTATATTGATATTCTAAGTGTGCAAAATCGTGCATAATCGGTCTGTTACAGCAATAAAATAAGGATTATTGATTTTCTGCGTGGCAAAGGACCGTTTTTGCGTGATTTATGCAATTATTAAATTACGGCTTTTCTGGTTTTAAGGAGAAATCAATGTATCAGGTAGATTTGACACAATTTTTCCCTTTTACAATGATAACGCACATTGTAAGGGCGCTTTTCACTTACATCATTTTGCGCACAATTGTTAAGGAAAAGAAAAACACTTTTTTAAGCGGCATGCTGTTTTTGGCAATTACCGTCTTTTATTCATACATATCGGTAACATCAGCATTTTCAAAACTGCATATATCCGAATTTTTGCTGATGGCTTTATATTATGTGATTGTATTTGTATTTTCAATATTTATGACCGAAGGCAAGCTTTTCAACAAGCTGTTTGCGTCAATACTTCCGCTTATTGCATGGGAACTGTCGGCAACGGTATTTGTTACTATACTGACGGCACTGACCGACAACACATTGCAATTTGCCACAACGCTTACAATGCCTCTTGGACTGTATTTACCATATAACGGTTTTATGTTTTGCAGCTCGTTTGTATTTGTTTTTATAATAAAACTCATCGGCAAAAAAACGAACGGATTTAATTACAATTTCAAATACACATTATATTTTATTTATCCGATAACGCACCTTTTCTGCTTTATGTTTATAGCGTCGCTGTTGCAAAACATTCCCGACAGCGTTTACAGGGCAATGGACAAAAAAGGCATTCCCCTTGACGCAAGTCTTTTGACATTCACCGCGCTTTGCATGATTGCAGACATTGTTTTGATATTTATAATAGACAAAAACCAAAAGCGCGAAGAAAAGAACATTGAAAGTGAAAAGAGTTTGCTCAAAGCAAAGCTTGATTACGAGCAAATTATGATGTATAACAGCGAAAAACAGGAATTTCGCAAACTTAAGCATGACTATGCAAACATTATCACAACAGCGAAAGGCTTTATAGAAATAGGCAAGCCGGAAAAATCGGCAGAAATACTGTCAAAGGCAAGCTATGACATAAGCGGAATATCGCAGTACAGTCCGTGTTCAAACGACACGATAAATACGGTGCTTTATCTCAAACGAAAGCAGGCAGAGAACAGCGGCGTTTCGCTCGACATTGATGTTGACGAAACATTTGCACTTAAAATCGACGATTATGATTTATGCCGACTGCTCGGCAACATTATCGACAATTCAATCAGTGCCGCGGCGGAAACAAACGCGAAAAAATCGCGCGTATTAATTGAAATTGACAAGGAACATTTTGCGGTTATAACCAAAAACGAAATTCCTAACGAGGAATACGGCAAAAAGCGCAGAAAATCAAAAGAACACGGCAACGGAATCGGAATAATAAGCGAAATAGCAAAGAAATACAACGGAACATATGACGCAACCGCCGAGAACGGAATTTATACCGCAAAGGTTGTTCTGACAAAATGAATCAATCAAGCAACACAAACAAAACCGCAGTGAAAAAACACTGCGGTTTTAAATTTCGCTTTATCGCTTTATTTATTTTTAAGCTGCATAAAATTGAAATAAACCTGATTGAGATGCAACTCAAAATCCTGCTTTTCCTTTTGGCGTAGCGATTGGAGAATTGAGCCGGAGAAGAACGAAAGAATCGCAACGGTCATGACAAAACAGCACATAATGAGGGTCGGAAACTTTGGTACAAGACCTGTTTCGCCGTAAATAACAAGAATCGGAATGAAAAATCCTATTGAAATTATGGCAAGAATAAGCGCAACCAAACCGTAAAACCAAATCGGCTTATACGCCTTAAACAGACGGATAATCGTTTTGATAACCTTAAAGCCGTCGGAAAAGGTGTTGAGTTTTGACTCACTGCCCTCCTGCCTGTCGCGATAGTCGATAACAACATTGCCTACAGCCATATTTTTGTCAACAGCGTGGATTGTCATTTCCGTTTCAATCTCAAATCCGGTTGAAAGCACCGGGAATGTTTTGACAAACTGATATGAAAACGCACGAAAGCCCGTCATAATATCCTTGATTTTGCTTTTAAAAAGGAAGTTGATGCTTTTTCTGACAATATCGTTGCCGAAATTGTGAAACGGGCGCTTATTCTCTTGAAAATATGTAGACGAAAGCCTGTCTCCGACAACCATATCGCAATTTTTATTGAGCACCATATCGGCCATTTGCGGCGCAAATTCTGCGGGATAAGTATCGTCACCGTCTGTCATAATATAGCACTCGGCGTCAATCTCGCGGAACATACGGCGAATGACATTGCCCTTGCCCTGCTTATACTCGTTGCGAACAATTGCGCCTGCCTCGGCTGCGATTTTTGCCGTATCGTCGGTTGAATTGTTGTTGTAAACATAAATGACGGCCTGTGGCAGAACCCTTTTAAAGTCCTCAACAACCTTTTTGATTGTCTGCGCCTCGTTGTAGCAAGGCACAAGGACAGCGATTTTATCCATATATACTCCTCTTCTCGGTAAAAATCAATATTTTTTGTCTTTAAGCCGTTTCTTCAAAATAGAATAATGGTTGTCCGTTTGAGAAACTTTGGTGATAGCCTTATTTATATCATAAATCGAATCGTATTGGTACCACGGTGCCTCATTTGATATAACATCGAGCAAATCAGGGCAAATATCGCGGTTTATAACATATTTTACGATTTTGAAATTATCGCGGATACTTTTTGTAAGATACGAATTGTAAAACATTGTAAAATCGGTCAGCAAAAGGAACACGCCCTGCTGAAATTTTATCAAATCGTTTGTCGGAATATCAATAAACTTGGCAGTAGGCGATGTACTTTTTGCACGCTCGTTTGCCGCCTCCAAAAATTCCTTTGATTTAAACGGTTTGATAGTGCCGAGCGCCTGTTTCATAATTTTTTCAGGCGAATTGAAGACAGTTACCTTATAATCATGGAGCCAACATTCGGCGGTAACAATATCGTCGGTATAATTCTCGTCATCGTCAATTTCAACGGAATAGATAACAATATCATCATCAAAAACAGACCTGTCCTTCAGTGCAAAAGAAAGCGCAACAAACAACGATTTCGTAAAATCAATAAACGGCGATTCATCAAGATAATGTTGCGAAAATGAACAAATTTCAAACATTCTGTACTTTGATGCTTTGCCGAAAACATAGCGATAAAAATCAAGATAAGCTCCCTTTTCGCGGTAATAATTCAACAAAAAATCATAGTCGATATTAACTATCGACTCGCCCTGACGAAAGATGTTGTCGTTTTTTCTGAGCAGGGTCGGAATAAGGCGGCGTTCGGGAGAATTGATGCGCTCACCTCGATAAAAAATTTTTCGTTTTGAATTATAAAACGGCTCTTTGAGCATTGAATCAAACTCTTCAAGCGTATTAATTTTGTTTTCACTGACGCTGAAATTGAAATCAAGCTCATGCTCAAGCGCCTTGCCGATTGAGTCGAGCGAATGCAATTTAGTTTCCAAAATATCACCTCGATACATTCGTTATAGACTATACACTACAAATTATTATACACTACCAAAACAAAAAAGTCTATAAACAATAATTTATAGACTTTTGCTATTTATTTTTCTTTTTAAAAATGACAAATTTGCTGAAAAAGTAGTTTAAGATAACGACAATCACAGCCAAAATGACTTTTGCAATCAGTGTGCCTGTCAAATCAAAGCCGAAAACGCTGAACGAAATGCTTTTGAAATTAAGAAGTTCGACAAAAATAATCAGCCCGACTTCCTCAACTCCGAGGCTGAAAAGCCTTGCCGCGGCAAAGCCCAAAACCTCCTTGACAACAACTTTTGCCGCCCAGCTTTTTGACTCGAAAACCCACAGTTTATTTGTGACATAAGCAAACGCAACGGCAAAAAACCACGCAATTATATTTGTTGCAAGATAAAACGACGAGCCTAAAATCAAATTAAAAATATAAAATGTGCCGAAATTGACGATTGTAGAAAGCACGCCGAAAAGGACATATGTTATTATTTCCTTATATTTGGCAAGCAGTTTTTTAATCATCTTTTTTGTCCTTTTTGAGATGCTTTTTTAAGATATAAATAGGTCTGTTTTTAACCTGAATATATATTTTTGAAAGATATTCGCCAATCATACCGAGGCAAAAAAGCTGAACTCCGCCGAGGAATAAAATCAATATGACGATGGTCGCATAGCCCGGGGTCGGTATGCCGAAAAACAGCTTTTCGATAAGCACAATTATAATATAAATTACCGAAATTATCGACGCAACGCTTCCGACATAGGTGGAGATTTTAAGCGGAAACGCAGAAAAGGATAAAATACCGTCAAACGCATATTTCATCAGCTTTTTAAGCCCCCATTTTGTTTCGCCGCTTTCGCGTTCTGCAACAGTATAAGGGATATATTCCGTATTAAATCCGACATAGCCGAAAATGCCCTTTGAAAAGCGATGATACTCGCCTATTTGCTTAATTGCATCGACCATTTTTCTGTTCATCAGACGAAAATCCGACGCGCCGTTTATAAACTCTGTATCGGATAATTTGTTGATTGTTTTATAAAAAAGCGACTTGCAGGCGGTCATCATTTTGCCCTCGTTTCTGACCTCCTGATAGGCGGTTACGCAGTCAACGGCAGGGTTGAGTCTGATGACATCAAGCATTTGCAAAACGACCTCGGGGCGCTGTTGCAAATCGGCGTCGATAAGACAAACCCAATCGCCCTTTGCGTTGTTGATTCCTGCAAAAAGCGCCGCCTCCTTGCCGAAATTTCGGCTGAATGAAAGCACCTGAATATCGCTTTGAGGATTTGAAACATAGATTGATTCCAATTTTGAATATGTTGAATCCGTGCTGCCGTCATCAACGAACACGAATTCATAATCATCAACATTATTTGCAAAAACTCTGTTTGTTTCGCTGAAAAATCTTTCAACATTCCCCTCTTCGTTATAGCAAGGGACAACCAAAGAAAGTTTCATTCTGCATCTCCTAACTCGGATAAATCATTCATTAAATTGTATCATAACAAAAAAACAAAGTCAACCGAACAAACTGTTAACAGTTTAGCCGCCGCTCAACATAATTATACAAAACACGGCACAGACAAACACTCTGTGCCGAAAAACACACAGCGCGGAACAACGCCGATTGTCGGCATTTGTCCTGCGCTGTGCAAAAAGATTTTAAATTAATAATTTTCTGCGTGTACCTCAAAATACGACTGCGGATGTGCACAAACCGGGCAAACCTCGGGTGCGCTTGTGCCTACAACAATGTGACCGCAGTTGCGGCACTCCCAAACCTTGACCTCGCTCTTTGCAAAAACTTCCTGCGCATCGACATTATGAAGCAACGCACGGTAGCGTTCCTCGTGCTTTTTCTCGATTTCGCCGACCATACGGAATTTTGCGGCAAGCTCCGGGAAACCCTCCGCCTCGGCGGTTTTGGCAAAGCCCTCGTACATATCAGTCCACTCGTAATTTTCGCCGTCTGCGGCAGCGGCAAGGTTTTCGGCAGTGTTTCCGATGCCCGAAAGCTCCTTGAACCACATTTTTGCATGTTCCTTTTCATTATCTGCGGTTTTAAGAAAAAGAGCCGAAATCTGCTCAAATCCTTCTTTTTTAGCCTTAGATGCAAAATATGTATATTTGTTTCTTGCCTGCGACTCACCCGAAAATGCCTCCATAAGATTCTTTTCGGTTTGAGTGCCCGAATATTTGTTAGCCATAAAAATATCTCCTTTTCAAATAAAATTAATACAAACACAAGGCATAAATACCTCTGCGTTCAGTATAGCACAGTAAATAATGCATTTCAAGGTAAGAGGCTGTTATTTACTGTCCGTTTCGTCCTCTTCAAGGTTTTCAAGCGCAACCCTGACAGCCTCAATAACAAAAGCAGTAAAAGTGCAGGTTGTGCCCGATATTGCGTTTTCGACTTTCTCTATCAAATCGTTTGGGAATCGAATGCTTTTGCTTGTTGTCGGCGGAATCGACGGTATTTCAAACTTTTTCATAATAATCACCAATACAATTGTACCCATTACAGTATTGATTATCTGCACTACATTTGTCTTGCACTCATAATTACAGTATGCTATAATTGTATTATCATCAGGAAAGGAGAATATTATAATGGTATGTCCAAAATGCGGCAGCAATAATGTAAACATTGTCAGTGAACAGGTTAACGCAAAAACAAGTTCCAAAGGCAATGGTTGCCTTTGGAAAATGGGAAGAACACTTCTTATTATTTGCACCTTAGGACTTTGGTTGCTTGTCGGAAAGCACAAAGGCACAAGCAAAACAAAAATTAAAAATCAAACCGTAGGCATTTGTCAAAACTGCGGCTATAAATTCAAAATCAATTAATCCAAAAAACACTCATTTGTTTCACCTGTGTGGAACAAATGAGTGTTTTGCATTAAATTAAAATGAATCAATTTGTTAATACTTCACCTGTGTTTTCAGGCTTTTTAACCATAATAATTAATCAAGCCGATGACAAACAAATGCGAAGGATAAAAGATATAGAAATATAACTTTGGATTTGTCATTGATGTTACATTCACTAAGCGAATATTCAATTACTTTCGCTTTTTTGAGCGAGTAGTATCAATATTTGAACCTGCGATGAATCGGTGAGAGTCCCGTCAAGATCAAAAAGAATGGTTAAATAGCTTTTCATAAAACGCCCTTGTTATAAAATATTTGAAAAAAAGAGCATCTCTTTCGAGATGCTCTTAAATGTTTAATTAGCCAATGTTTAATTAGCCGTTGATTTGCTTTGCGATTTCTTCTGCGAAGTTTTCTTCTCTCTTCTCGAGGCCGTCGCCCTTCATCATACGGATGAAGCCGTTTGCCTTGATTTCTGTGCCGAGAGCTTTTGCTACGCTTTCAATGTAGCCGCCTACAGAGCCTTGGAAAAGGTCTGAACGAACGAAATCCTGCTCAAGAAGGCAAATCTCTTTGATTTGCTTTGAAAGTCTGCCCTTAACAAGACCTACGAAAATCTTGTTGTCGCAAATCTCATCCTTGTGAGAAACAGCGATTTCTGCAAGAGTTTCCATAGCTTCTTTAGAAATGAAGTTTGCAAAGTTCTTTCTTTGCTTTTGATCAAGTCCCTGATAAACAGTGGTGTCGTCATCACTCCACTTTTTCTCGTTCATAGCCTCATCGATGAGCTTGCTGAGAATCGGAATAGGAAGTGATGCAGGCATATTGAGTGCGCTGTCAACAGTGATTGAGTGCATTTTGTCCATCTCATCAGCCGAAATGTCTGCACTGCTCAAATATTCAGGGTTCATAGCTGCGATTTGCATTGCAACATTCTTGCCCATAGCGTTGAACTCGTCTGTAGCTGCCTTTGATTCATCGGCAACATCGAATCCAACCATAACGCCTACAGAGCCGCCTGCGTGGATATATGTTGAAACGATACCTTCCATTCTGTCAAAACGGCGAACTTTCATATTCTCACCGATTGAAAGAACAAGGTCGTTAAGAGTTTCTGTAACGGTTCTGTCTGTGCCGTTGAACTTTTCTTCTTTAAGAGCTTCTACATCAGCCGGGTCGGTAGCGATGATTGTCTTTGCAACGCCCTCAACGAAGTTCATAAACTTTTCGTTTTTAGCAACGAAGTCTGTCTCCGAGTTAACCTCGAGAACAACACCCTTCTTTGACTCGCTGTCATAGTAAGGAAGAACTACGCCCTCTGCGGCAATTCTTGTAGCCTTTTTCTGTGCAGCTGCAAGTCCTCTTTCGCGAAGGAAGTCGATAGCTTTGTCCATATCGCCTTCTGCTTCAACGAGAGCTTTTTTACATTCCATCATACCAACGCCTGTTTTTTCACGAAGCGCTTTTACATCTTTTGCTGAAATACCCATTACTTTATCCTCCTGATTGAAATTTGAAATTATATCGAGAATTACTCAGCGTCTGTTGCTTCCTCAGCAGCTTCTGCTGAATCTGCGCCGTCTCTGCCCTCGATAACAGCGTCAGCCATTGCGCCTGCGATAAGCTTTACGGCACGGATAGCATCGTCGTTACCCGGGATAACATAGTCGATTTCATCAGGGTCGCAGTTTGTATCAACGATAGCAACGATCGGCAAACCAAGCTTTGTAGCCTCTGATACGGCGATTCTTTCCTTGCGAGGGTCAACAATGAACATTGCCTGCGGGATTTTCTTCATCTCTGTGATACCGCCGAGATATTTTTCAAGCTTTTCGATTTCAAGCTCAAGGCCTGCAACCTCTTTTTTAGGAAGGAGATCAAAAGTGCCGTCCTCCTGCATAGCCTTAAGCTGTGCAAGACGGGCAACTCTGCCTCTGATTGTTTTGAAGTTTGTAAGCATACCGCCAAGCCATCTTGCGTTAACATAAGGCATACCGCAACGAGTAGCCTCTTCCTTAACTGAATCCTGTGCTTGCTTCTTTGTGCCTACGAAAATGATTTCACCGCCGTCTGCAGCGAGATCGCGAACGAACATATAAGCCTCATCGAGCTTCTTAACTGTTTTCTGAAGGTCGATAATATAGATGCCGTTACGCTCTGTGAAGATATATTCTGCCATTTTAGGGTTCCATCTTCTTGTTTGGTGTCCGAAATGAACACCTGCTTCTAAGAGTTGTTTCATTGAAACTACATTTGCCATTATAATTTCCTCCTTTAAGGTTAATCCTCCATAATTGAGTCGGCATAAGCCCCGAATCAATAACCTTGGGCTCACTCAATTATGTGCGAATTCGCATGTATCTCTACGAATGCGGAAATAGTATAACAGAAAAGAAAGGAAAAATCAAGTATTTTATTTGATTCCAAGGCAATTTATTCAGCCGAATTTTTTAACAAGGCTGTCATGGCAAAGATTTTCAAATTTATCGTCAATCGGCTGAAGGTCGGTTTTAAGCGCGCGCTTTAAAATTTCGTCAGCAAGAGCAGGATTTTTCGGTAGGACAGGTCCGTGCGCATAAGTGCAGAATGTGTTTTTATAAAGCAGTCCCTCCGTTTTATCCTCGCCGTTATTGCCGAAACCCGAAACGACGGTGCCGAGCGGTTTGAGTTTGTCGGAAAGATATGTTTTGCCGGCGTGATTTTCGAACCCGACAACGGTGCTGAACGGAGTTGAAAAGACGGTGTTGCCGACCATTCTCCCCTCGCCCGACACTGTATAAAACGGCAGGCAGGACGAAAGCGAAACAATTTCGCCCGAGACGGTCTTGTAATAATCGCCGAGAATTTGATAGCCGCCGCAGATTGCGAGGACGGTTTTGCCCTGCTCGACATAATACGAAAGCGTTGCCGATTTTCGTTTTAAATCGCGTTTGATGATTTGCATTTCCCTGTCCTGACCGCCGCCGATAAACATAATATCAAAATTCGGTATTTTATCGCCGATACCGACGCGGACAATCTCGCTTTTATAACTGCGGCGCGCAAGGCGGTTGTAAAGGCAAAGGACATTGCCGCTGTCGCCGTACAAGTTCATTTCGTCGGGATAGAGGTGGACTATTTTGATTTTTTTCATTTCCAAAACTCCCTGCCGCCGAAATTGTTCACAAAATCGGGGCGCATATTCATCATTGAGGTGTATGTTGACATAATGACAAAATTTTTATCAGAAGATTTGATTATATCTGTCAGCTTTCCGTAACACTCGCCGTTTAGCGCGGCACAGCGAATGCCGTCATATTTGAGGCGGACAGCCATATCAAGCGAGCGTTTGCCGACCGTGTAAAACTCGTCGAAATCGGACAAGGGATAGAAAGACGAGTCCCAAATCCAACTGACATCGCGACCGTCGGCGGCATTGTCGTTAAGAGCAAATACAATTGCGGGATTGCCCTGCATTTTTGAAACATAATTTATGCAGGATGACAACCCGACGGGATTTTTGACAAGCATCAAAAGTACATCGCGCGAACCGCATTTGAAATGCTCCAT
>OJME01002654.1_pt1 | contig 11647 bp, 14 predicted proteins | sample 1597151 | NCBI WGS metagenome assembly OJME01 (sample SAMEA2452118, study PRJEB22498) | human gut metagenome | biome: human feces; feature: human gut; material: feces | place: Australia | collected 2012
CGTTGAGGCGAGAAATTAGAAAGGAACGGGAAATAGATGAAGACCAGAATTAAGTTTTCCAAGTGTGGATCGATGCGTTTTGTTGGACATTTGGATGTTATGCGTTATTTTCAGAAGGCTTTTCGACGTGCGCAGATCACGGTCAGTTACAGTCAGGGATTTTCACCGCATCAGTTGATGTCTTTTTCTTCACCGCTTGGTATCGGATTAAGCAGTGACGGAGAGTATATGGATCTGACGCTGGATCAGGTGGAAGATGCTGACAGGATCGTAGAGCAGATGAATGAGCAGATGAATGAGGAAATCCGGGTTCGGGATCTTACCATCTTAAAGGATGATGCAAGACCGTCGATGGCAATGTTAGCGGCCTGTGATTATATGATCGCAGCCAAACCGGACAAGACTTCCTTTTTGGAGAGAGTAGATCTGGAGGAGCTGGTGCACCGCTTTATGGAGCAGACTTCGATCACGATCCTCAAAAAGACCAAGCGTTCGGAGAAAGAAGTGGATATTCGGGATAATATCTATCACTTATCAACTGGTTTGGAGCAATTGCAGGGGCATACCGGTATGAAGTACGAAGAGAGCTGCCTGGAGGGGTCTGCGTACCGCCCGCTGCTCTATATGCAGCTTACAGCAGGCAGTGTGGTAAATATAAAACCGGAGCTGGTCTTAGAGGCGATGGCGGCATTTGCCGGAGATACCTTTTCGTTTTTGGATGTTCAGATCCATCGACTGGAAATGTATGGTGATGCAGATGGCAAAAAAGGCGAGGTGCATACGTTTTCTTCAGAAACACCATGTCGTTTGCTGCCTTTGTCCGAATACGATAAAGCATAAAAGGTGAAAGGCGTGGTTAATAGCGTGAAAGAAGAGTTGTTAGTGACACGCAGAGAGGACAAGATCCTTTTTGCGAGAGTGCAGGATGGAAAGATTGTTCAATTACAGGCAGAAGATTCGGATGGCGGTATTTTGGGCAATATCTATGTTGCCAAAGTGCGCAATATAGTAAAAAATATTAATGCGGCTTTTGTCGAGTTTGCCAAAGGACAGATGGGTTATCTTCCTCTGACAGGACAGATTGCACCGATTCATACCGATGGAACACCGAGAAACGATGACCGTATATTGATCGGTGATGAATTGATCGTTCAGGTGACAAAGGAGGCAGTGAAAACAAAGCCACCGACGGTATCCTGTGCGATAGAGCTGCCTGGCAGATATGCGGTTCTTACCCGCAAAAATGGAATTGTAACGAGTGTGTCAAAAAAGATCCAAGATGAGGACAAGCGGGAAAACTTACGCTGCATTTTGCAGGAATATGCCGGTGAATCTTATGGGTTTGTGGCGAGAACCAACAGTGCCTCCTGTGAGGAAATGACGTTTCGGGGCGAGATCGAAGGACTGGTAAAACAGTATGAACAGATTACAAAACAGGGAATACATCGAACGGTATATAGTGTGTTGTACCGTGCAGCAGATGGCTATCTGTCCCAAATTAGGGATAGCTTGGGCGGTCAGTCAACCGGCATTTTGACCGACGATGAAGAATTATATGCTCAGATCCAAACATATTTGGAAGCCGGTGGGTTGCAGGACAGTATGCCGCTAACACTATGGGATCCGGATCATGGGAAAATGGATGCGGTATATGATATCAGCCGGACGATCGAGAAAGTGTTACGTCCTAAAGTTTGGCTTCGGGGCGGTGGTTATCTGATCATTCAGCCAACCGAGGCATTGATCGCTATTGATGTGAATACCGGCAAGGCAATTTCTAAAAAGAAAGATGTGGAAAAGACGTTTTTGAAGGTCAATATGGAAGCGGTAGAGGAGATCGCCAGACAGTTGCGTTTGCGAAATCTTTCCGGCATGATATTGATTGATTTTATTGATATGAAAGATCCTGAACACAAAGAAAAGGTGCTTCAGGCTTTGGAAAGGGCGACGGCGAAAGATCCCGTTCAGACAACGGTTGTCGATATGACAGCGTTAGGTCTGGTAGAGGTAACTCGCAAAAAAGTTCGCAAATCTTTCTACGAACAGTTAAAGAAAGGACAGGATTGATATGACAGCAATGAACTTTTATATGCCGACGAAGGTGTATCAGGAATGGAATGCAGTAGCGAATCATGCAGAGGAGATCGCTTCTTTTGGTAAAAAGGCGTTGATCGTAACCGGACGCCATTCTTCCAAACAAAATGGATCACTTGCAGATGTTATGGCCGCTTTGGAAACATGCGGTACAGAATATATTGTTTATGATCGGATTGAAGAAAATCCATCCATCGCAACGGTTATGCAGCCGGGATCGGCAGGGAACAGGGTGCAGATTTTGTGATCGGTGTAGGGGGAGGCTCCCCGTTAGATGCGGCAAAAGCCATTGCAATGATGATCCATAACCGCGATACTTCCAGTGAAGTTTTGTATCAGAAAATCACATTGCGTGCATTGCCGGTTGTAGCAGTTCCAACAACGTGTGGAACAGGGTCAGAGGTGACACCGTATGCAATTTTGACAAGAGATGATATTCAGACAAAACAAAGCATTCCACATAAGATTTTTCCGAAACTTGCTTTGGTCGATCCGAAATACTTAAAGACTGCATCTGCGCAGGTTCTTGCCAATACTTGTATCGATGCGTTGGGACATTTGATCGAAAGCTATTTTAATTCGCATGCCGGTGAATACAGCCGTATGCTTTGCATGACAGGATTTGAAGTGTGGGGTGGCTGTAAAAATGTGTTGCTCGGCATGGATCCGGAAGAGGAAGATTATGAAAATATGATGTTAGCTTCCAGTCTTGCAGGAATGGCAATCGCACATACCGGTACGTCACTTCCGCATGGCATGAGCTATTATCTGACGTACCATAAGGGGATACCGCATGGAAAGGCAGTGGGATATTTTCTGCCCGGCTATTTGCGTCTGTTTGCGGAACAGATGGATGTTGAGGAGATGATGATCCTCAGAAGTTTGGGCATTGGCAGTTTGGAGCAGTTTGAGGGATTGATCCGTGAATGTCTTGGAACCCCGGAGATCACGGATGCTGAAAAAGAAGCTATTTTGAAGGAAATCACATCATCAGAACGTAAACTGGCAGCAGTACCGATCCCGGTGACAAGAGAACAGATCGCGGAAATGATCACAAACTAGCAAAGGATAGGAGGCAGAGATGGATATATCCTTTCAGGAAACAGGAGTAGTCAAACAAAAAGAGGACATTATTATTCGGCGAGGTATTGTACATATTTTGGACGCGACGCTCGGGTATCCGGTCTATTCGGAGCAGGAACTGGATCTAACGCCGGATATTAACGATTTCTTTCGGAGTCATATCTTTAAATTGATGTCAGGAGATGACATGAAAAAATGTTATTTTCCGGAGGAAGAAGATTCTCCGGTGTATGACATTGTTAAAGAATTTAGTGAAGATGATCTCGTTGCGGACAGTAAACGTCTGACAGACGAATTGTACCGGATCATGAATGCAAACGTTGCAATTCCCTCAGCGGATCTGGCAATTGTAACCTTTCAGGTTGCCGGACAGAAATATCTTGCGCTGCTTAAAATGAATTACAAAGAAAGTTTTGTGCATATGACGAATGCAGAGGAAGCCGGTAATGTAAATAGTATTATCCGTTATCAGGCAACTTTGCCGGGATCCGGATCCAAACTGTCCGAGGCTGTCATTATCAATTTGCAGGACTTCTCTGTCCGCATTGTGGAAAAGAAATACGAAGTGAATGGGGAAAAAGTAAATTATTTATCCGAACTGTATCTGCAGTGTAAGGCAGCGATGTCCGATAAGACAAAATTAGCAGTCGTTACCAGAGCAGTTGAGCAGGTCAACAAAAAGCATTTTTCGGAAGAACCTGTAAAGCAGATGGAAACGAAAAGCATTTTGAAACAGGAGATCGAGGAAAATGGTGCGATCCAGGTTGAGCGTATCAGCGAGAAAATGTATGGCAGTACACCGGAGATTAAAGAAGAGTTTGATGCCAAAATGGAAAAATACCATATGGAGAAGGCCGAGGTAAAGCCACAGAGCGAACAGACGACGAAAAAATTTGAAAAACAGTATTTAAAAACAGACACCGGTATTGAGATCAACATCCCAATGGAACAATATCAAGATATTGATCAGGTGGAGTTTATCACAAACGCCGATGGAACAATATCAGTGCTGATCAAGAACATTAATAAGATTATGACAAAATAATGAAAAAGGAGGACAAACATGTTTCGGATCTGGGGAAAGATTTGGAAAGACAATCATTTGCTGCAAGATATTACGATCTGCGATGCTGCTACGGATAAAAATCGTACCCGCAAAGTATTTGATGCGATCGAAGAGATGTGTTATACCTTTGATCTGAGCAAGCCTATCTGGTTGGAGAGCAATATACAAGATTTTCAGCGGAGAGACAAGACAAGATTTACAAAGGACTCCTTTATTGATGAGATAGATTTTGATTATTTGGAGATCCAAATGTTGGAAGAGGATTAGTGTATAAGCAGGCTATAATAACAGCCTGTTACATATGGCAAATATTTGTGCAAAATGTATTGACATTTTTAAGATATGATGATAAACTAATCAAGTGTGCCGCTTAACGAGGTACCTTGAAGTGCTGTTTTTGTAAGAATTTGCAGGGACGGACACCGTAGTTAGCGAGTAATAATGAAGGAGGAACAGGTCTATGTACGCAATTATTGCAACAGGTGGAAAGCAGTATAAAGTTTCCGAAGGTGACGTGATCAACGTTGAGAAGCTTGCTGTAGAAGCTGGTGAGACAGTTACATTTGATAACATTGTTGCTGTAAGTGATGTCTCCCTTAAGGCTGGCGCAGACGTAGCAAACGCTACTGTTACTGCATCTGTCGTAAAAGAGGGTAAGGCTAAGAAAGTAATCGTTTACAGATACAAGAGAAAATCCGGTTATCATAAGAAAAACGGTCACAGACAGGCTTACACACAGGTTAAGATCGAGAAGATCAACGCTTAATAGGTGACAGAATGATAAATATAACCATTTATCAACGGCAAAAGGATGTGTATGACGGCTTCCGAATGGAAGGTCATGCAAGGTATGCCAAATATGGAAAAGATATTGTATGCGCCGGTGTTTCGGCATTGGTGATCAACACGATCAATTCTATAGAGGAATTTACAGGTGACACCGTCACAACGACGATGCATCCGGATCTTGTGGAGATGAGAATAACGTCCGAACAGATCAGCCCTGAAGCCGAATTGTTACTTCGTTCGCTTGTATTAGGATTACAGGGAATACAAGCAGAATATGGCAAACGATATCTGAAAATTAAGTATAAGAGAAAGCAGGAGGTGTAGAAACATGTTAAAAATGAACCTTCAGTTATTTGCTCATAAAAAAGGAATGGCTTCTACTAAGAACGGTAGAGATTCCGAGTCTAAGAGATTAGGAGCAAAGAGAGCAGACGGACAGTTTGTACTCGCTGGTAACATCATTTACAAACAGCGTGGAACAAAGATTCACCCAGGCGTTAATGTAGGACGTGGTGGTGACGATACATTGTTTGCATTGGTAGACGGTGTTGTTCGTTTTGAGAGAAAAGGTAGAGACAAGAAGCAGGCTTCCGTATATCCAGTAGAAGCAAAATAGTCTTTGAGCCGGTAGAGCCGGTTACCGATACAAGAGGCTGTCATTGTACAGCCTCTTTTTCGTAGAGACAGAAGTGGTGTCATGCAGCGTCAAACTGTAAAGCACTTGTACCATATTTCATAAAATATATATTGATAGAGATTTGTTATTTTATTGCTAGAAGGAAGGTGAGCCCATGTTTGCAGATAGTGCAAAAATATATATCCGTTCCGGAAAGGGCGGAGATGGACATGTTAGTTTCCGAAGAGAATTGTATGTGGCTGCAGGAGGTCCTGACGGCGGCGATGGTGGCCGCGGTGGAGATCTGATCTTTGAAGTCGATCCGGGAATGAATACATTAAATGATTTTCGACATATCCGAAAGTATGTTGCGGGGGATGGACAGCCCGGTGGAAGAAGACGATGCCATGGAGCAGACGGTGCAGATTTGGTCGTAAAGGTACCGGAAGGCACAGTTGTAAAAGAAGCTGAGACGGGAAAAGTGATCGTTGATATGTCTCATGACTGTAAACGTGAGGTTATCCTTAAAGGTGGCCGTGGCGGTAAGGGAAATATGAATTATGCGACGCCGACTATGCAGGTGCCAAAGTATGCACAACCTGGTAAGCCGGGGCGAGAGCTAAATGTTATATTAGAGTTAAAAACGATCGCAGATGTTGGATTGGTGGGATTTCCGAATGTTGGTAAATCAACGTTTCTGTCACGCGTCAGCAACGCAAAGCCAAAGATTGCCAATTATCATTTTACGACTTTACAGCCAATGCTTGGTGTCGTTGATCTGGAAGGTACCGATGGTTTTGTGATCGCAGATATTCCGGGTCTCATTGAGGGTGCCGCAGACGGTATCGGTTTAGGCCATGAATTTCTGCGTCATATTGAACGGACGAAGGTGTTTATCCATATGGTAGATGCTGCATCCACTGAGGGAAGAGATCCGCTCAATGATATTAATATTATTAATCAGGAATTAAAGAAATACAGCGAGGAGCTTGCGGCACGTCCACAAGTGATCGCAGCGAATAAAACAGACGTATTTTATGGGACTGAAGAAGATACCGTGATCAGCCTGCTTCGTGAAGAATTTGAGCCAAAGGGAATACCGGTATTCCCGATTTCTGCAGTTAGCGGTAAGGGTGTCAAAGAACTGTTGTATCATGTGAAAAAGATGTTAGATGATATTCATGAAGAACCAACGGTCTTTGAGCGCGAGTTTGTTCTAGATGAGATGGATTTTGCGGATGAACCATATACTGTAGAATATGACGAAAAAGAAAATATGTATGTTGTAGAAGGCCCGCGTATTGAGCGAATGTTAGGATATACGAATCTGGACTCTGAAAAGGGATTCCAGTTTTTCCAGAAGTTCCTTAAGACCAGTGGTATTTTGGAGGAACTGGAATGTCTTGGCATTGAAGAGGGAGATACCGTACGTATGTATGATCTGCAGTTTGATTATTACAAGTAATCATTGCTCCCAATAACTTTAAAACCAAAGGAGATAGAAGTGGCGATGGATTCCAGTGTGATTTCGGTAAAGTTAGATGCATTTGACGGACCGCTAGACTTGTTACTGCATCTGATTGAAAAAAATAAAATAGATATTTTTGACATTCCGATCGTGCAGATCACGGAGCAATATTTGGAGATCATCGCACAAATGGATCGCAAGGACATGGATGTTATGAGCGATTTTTTGGTGATGGCGGCAACGCTGTTAAAGATAAAGTCCAAAATGCTTCTTCCGGTAGAGGTGACCGAGGAGGGTGAGCCGGAAGATCCCCGTGCGGAATTGGTAGAGCGCTTGTTAGAGTACAAGACATATAAGTATGCGTCTTATGAGTTAAAGGATAAGCAGATGGATGCAGCAAGATTGCTGTTCAAAGAATCTACGATCCCCGCAGAAATTGCTGACATCAAAGAAGAAGTCAATGTTGAAGAATTGTTGTCAGATGTTACATTGGCAAAATTGCAGACAATTTTTCATTCTGTGATGAAGAAACAAGTTGATAAGATCGATCCGATCCGAAGTAAGTTTGGTAAGATTGAGAAAGAATCTGTTACACTGGCGGATCGTATGCTGTTTATCGAAGAGTATGCAATGCTTCATCAAAAATTTTCGTTTCGCCAGATGCTAGAAAGCCAGCCAAGTAAGACGATGATCATTGTAAGCTTTTTGGGAATTTTGGAATTGATGAAAGTCGGCAAATTAAAGATCGTTCAGGAAAATATCTTTGATGATATTTATATAACTTATGACAATACCGTAAAATACGAGGGAGAGATCATTCCTTCCAGTGAGTAGCGATTGTAAGCGGATAGAGTGAGAAAGGAGGTCCGTTTGGTGTGAAACTTTCGGAGCTAGAAGCTAAAATAGAGGCTATTCTCTTTACAATGGGAGAGGCAGTAGAATTGGAAAGGATCGCAGCGGCAACAGAGCAGGATGAGGATACATGCCGCAAGGTGATCCGCAGCATGATGGATAATTATGCGGCAGAGGATCGTGGTATTCAGATCATAGAACTGGATGGTGCGTTTCAGATGTGTACGAAAGCAGATATGTATGAGGCGATCGTCCGTATTGCCCATGTTCCGAAAAAGCATGTTTTAACGGATGTATTGTTGGAAACGTTGTCGATCATCGCTTATAAGCAGCCGCTCACAAAGGTGGAGATCGAACATATCCGAGGTGTGAAATCGGATCATTCGGTCAACAAATTAGTAGAGTATAATCTGGTTTGCGAAGCAGGTCGCCTGGACGCACCGGGACGACCAATCCTTTTTGCGACGACTGAGGAATTTTTGCGGAACTTTGGTATTGAGTCATTAGATGATCTTCCGGTTGTCAATCCGGAAAAGATTGAGGATTTTAAGCTGGAGGCAGAAGAAGAAGTTCAATTAGAACTTGATATTTAATGATTCAAACTTCCCATACCACATCATCTTTCTTTGTTAAGTCTCTGATGAATTGTAAAAAGACTCCAAGGAACAATGATTCAACATTGTTCCTTGGAGTCTTTTGTGATGATCAGATGTTAATTTTTCTTTTTGCTGTTCGATTTTTTTTGATCCATCATATCTTTATCAATGATCGATTCGATCACGCTTTTCTTTACCCAAATATCAAAAGATAGTGAGCAGATAAAAGCAAAGTTGCTCAGGAGTTTCCTTTCTTCATCATCCTCAATATCCGCAAATGCCTTATTAGAGTCGCGCAGTTTGCGGATCATATCTCGTACTTCAAAGTCAATATTTTCGTATTGTCGTTGAAAAATCTCTTCATAAACGGTATTTAAGTTACGACCATTTTCGGAGTGAAAAAAACGTTTTGTGATCGGTGCCAAAATGCTTTGGATATCATTGATCGACAAAAAGTTCTTAAAGTAATAGATAAACAGCAGTAACACCATATGCTCCGGAGAATATTTTTTCTTCTCCGAAGGTGGGAGAAGATTGTTCTTAGAGTAATTATTGATCATTGTCTTTGTTAGGATCTTATCATCCTCAAATCGCTTGGAGGATTTTAAGTGATCGTCCATAAAAGTTGTGATCTGATCCATATACAAATCAATGTTCGGAATCTCATCCGGCTCAATATAATCAATATTCTGAATGCTTCGCAACAGATCGATCATATCGCGGTCATATTTCTCATGCATAATTCGTGTCCTTTCCCAGCTAAAATACAAAAAGCCTATATAAGTATAGCGTATTTAAAAAGATTACGCAATGCAAACAGAGGTAACAATTTGGGACTGTTGCATAGAATATAAGGAGGAAGCAGCAGGATGGGAGAATACAGGTGACAACACTTGGAAAACGTGGGAATAGTCATAAACATCATCCGAAGGCGCATGTTAAACCTGCGGATGAAGAACCAAAGATTGCGTCTGCCATTTCCAGAAAGTTTCAAATGTCGGAAGATATTATTGCCGGAGCACCTTTATTAATGGGATATGGCAGAGGCAGGTTATGTATTGAAAATTATCGGAATATAATAGAGTATACGGACTCCTTGATACGGATTCAGACAAAGACAGGTCGGATCCATATTATTGGCAGAAATTTAGTCATTGCATATTTTCGGGATGACGGCATGTGTGTTGTAGGAGAAATCGGCACCATAGAATATCACTAGCCCCATTATATACACAATCCAAACTTCGCACATCAAAAGCTGCTATCGGGTCATATATTACTTATTATGACATGATGGTTTTTGAGGTGAGGAGTTTGAATACATAGCTGTAAGTTGTATAAGGGGCGTTTTTTAGTGATATTAATTGGATGGTTTCAGTGTGGAAATGAGGGCTTTCATGGTACATAAAGTAATCGGATGGCTTGCGGGCTATGTAACAATACGGCTTCGAGATGGAGAAATTGAGCGGTTTGTTAATATGTGCAGGTATAAAGAAATTCCGCTTTGGAATGTTTATTGGGATACAAAACGTAAACACCTATATGCAGATATATCCTTAAAAAATTTTTGGAGATTGCGTCCGATCGTTCGGAAAACACATGCGGTACCCATTGTTGTAAAGCGTCACGGCGGCCCTTTTTTGCTGAGTAGCATACAGAAAAGAGCAAGTTTTTTTGCTGGGCTCATTTTGTTTCTTGCCGGAATAATATTTTTGGCAGGCAGAATATGGGGCATATCATTTGAAGGAGAACAATATCATACCGAAGAAAGTTTGCGGCGTTTTCTAAATGAGAGCGGTGTGTATATGGGAATGCCGTCAAAAGGTTTAAGCTGCACAGAGCTTGCTAAACAGATCCGAAGAAGATATCAGGATATTGGATGGGTTTCTGTTGAAAAAAAAGGAAGCTGTTTGTTTGTTCGATTGCAGGAAGTAACGTTAATGAAAGAAAAAAAAGATGCTTCTTCGGCGGCTGATCTTATCGCTGCACACGATGGTAAAGTGATCTCTATTGTCACTAGGGAGGGAACGCCGCAGGTACATGCCGGAGCAAAAGTAAAAAAAGGCGATGTTTTAATTTCAGGTAAGGTAGAAGTGATCGGAGATGGCGATGTAATTCAGAATATTCGTTTCGTACGTGCGAAAGGAACTGTGGTGATCGAGGGAAAGAAAGAATATAACAAGTATTTGAGCAAGACATACCAAAAGCACGGCCTTGAGAAACACAAAAAGAATGTGTATTGTCTTCGATATCAGCAAAATCGATTTTTTTTGCATAATCCGTTAAATCGTTTGGAAAGTGATAGGAAATATGCTATAATTACTGAGAGTGGGCAACTATGCTCAAAAGTGATACCGCGTTCTCCTTTTTATTGGGTGAAGGCATCTTATCAGGAGATGTATTCCAAAAAAATGGTGTATACGCGGAAACAGGCGAAGAAGAAACTGTTGAACCTGCATCGGGAATATATTCGCCGTCAAGAGGAAGACGGGTATCAGATTCAGGAGACAGCTCCGGAATTTCAGGTTCTTGATAGCGGGTACAAACTGAAAGATACGGTTATATGGCGGTCTTCGCATCATAAATACCGCAAAATATCAGTTTCCGAAAGGAAGAAACAGAAAGAGGAAATAAAAACAGATGGCAATTATGGAAACGCTCATTGAGATTCCGGCTGCACTCGAGGCTAATGTATTTGGTAAGCTGGATGAACACTTAAAGAAAATAGAACGTGCACTTAATGTTACGATGGTGGCAAGAGACGGTACGTTAAAACTGATCGGTGAGGCAGCGGATGTCAAGCAGGCGGAGAGCGTGCTGATGCAGCTGTTAGAGCTTGCAAGACGTGGCAATACAGTGACGGAACAAAATGTGAACTATGCGCTTGGAATGATTCTTGAGCATCGTACACCGGATTTGGTATCAATAGATTCTGATATTATCTGTCATACGATTCAGGGAAAACCGGTGAAACCGAAAACAGCAGGACAAAAGGCGTATATTGATCTTATTCGCAAGAAAATGATCGTATTTGGCATAGGCCCTGCCGGGACCGGTAAGACATATTTGGCGATGGCGATGGC